>Ga0075437_11849_pt1 | contig 22681 bp, 18 predicted proteins | sample MintriMetagenome_FD_74266 | JGI IMG/M metagenome (GOLD analysis project Ga0075437, IMG submission 74266) | Marine eukaryotic communities from Monterey Bay, USA to study complex ecological interactions - Minidiscus trioculatus and... | ecosystem: Environmental > Aquatic > Marine > Unclassified...
CACTGTTAGACTTTGAAGTACCTTCATTATAATTTTCTTGATCGGGTGTTGTCGCTGTAGGCTGTTGTTGGTCTACGTCAGCCTTCTTATTCTTCTTACTCTTCTCGGCAATCTTACGTGCATGATAATTACGTAATTTCTGTTGTCTTTCTGATAGTACTACTTGATTATTATTCGTCATGGTTTGGTACAGTTGTGGTATAGTGCAGTGTTGGTGGTATAAAAAAATTGTTGAAAAAAAAATGGAGCTGTTTAACTCTACTCCCTTACCGTCTGCCGTACACTATAAATTATTAATTGCATTAGACTATATATATAAGGAATCATATATCATCCCGAGGTTATCTGCTATGTACACCGACCGCCACTGCTATTCTCTTCTCGATTTCTGTTTATGATTGGCAGTTGCTATTTGGCGCTAAGCCCCTGGGCAAAACTTTTGTCGAGACTTTTTAGTGCAAGCAAGCCTAAGCAAGCTATGGGCTTTGTGGTAAGGTAAGGGGGTTGCTGGAGATTGCAACCGATAGATGTACAAGCCCCCGACCCGACCGCGGCCATATTAAGTTATAACAATAACATGCATATCAAGCCTATTTTAGTACCCCTCCATATCCTAATTCACAAAAGACCCCCTCTCAAATAACCTTCCACCTCACATTTCTGTACGGCTTTGTATCTCTCGATTCTCTTTCCATCCAATACTGTATAGACTCACCCCAAAACCCCTGCCTCCTGTAACTTTGTATGTATTGTATTGATTCCCCGCATCACGCATCAACTCATACTTCTTCTTTTAGGCCATGCTGTTCAATCCACTACCCTGACTACCACTATCATTTAAAAACGTTGCTTCTTCATCCAAACTTAAATCACCCTGCATAACAACCTTATCTTCCTCATCCTTATGCATCGATGCATCCCGTAAAAAACAATGCACACCACATAAGAATCCCGAGGTTGCTAATGCCATCCAAAAGATGTGTGATAATAACCAGATTAATACGATTACACTTATCCCCGACATTCCTATGGTTGCTTGTTTTTGTGTAATTGTAATTCCTATTTGTATTTGATTTGTTGATAATGGATGATAGATATTGAGAAATGGGGTGGTTAGTATCATATACAAGCATTTACATAAGAGGCACTATAAGGAAGTATAAAACAGCCCTCTCTCTCTCTCCCAACCCATATACATTAAACAAACAATAACCCACATTAAAAAGGAAGTTAAACAGCCCTCTCTCCCAATTCCCAACCAATATATTAAACAACAATAAATCACTTACCTTTAACTTCCATACTACCCTCACTAGTAGCCCGTAACAATCCAACCCAAGCAAATCCCAATAATCCCATACCAATAATAGCACTAGGACTAATCAACAACGTCAAACAAAACAATACTGCCACCACACCACAATAATTTAAATAAAAGAATGATAAATTATGTTTAATCCGTTCTGTTATTAAACTTGGTACCTTTTCAATGTAGAATGGTTGTTCTTCACCAATACCGAAGAAGATTGTTGGTGATCGTAGATTTTGACGATTGAATATTTTTGTTTTGGCTAAGGTTAGTGTATCTTGTGTACCTTGGGGTAGATTCTGTTGTGCATTTGCTAATGCATCTCGAGCTCCGGAATTATCCCAGGCATTTTTTCTTTGTTATTTATTGATTATTATTGTTTTAATGTTGTTGTATTATATTAATGTTGTTGTATTATATTGTATTGGATATAAGAGATGTATGGATTAGATACAAGATAATAACATATATGGGCAGTAGCCAAAAGTACAAAAGATAATGACCCAACATATTGCAAACTGGCCCGCAGACATAAAATGAAACTTACAAACTAGAGGAAGCACTCGATATTGCAGATAGGGCACCAGCAACATTACCGGCGGTGTTACCGCTCGATGTACTAGAGGTTGTATCGTCTGTTAGCGCCATTTTATTGATATTATTTGTGCCTTGCCGCGTTTTTTGTGTTCGTTATGTGTTTTTGTTGTTTGTGGGGTGAGTTCTTTAGTTTTATGCAGTTCTACGTATCGACCTCAACTGAATGACATAAAGAGATGAATCTTAGCTAGGTATACTAACTAATGATGTTGTAAATGAGATAACGAGTTATAATCCTCATAGCCTAGCACACGCCTATCATGAAATTATTACTTCTAATTGCAGCTGCTGTTGTCGGTTCTACTGTCGGTGCTCATGTGCGTATCCCCACAAACTTCCTCGATGAACAATCACAAGTACAATGCAATGAACCGCAAGATCAAAGCAATGGATGTCCCGAGGATAGTGACAGAATTCCGTACCTCTGCCCTGAAGCAGTAGATGAGACTCATCCTAACGGTGTTCTCCTCTGTTGTATGTGGGATCATCTACCCGAACAACGTAAACAAAAGGCAAAGATAATGAAGGATGTTAATCTCGATGGATATGGAAAGTGTATTACTCGTCCTCACTGGGGTGAATGTTGGGAATGCCCTACCGATGATTCATACTCGGATGAATGTATTGACGGTGTAATGCCACCATATCCAATTTGCTGTTCTGAAAAAAGGACTGTGCAAGATTGGGTGGAGTATGCTGTTGATACTGCAAACGATGCTGCAAGGCTGATGGAGATTTGAGTGAATGCATGTGTCCTATGAAGGATACTGATAAGTTCTTGGATAATATTGGTAATTATTGTGATGCCGTTGATGTTTGTGAAGCGGACGAACAATCTATTCATACACCTATTGGTCATCAGTCTGAAGAATATATGGCGAAATCGGGTAAGGTTGATGTTGATAGTGACGATCATGATAAGGACTTTGAAGTTAGTATTCGCATCCCAAACAGAAGGAGGGATGGACAGAGAGATAAACGTATCGAAGCCAAGTTTGAATATCAAGATGGTCGGTGTATCCAGAGCGGCGATGATGTCATCAATGTACCGTATACATCAGATACAACCTTGAAAGAATGTGCCCAGTTGTGTTTAAAGGATGATGATTGCAAGAGTATTGGTTACTTTGTTGCAGATGTTGAACCATTTGAACGGGATGGGAGTACTGTTAGACGTAAAACCGAAGGAGATTGCACTATGTTTAGTTCTGTAACTGGTGCGGTTGATTGTGATGAGGAATATATCGGAAAGTATGAGCTGTACTTTAGGGATGATGAGATTATTTATGCGATGGCTTAAGAGAGTAGGGGTAGTGGTAGGAGAGAAGATGAGCTATGTACGATGTTAGAAGTGTTTGATCTAATAGAATAAAGATGTTGTAAATTAGATATGTCCTGGAATTAAATAATAAACTGAATGCAAGTTATCTTTTTACATGAAACTATAATGTCATACCTCTACCGAAACGAAACCTCTTCTAAAATACCCTTGCTTGGTAAGGATGACTTCTCAACTTTGTGGTATCGTTCCTCGTTTGATGGTAACCTGAGTCCCTCTACACATCGATACCGCCCAACAGTAGATAACGTGCCCTCATCTAAATCTAATAACATTCCTATTTCATCACCAGACGAAAACCCTTCATTTCCCTCCCATTCACTACCCGTTGGATAATCTTTACTGTCAGAATCATCCCAACTACTTGAATAGCAATCTCCGGTATCATAATACAGGCAGCACTGAATGTCGTTATTGCTGTATTCCACATGTGTAGGAGAGAAATTTTGGAAGAACTGCTTTTTTAATGGATATCCTGTTGCATTTTGATTTGCCTGCCCCGGTCTGATCACCCCCATCATCAAACCTATGATCGCCGCACTATTTCTATCATTCCCATTGACGAACGATGCATAATGCTTTCCTGCTCTCATTATATTGTTGCTAAAGGCAGTATACCAAGTATGACCCCGACTATTCACAACACATGATTTGTCATTTGTATTTACATACTCGGCTCCGACAAGCTGATCGAAAACAAGAGCAGTCTGGAGATAATGATAATTTGTTAACCAAGTTTCCCCCTCATAAATTGGTCTCTCTTCCCCTGATGCAGTTGCAAAATCTTGTACCACAATACGTGCACTATCCTCAACCAAAGATAATCCATCATTATTATATACACCAAATTTCTTATTGGTCAGTGCCAAGCTGAGAATATCAACCGAAGGTAGATATGATATAATCTTTGACAATGTATCACTATTGAATAGTACTTCTTCTTTGTATGATGTCGTCTCATCAACCTTTTGTCTCTTTTTGGGGTGATCTATCATTGATACTGTGAGATGGTAATTATATGATATTATATACGTAATATAGAGTAGTTTGGTGGCTCTATTGATGGTCTAGAGATTGATTGGAGGCCGCTTTAGTAAAGAGAGAATCATCATCATGGTTGAGTTAGTTGATTTTAGTTTTAACAAACATTTTAAAGGGGAGTCTTTTTAATTGGGACCTCTCCCGAATCAAATACGTGTGTGGCTCGTAGTACAAATAAACGCCGTCAACGCCTCCGCGGATCGATACCCTCTAAATAGCGCGTGCGATAGCGTGTTGTTGTGTTGCTTCGAGCCGATACTCAGTATTGACGTCGTAAAAGTTAGCCTTAAAAAATATATCGTACCCCAACAAAATTTCAATTTAAGGTGCACCATCAAAACAAACAACACTACAACAACAACAATAAACAATGGCACGAGGAAGACGATCAACACCATCCCGCTCCACACCATCTCGTGCCTCCAAACTATCTGCCTCCGCCGCCTCTTCATCCAAAAGTAATAATTATATACTACCAAAGTCACGTACGTGGATATATACAACCAGCCCACCCGATGATGACCTCCTCGACTCTTCTTCGGGGCTAGGTAATGGTGGTGGTGGTGGAAGTATAACATCCGATGGGTATGAATTATATCTCGGTGCACGTGTACAACGACCTGTTGTGAGGAGTTTACCTCCTAGTTATTCGTATTTTAAGGATGATGTTAATAATAATTTAGGATGTGTTCCTGAGAGTGCTGTGAAATTGGACGTCGAGGGTGGTGGCGAGGGTACGGTTGGCAATGGAGGAGGTGAGGCTATGGATGTGGATAATAATGCTGCCGCGGCGGCATTGAAATCCGAGGGTGAGACGCCGGCCAATAATAATGATTATGATGGTATTAATGAGGTGAGTTTTATTTTAATTCTATTGAGTGTGTGTCATTTTATATTTATACACACAATTCAATCTAACTAAATCCCAACCCTCTCCTTTTAAACTTAATTAACATTTCTGCTCTGTTCTTCATGATGTGCTGTATGATAATAATTATTTAGATTCAACCGCACAATGTAAATTATACCTACATTCCCCTCCCTGCCGAAAAACCAATCGCAACAACCTCCACATTAGAACAATCCCAAAAACCTTCAAGTACAACAGTCTCCTCACTATCCTATTCCAAGTTCACAGCTCCAACTCACATTAAAGACAGTCGACATCAAAAATTTCAATTTAGTTTAAATTACAATACACATTTACCATCTAAGAATGTAATTAGTTGGGTAGGTACCAATGCTGAAATTAAAAACAAGGGTGAAAGTGGGTATGTATGTCAACTACCATTAGTTGGTGGTACTGTATTGGCATATTCACCTAGTTTAGTTAATTGTGGTACAGAAGAGAATAGTGGTGATGTTGATTTGTTGTATTCGAATGAGGGAGCTGCTGTTAGTTATAATGAAGTGGCTGAGAATAGTAGTGGTGGAAATTCCAAGTATATTGCTGTAAATCAAGTTGAAGAGGCGGAATTTCCAACTAGTAGAATGACAGATGATGTTGTTTTATTTCGTGTATTGTGGGATGGATATTCTACTTCTACGGATGGCAGTGAAATGACATCTGGATATATTGAAGATATCACACTACCCGAATTATTATCATGTCTCATTAATCCACCATCATCATTAACCCACACACAACGTCTTGCCCATCAAAAGACACTCATCACACCCTACAATTTATCAAGTATGCCAACTTCCACCACAGACTTGACAGTGTTACCACAAAAATTATTAAAACTAACATCACAATCAATAACAAAACATGTACATGCCACTACATGCCGTAAACAATTTGGTTTAGAATGGCGTATTGAGAATGATATATTATGTAATTTGGTTACGTGTGCTGTATTGGAAATACGGAAAGAGATTGCATTAAAGATACGGTATGAATTATTAGTGGAACGGACGAGGTTACGTGTTGAGGGTGGATTGGAAAAGAGGAAGAAGAAAAAGAAAAAGAGTGGAATGAAGGGTAGTGATGACGAGGAAGTTGTTAATGAAGATGGGAATGATTTTGGTTATTATTATAAACATCCAAATCAATATATGAGTAGTTTTACTCCACCTCCGGCATTGCCATCCGATGACGACGAAGATGATAGTGATAACGAAGACGGAGAAGGCAAGAGTCGGAGTAAAACAAAGTTATCAAAAGACGAACTAAAACAATATCAAATGAAATTATCCGAACAAGTTAACATCGCGCCATCAAAGATTGCCGAACGTATCAAAGTAGCATGTACAATGGCATATGATTATGTTCAACAGACTGGTAAGTTAGTGAACTATTATAATGAATGTGATAAACGTAAAATTGCCGAAGGTAAAGAAAAGGAACGTATGGCAAGTATAGTCGGTGGACGAGGTATGGGTAGTGGACGGCAGAATATTGCCCCACCAACGGATGGTGGAGAGGTACGACGGAGTTCACGAGCACGAAGTACTGTTGATTATACCGATGCTGGTATGATGATGGCATCTTCTGCAAATGGTATTGGTATTGGTATTGATGAATTGGATGATGCAATGGAAATGAAAGTATCATCCAAGAGTTTGTTACCACGTGATAATGTCGTTGGTGGTCCTACGGCATTATACTTATTGAATATGTTGGATATGATGCCCAAGGAAGAGAAGAAGGATGACGAGAATGCTGTTAAAGATGACGATATGAAAGATAATGATGATGATGACAACGATCCCTTCTTTAAACCAAACTCCTGTCTAATCATTGATCAATTGGGACGTAAGCATCGATATTTATCCCCATCATCAATCCAGCAATCGATCGTTCGTAGTATTGAGGCACATCAAATTACTACACCCAAGTATTTGCTAGATGAGGAGGAATTGAACGATGGACATTCCCATGTTACCGATTTGGTATGCACTACTGGAGATAAGATTTCGGATTTGGGACAGTTCGAGCCTAGTTCATTCGCTCGTTGTCGATTCGCTCCTCATACATTTATACCCGAAACAGACGAGGAGGATGATCATGATGATGCTGATAAGGAAGACGAAGAAGACACACCCGAAGAAATTGAGGCAAGACGTCTAGCCGAGGAAGCATCAAATCAACGTAAGATACAACGTCGTCTTGATAAGAAGGCGGCAATTCAAAAACGGAATGCAGAGTTGGAACGTGCATATCGTGCACGGAAGGCATTTGAAATATGGAGATTCCGTAGTATCCATGGTGATGGATGTACCATCTTTCCAACTTGGAGGGAATTTAGTATGAAGATATTGAAGGATAAGTTTAATGGCAAGGTGGGTGGCAGTACATCAAGTGTGGGAGATGCTGCATCTTCACAGGCTGCTACTGGAACGACGACCTCACAGCCTCATCCTGCCGATGCATGGGGCAAGACTATTACAGTTTCTGACTCATCGCGTCCTGTCGCTACTTCATCGAATGTGGCTACTAAATCATCTGAAGCGGCCGTATCTTCTACGGCCGCTCCCCCGGTGCCACCAGCTGAAGCCGCCACTGCCGTGCCTAGCTCTACTCAAAATGATGAAGAACTAGCACGCTCCCTTGCCGCTGCTGCCGAAACCAATGGTGATGACCTACCCTTGGCAAAACGTCGCCGTACAACACGCCGAGCTGCCACCTCTGGAAGCGAACCAGTATTCTACGGTGGGCATACCTCCTTCTCTCGTGATCAATTACTTGACTCGTTAGTTCGAATCTTACACCAAACCAAGCCTGGGAGTTCGTCACTTATGGATTTGAAGAAGTTGGTCTTCCCCGAGATTGTTGATACATCTCGTGGAGGTGCACCGGAGATGAAGAAGATCCGTAGTGCATTAGGGCACTTGGTATATCGTTTGGGTAAGGTTAGTCGATTGATTGTGGATGTAGAGAAGGGAGATGGTACATGTTTGGAATTGTTAAAGGAGGGTCCATTAGTCAAGTTTCAAACAGACAATGTTGATGCTAATGATGAGGTTGGTGGCGTTGATGCTGCTGCCACATCCGCTCCATCTCAACTAAAGAGCGAAGAGACTGTCTCTGGATCAACAGAAGATCAGCCAATGGAGGAGGTCAAAACCAATGATGATCCTCTTGCCAATACTGGAGACGTTAGCACTGAAACCACCAATGCCGGTACTAACGTAGAATCTGCCACAGCAGATTCGGCCGCATTAGCTCCTCGGACCTATGACAAACAGGGCAGACCTGAATGGAGAGAAGATGATGATGAGCTACTTTGGTTATGTCACCAAGAGATGGGTAATAAATGGGCAGAGATGACGGAACTACACTTTAAGGAACGTGGATTGATGGAAAATCATGTCAAGAATCGTTGGTACTCTGTTACGTTTAAACGGTTTGTGGCTACCAAGTATGGACCAGACGCCCATCCAAATTCCTTGAGCGCTTCGGCACCTGTCATGGATGAACATACCAAGGCTCGTCTGTCAGCTCTTGAGGGCTATATCTCCAATCGTACGTTTTTCTTGTTTTTGTGCATATCATGTGTCCATATCTTGTGCACAATAACATTACCTCTTCTAACCTATGCTCCTTTACTGTTCTTATATCAATACTAATAGTCCATCATACCGAGTTATCTCTTCGGAAATCATTAATGAAGGTGATCGATAAGGGTTATGGAAATATGGATAGTAATGGAACGCTGTTACAGATATCGACGACTGCCATTGCCACTGCTGCTGATGAGGTGGATGGGATGGCCGGAGCTGAAGATTGGAAACACTTTACAAATGGTAGTGGAGAAGAGGTTAAATGGAATAGTACTTCCAGAGCTCATGAACTTATTGGGCAAGTATTGTTCCGTCCACAATCATCTCCTCAACGACCAAAGCCAGATGAGAATGCACCCAACAACGATGATTCTACCACTCTAGTGAATTCCAAATGCCATTGGTATAGGATAGTGTCATACACCCCTTCTATTAAGGCCGTAGAAGATGTAACGTCGACGAATGGAGTTGGGGACAATCCATCATCCGCTGCAGACACTGCAAAGAAGGATGCTCCTCAAGAGAATTTAATCGTAGAGCGTCGGATGAGATTCCGTGCTGTGCCTGTTGCTGAATCTGATATTGACGCGATGAACCATCGAATGGATATCGACAACGATGATGATGATGTCGAGTACATGCTACTAACTGAAGGACAGGCTCGGGCAGGTATTGAAGCTGCATTGCTTCACCGTACCATTGAAAACAAGGCCAAGAAGGGAGGTGCATCCTCAGAAACTCTTTCACAGGCTACAGTAGTTCCTGCAGGCCCTCATCCTTTCCGTCATCGATATGGATCTCGTGTCACATTAACCCCCAAATCAAAGGATGGAGAAAATGTTCAAGGCAAAGACATTCTGTACGGTATCGTAGCAGGCTTTGATATTATTCAAGATGATGATGGAGTTACCAAGAACAAGCTATTGGTGCTATTAGAAGAGGAGGAAGAAGTTAAACCGCTAGAAGAAGATACCACACAAGCTGAAAAGGAGAAGAAGACACGAGTTGCCTTCTGGTCAACTGTTGAGGGCACTGAAGGGGCTACTTCCATCTCTGATATTGTTCCTGCTGCTGGATCATCTCAAGATCGAAGTTGGACAGCATCATCTCTACTAAGTTATTCTACATATGACATTGACACGAACGAATATCATCAAGGTTCCGAGGCATATGATACATGTTTATCTATCTTGACCTACATGAAGAACAATAATAGGAGTGCCCCATTCCTAGTACCTGTGGATCCAGTAGCACACAGTGCTCCTGGGTATTTTGACGTTATTAAAGAGCCGATGGATCTCTCAACTCTGGAGAAGTACCTTGAGAATGGCAAGTGTAGCAAGATTGAGTATGTTTTTGAGAACGAGGGAGATGAGGGGATTACCACTCCCGTTTATCGCATGGTATATGGTCCATTCTTCCACTATATGTCGCTCATATTTGACAACTGTGTCGAATACAACGGTGTGGACTCTTGGATTGCAGCCGAGGCAAAATACCTCAAGAATCTTTTCGAAAAGAAGTGCAATCAACTCGTGAAGAATGCTGTGGGGGCTAGTAGCAAGTCGGCTGGAAGACCATCACGAGGAGCCCAGAAAAGTATGTATAGTGAAGTGGATAGTGATGTGGACATGTATCAATATGATAGTGAGTATGATGACGACGAGTATGATGGAGGTGGTCGACGATCTAGAAAGGGTAAGAAGCGCCGAAAGAATGCAGCAAAAAAGAAGGAAGATATCCCATCGAAGGCTATTGAGCAGCCCTTCATGGTGCCGGAGAATGCGTTTGAGTTTGGAGGTGGCTTGGGATCATTCCCAAATTTAAAGGTTCAAACAAATGTAGGCAAGTTTACCTTCTCACAAGATTGGAGTTGCCGTTACATGAAGGAAACCAAGGAGGATAATAGTGCCGAGGATGGCAAAGTACCGACCAAGGAGGAAAGCGAAGAGGCAGAAATGTTAATGCTCATGCAGATGCAACAGCAAGAAAATGAAGCGGCTACTGTACGTCGGTCAACGCGTGACCGACATGCGCCAACTAATTATGCCGATGAGGAAGTTTATGGTGTTCCAGCTGTGTCCTCTACTCCTCAAGCCCCGGTTACTTTGCCTGGAGTCGAGTACTATCTTGTGAATGATGATGTCCTTCAGCCTAAGAAGAGCTCAACAGATGATAAAGAAGACTCCTCAAATGTTGCTGCTGATAGTTCCATTATCCCAACTACTTGTAGAAGTAGACTTGGTGCCGAGGGTATTCAAGAAACTATTCATGAGCAGATCTATGCTAGGGTATATTATGATCACTCTCATAATGCATTGGTATTGGATAATGGTCTTGGGCAGTATGCCGAAGGATCATTCCCACCCTATCTTGGACGGGTCGTCCCAGCAGTGTCAAGTTCCAGTGTTGATGGAATTGTTTGGGAGATTCGTGAACAGTATCTCATACCGGCACTACGGTGGGTGTTACGAGGTCTTGTTCGCAGCGGACATTTAGCGGAGGTCGACGGTAGTCTGTCGGAGGGTATGTCGGAAGATGCCACAACACGGACATCATTTGGTTCGGGCATTGTAGTCCCTAGCCATGAATACTACTGCAACGAGACTTCTACACCGTTTAATGTTCTTGACGAGAAGGAGATATTACGCAAGAGGCGTCAAGATGCTGCTACTGGAGGTGATAGTAGTAGCGAGGAAGAGGTTGAATTGAGTGAATATGAACAGATGCGTGCCCAACGAGTAGCACGTAATGCCGAAAGACTGAGGGCATTGGGTTTGGCATAAAGAATAAAGAATACTAACACAAACTTGACACGGACTAATGTTTACAATTTAAAATACGAGTGAAAAGGTAAGGACGGGTGTGTATCTATTAATTGCACATCATCTCTAAAAAAGATGTCTTTAGAGTTATATCCCCACGAGAATATATACTCAAACACTAGTAGAGTAATATCACAAATAATTTTTCAACTTGGTGGTATCGTTCCTCGCTTGATGGTTACTTGAACCCCTCTAAACAATGATACTACCCAACAGTATGGACCTGCTAATCCTCTCTTCATAACACCTAACTTTCGTCCATTCTTGTAAACAGATAATGTACCCTCATCTAAATCAAGCAGCATTCCTATTTCACCATCAGAATTACGTTCCAATCCATCCCAGTATTCTACTTTAGTAGAACCTTTCCAGTCACTAACTATACAATTTGCATTATCTGAATTATACAAACAGCACTGAATACTGTTATTGCATTCCCCATGTACCATATTTCGAGAGTAATTTTGGAAGAAGTCCTCGTGAAGGGGTAGTCCACTTGCTTTGTGAGTTGCCTTTCCTGGTCTCATCAACCCTACTATAACACCTATTGTACCCCTATCCCCTCGCTGTGACGAGTCGAGCCCAAACGTTGCATAATGTTTTCCTGCCCTCAAAATACTATTGCTAAATGCAGTTGCCAACCCACTTTTATTCGTCTTTCTATAAGTAACACATGATTTGTCCGCTTTATTTACATACTCAGCTCCTTCGACAAGTTGATCAAAAGCGAGGGGTGCTCGTAGTAATTGAAGGTAATGATAATCTGCCAATAAATTCTCTCCATTATAATACGGCAGTGTAGCTAGTTCGTCTTCTGTTGCAATTTCACGTATTGCAATACGTGCAGATTCCTCAATAATAGAAACATCATTAGTATTATTAGATACACTAAACCGCTTACTGGTAAGTGCCAAGTTCAGTAGATCAATTGAAGGCAAATATAATATAATCTTTGATAGTGTATCACTATTGAATAGTACAGCTTCTTTACCTGTTTCCAACTCATCAACTTTCTGACGTTTTGCAATATGATGACCATCTTAACCCGAGTCCGAGATCGATTTAGCTACTTTGGTATATAAAAATGGCAAGGGGGGGAAAACCCTTCTCCCCCCTCAGAATTTATCTACTTTGGTAGCTAAAAATTGCAATGGCTGAGCAGACGTCGTCGCATTCGATAGCAACCTAACAACCTACCACAAACATGATATCGCCTTTTAGTATAATAGCATAGCTAACTCCATTGCAAATTTCAGGGTATGGTCTCCTCTGGTGGCTGATTATTGCAATGGCAAACATCGTCATTGCAATTCATTGCAAAAAAAGCCCTGAGCGAGCATATTGGGTGCTGCTACGGTATCCCCCCTAAATATTTGGGGGGGAGATTTTTATGAGAGTAGAATCAAATACTAGAGTTGAAAGTACTATATACTGTGTCCTATGTACAATTTGGTTAAAAAGTAAGATCAGAAATGAAATCTACGCGTAATTTGGGGTTGAATGAGTATTAGTAAGCTTTATACAACTCATCCAAACGATTGCTATAGACACATAAACTTTTTAGCTACCAAAGTAGCTAAAAAGGATACCTTATGAATTTTAGGCGAATATTTATCGAACATGGCCAAACGATGAGCTACTACGTCGCCTACGCCCAGTTTTGGCGAATATCCTTTTATATACAATCAGCTATGCTCCTTCGCTGTTGACAGATTTGCCTAATATAGTTGGAACAGCATTGCAAGTGCTCCTATACTTCGATCAAAGTGGGTATATAAAAATTGATTTTTTAGCTACTTTTTTGCTCGGACTCGGGATTAAATAGATTTCTTTACTCTTTATGTACTTTATGGTTATCCCGGCTACACCGGATCGCCACCGTCTTTGAGAGGGTGGTGTTAATAAATAAAAATGGATTAGTAGTGTATTTATCAAATATGCCAATCGCCCCTTTTCAAGCATCCAACTATTATCACAACAAGAAACACCGGGTACGATAGGCCATTCGGCCATAGGAAGTAAAAAATATCGGTGGTATCCTTTTTCTGGCACGTGTATGAGTATCATGTCTCTGTTCATCTACTAGTTACTATAGCGCTCTACTATAGCAGCTATGTTTAGAGAGGGTTGTCTATTGTATCTAACCTAGACAAACACAGAACCCCAAAACCTATTGAATACCTTTGCCCTCGCTCGCTCTTCTTAGTACTATTCACACTCCATGCTAATCTAATTTCATTCACCCACGCCTCATCTTCTTCTTATATTCAAGAATCAATTCGTCCTTCGCTTCACATTCAGGGAAGTTCTCCAAGTCAAAGTAATGCGGTGCCATATCAACTAGCCATTCCCCTCTAGTAATGGTACACGTCCTAATGTAGTTCTTGCTTGTTAATGCAAACTCTTCAAACATTACCCACTGTGGCTTGCCGTCAATGGCAGAACTGGGATGGAGGTAGACAATCTGATTATCCTTCACAGTCAAATAACTACCCTGCCTCTGAAGATAGGCAACTTGCATATACATTGCATTTGTCAATGCCATGCGTATCGTATTGGTATCATAACTTCCATTCCTTCCCTTACACGTTACTAATGGGATATCCAGCCTTGTCATGATTCCCCGTAATTGCTTCTTCACACTCTCCGCACTTGTAATTGATCGATCATTAATAAAGTTATCCCAACACCATTGTTTACGTTCCGACTGTGGCACCTCCTCATATGTCGCATAGGCATTGAGTAATGTGATGTGATCACTTGTGGCATCGACAAACTGTGCCTTGGCCTCATCGGCAGCCTTGGCAGATTCACGTGGACGTAAGAATATCTGTGGAACACTCATCGCCGCGACGATACTTACAATCTCTTCAGAGCAGTTGTAGTCTGGACTGCAGATTAACATTTTCGATAGTTGTGGATCTAGTGGTAATCTGTATATATATTAGTCAAGGAGAGAGTTTTGATCACAAGATGTGAGCACAAAATATATGCACACAAACTCCAACATATCAAACATAAAACAATCCACAACTTACTCGGCCATTTGTCTACCCAAATCAGTTAAATCACCTTCATCATCCAATGCACCCAAATAATTCAATACCTCCAATGCCCTCATCAATGTCTCGGGTGCCGGTGGATCCATAAAATCAAAATGTACCAAATCATCAATACCCAACTTTTTCAATGTTAATACAACATTACTCATCTTACTACGTAATATCTCCGGATAGGTAGTTTCCTGTAAATCATTATAAAATGATGATTCGGTATATAATCGGAAACATTTCCCTGGACGGGTACGTCCCGCACGTCCAGATCTTTGTCGTGCACTTGCCCTTGAGATTGGACTTACCAATAATGATTCGACTCGGATACGTGGATTATATACCTTTTGTTTGGAGAAGCCAGGATCGATGACATATACTATACCATCAATTGTTAAGGATGTTTCAGCAATATTGGTCGAGACTACGACCTTCCGTCCAGGCGGACCACCCACCACACGTGGACCAGGTGCATCACTAAATATCTTCTTCTGCTGTGCCGGTGGTAACGATGAATATAATGGATATACCACCAATTCAGCTGCATCCTTACCCATATCTTGTACACCACAACGTATCTCTTCACATGCCTGTTCAATCTCTTGTTCACCCGTCAAAAAAACTAATATATCACCCGGTCCTTCACACTTATGTATCTGTATAGCAGTCCGTACGGCAGCCTCGACATAATTACGTTCCGGTTCGGCAGTATAAAACACTTCCACGGGAAATGTCCTTCCTGGTACTTTTAATAATGGTGCATTATTAAAGTATTCTTGAAACTTCTCAGCATCTAATGTTGCACTCATTACTACTACCTTTAATTCACCATGTTTTGATTGTTTCGTACGTTTTGGTAATACTTCCATTAATAATCCCATGAGTACATCAGTAGCCAATGTCCTTTCATGAGCCTCGTCCAATACAATCACCGAATAATGACTTAACAATGGATCATTCATTGCCTCCCTTAGTAACATTCCATCAGTTAGAAATTTTAATACAGTGGAATTACTACTCATATCTTCAAATCGTATAGTATATCCAACAGTTTCACCTAATGTTACATCCATTTCATCAGCAACACGTTGTGCAATTGATGTGGCCGCGACACGTCGTGGTTGTGTACATCCTACACAATTTTTAGTGGGTGTGGCATATCCAACTTCTACTAGAAATTGTGGTATTTGTGTAGTCTTACCACTACCGGTTTCACCCTCGACTACTACACATTGATTACTTTGTACTGCTTCTAATAGTTTAGATTGGAATTGATATACTGGTAATTGCAATCGAGTTTGGAGTATGGATTGATATTTTTGAGAGTAGGTACGTCCTGTCCAGGGGTTGATTTCGGAGGATTGTCGTGCGTGGAGTGTTGTTTGTTGTTTCTTTGCAGTTAAGTTGTTGATATTATCGGTCGATGATGTATTATCGAGATTAATCTTTCGTTTACGATCAGCAGAGCGTCCCATTGTATTGTATTATATTGATTTGCAAGTTTGTAGATTTGTTATGATTATTTGCAATATCAAATAGCAAGACAATTTTAAGGATACCAGTGAATTAGTATCTCTAAAATCTTTATCACTTATCAAGACCAGCGTTAACCAGAACAATAATATCGTACTACTTAGTATTAAATTCGAGTATGATGGATGATTGGCAATATCGAGAGGCGTCAAGGAGAGTAGGAGTTGGAGAAAGTGATTTTTCATTTTTACTGGCTTTGCACTCATTTTCGATTTTGGATATCAAACGAAGAGATGTGAGACAGTTCCTATTCGAAGTACGTCGATGGAGTCACCGGTACTCGCTGGTGGGGCAAACTTCAATGTAGCCGTCAAAATTTCAACCATTTTGTACAATACGAGCAATAACAAAGCCACAATAGGAGGTGGTGGATAGAATACAAAACAGAACAAAATAGAAACAATGAGATTAAATAGATATCGATAAGTAGCATCTCTAGAATTATACAATCTCAAAATTTACGGCGGATATCAGATCTATTTGCAATTGATATACACAAAAAAGAAAGGTAAGAATTCGATAGTTGAACTATATACAAGTTCCTATCTTTATACTGCTGTGATATGGTATACCATTGACTTAATGTTTTTTTGTGGTTTTGTTGGGGGGTTGTTGTTTATTTTGGTATTGTAGACGATCTCGACACGGGGCCGATTTGTCGAGAGAGACGATGATAGATGTATAATTAGAAGAAGGAGAATAAGTTGAAGTATATCTTATAGAATTGTGCCGGAGTTATTTATTTGCTGTATTGAGTAATTATGGTACCGATTTACTAGGCTTTGTTAATATTTGATGGTATACGAGGTTTTTGAGGTGTGCATGCTCAATTTGAGCATTTTCGCTAATCTTTATTATACCACTCACACCCACTTCTTTTTTTTCTATACAAACTTCAACCAACATTAGATATAGAACGCCCCTTTTGTTAACTTAAACAGCCATCAAACACAACAATCAATAATAAAAACAAATAATAATATAATCATGAGAGCACCAGCATCAACAGGTACCAACAAACTACCCACACTCGAGGATAATTCACAAACCTCGGGCTCTGCACATACCTCCCAAGGCCATTCTAAATCACACAATTCATCACGTCAAGGTTCACGAGATGGTTCCAACAATAGTGGGGAAGGTAGCAGCAGTACCAATAAACCACGGGGAATGAAACGAAGTCCATATCTATCAGTAATGGCCGGATCAACAAAAGAATCAGAAGATTTAGTAGCATTATTAAGTCGACCACGAAGTAATAGTAGTGCCACGCAGAAGAAGTTAGATGAGATATTACCCACTGGAGGTGTTGGTGGAAAAGAGAGTAGTACGGGTGCGAGTGTATTAATGGAGAGGATGAATGTTGATGATGACAATGATGAACAAATGGGTAGAGGGGAATTAATTGGTGTGGGTGGTGTTATTGGCAACAAGGGATTATCACACGGTGTTAATCTATCCAATACAAATCAACAACAACAGCTTCCTGGATCGGATGCATTCTTTAATTTAAAACGTCCATCTAATAAACCACCATCATCCAATAGTGGAGGTGGGGGATTTGAACTAAACCGGAATAGAAGTACCACACCCTCTGTAACGCCTGTTAGTTCGGGCGGGACGGAGTTTACGAATGCCGAATATGATGAGGGTAGTGGCAGCGGAAGTGCCTCAAATCAGGGTAGTGGCTCAGGAGATGCACGTATGAAACCACCACCGCAACCCTCGTCAAACAATCGAAACTTAGGCATAGGTCCACAATTGAAATCAGCATTACGAATTGGTGGATCACGTACTAATCTACAAGAAAGTAAACCATCAACTTCCAACATGGGAAGGTCCAATGTTAGTTTTTCAAATACTACCAAAATGGCAAGCACCAAGGGATTAACATCATTCCCTGATAATGTCGATGGTAACAAGTATGGTAATGCCACGTTTAACTTTGGCACTAATACTGTTGGAGGTAGTGTGCAAGCGAAGCAGGTTGCACAAATGCGTCAATTCCAAATTGGCGGCGGTGGATTATCATCAGGACAAGGGATGATGGGAGGTGCCAAATATTCAGCACAAAACATGATGAGAAAGTCACAAAGTATAGCCGCACCGCAGTTTATGTTAACACATACACAATCTATCGGGAGTAAGAGTGGTACTATTGACAGTCGAGGGAATAGTAGTAGTGCGAATGAAAGTTTTAATATAGCCTCGTCATCAGGGCAGAGTGTGGCAACTACCACAACGGGAAATAGCGGTGGTAGTGGTGGCAGTGGTGAGGTTGTTGGTCAATCATTCCCTATCTTTTTGGGTAAATTATCTACACCTTCTGATAAGCAGCAACAACAACAATCTCAACAACAACAACCACTAACACAACCAAAGCATGTCCGTCAACGTTCTCAATCAACAACAACATTAAAATATTACGCCTCCCATAATCAAAATACATCGTGTATACAAAAAGATCCAGCACAGCAATTATTACAAGCGGCCGGTATGACAGGTATAGCAACAACACGTACATCAACACTCAACTTAACATTCCGTGAAATGTTAGATGAAGGAGACGGCACTGAGAATGATTTAAATTCAAGATTACGTAATCAACAATGGAAAGATTTTAGTAACTTTAGTAACCAATTTGAGAAGAGTAATCCAATGTTACGTAGTGTCGATGAACATTCCTCTACGGGGAGTAAGGATAGTAGTATGGGTGAGTGTAGTAGTGCAAGTACAGGTACAGGAGCTGGACGGAGGAAGAGTAGTATGGGTAGTCAAATGTCATTGAGTGGAAGTAAACGATCGATTGGGAGTGGGGGTAGTTCAGGTGGAGCATCGGGTGGTAGCAATCCCAATAGTAGAGGGAATCAACAATGGCAACGTCCGTATGGGTTGGCGGGGTCACATCGGCAGGCTGTGAGTGTGAATGATTTGGCAGTTTTACGAAGAGCAGCGTCAAGGATGAAGATGAATAATGTCACTGGCGGTGGCGGCGGCGGCATGGGTAGTATGGGTATGGGATCGTCGCAACAAAAATTACCAGGTGAAACCTTGGGTGGAAGTTTACTATCACGGATTAATTCAACTGCCGATTCATCTATAGGGGGTAGTTCACATAGCGGTGCCGCCGCCAATATGCCACCCACTACAATACTAAGCCCAATGGAACAAATGATGGCCAGGAAGCAATCCCAACAACAGACGACAACACAACAACCACAAACATCCGAAATGTTCATGAAGCAATTTAACCTTGCAATGAGTAGTGGACCAGGACAGTATTCGGTCCAACCTTCTCCGTCAACTGTTAACAATACCACCTCCTCAAGTGGTGCAAGTATGGGACGACAGGTACGATCGGTGGGTGCCGGACTGGCATATGGTCGTGTTAACATGACCACGAATGCCAATAGATTATCAAGATTTAATTTGGGTAATATGAATAGGACGAATAGTCGACTTAGCGAGATAAGTAGTGGGATTTAGGATAAGAGAGATGGAGCAGCCACTTGATGAGATTGAATGAAGATGTTTGATAATATAATTTGATCAAGTGGCGGCCGGCCGATATGTGTTTGAGATGACGAATAGATTAATGAAAAATGTAAATTCTTAAATACAGTTATTGAGTTATAGCGTTATAATAGCGATTCGTCTTTAACTGTACTTCGTGTTGGTATGTATTGTTTATATATGGTATCATGTAGCCTGCAGTATCTCACATTCAGCGGCTACTTACTCCTCTCTTCCTCTTGCTCCTGCGAGTTGGTAGATAATGTAAATTGTCAAAGAGTAAAGGCAATTCCCATGCCCTCAATATATGAAACAACCTTGACAGGGCATCCTTCTCTAATTGCTCGTCATCATCTTCGTCTTCGCAATACAATTGTCTGGATGTAGTATGCTCTTGAATCAACTCCAATACACGGGGCATGAGTTGTAGAGGAACGTCATTGAGAAGGCTAAGATCAAAGAGCTCCCCCTCCACTCCACATAGTGCCAATACAACTTTCTTTCTAATCTTCTCTTTAATAGGAGTTTGAGTAGGAAAGACTTCACCATCTGAATCCATATTCCCATTGATCATAATGACTTCCGCTACTTGGAGAGGCATGTTGCTGTCTTTCATTACCTCATCATCAACGGCAACAACACATGTATGGTTGCAGTCAATTAAAGAATTCATGTTTGCTGCGTCAAACCTCGCCTTATGGAGAACTTTCCACCCTTGCTCTGTTACATCATTATCTCTTAGCTCTATTAAAAGGAGGTGGGTATTCAACTTTAAAGCGGAAGATAACACAATCATATCCCCATCTGATATATTGTTATTATTCAAGAAAAAAGCTTGCAATCGATCTGGGTTGGTGCTTATACAGTCTGATATTGCTATTGCTCCTTGAGATGTGATTTCATTGTCCTCTAAATCGATATATTTCATTCTACTACACCCAGCTAGGAACGTTTGGAGGAGGGATGTGTTGCTCATACCACACCGTTGAAGTGTAACTGTCTTGAGATGCTGATGATTGGCAATTGCATTGGACAAGGATCTTACAATGGAGAGTGGTGGCATTGAAATACGCTCAATTTCTAATTCTTCGACGTCCTTTTCAGCTGTACTAATCAGTAATGCTTCAGAAAACTTCTTCCATAAAGGAAGCATCATATCATGATACGGAATAACCAAATCTAATCCGAACCGTAACCTTGGACTGAGCTCAACATCATCATCTACCCCTTCCTCACAATGACTATTCATATCTTTCATTAGACTTTCCATTGCTTGTGCCTCCCGCGGAAGATATCCAATACTCATCCAATGACTAGCAGGGATGATTGTGCTAAGACGTCGCGAACGTCGAGGTTCATTTTGATTGTTCATTATTGTTATCCAATTCGCGCCTGCGATGCTTGTAATATAATCTAAACTACTGCTCTTCCGCCCAATATATAGATAACTTAGTGAGTAAAGGTGTACACAACCCAACAAAATCAATACGCTATTGTATACTGCAATCCTCCCGTCCAATATCCTCCCTTCTTATTCGTTTTGCAATGGAATTGACGAATCATAATATCTCCGGGTCTCTATCTCCACAAACCTATAACAATACAAATAGCAACCACTGTATAATCCCTGCAAAAGAACATGATATCAAGTTCTATTGCAACCTCACATAGCAGCAGACAGGAGAAGTATAGAAATTTATTCCTTTGCAATGACGAATTAAAATATCTCCGGATTTCTACGCCGATATAACCACCGCCGACCACCCCCTACACACATAAAAGAAGCTTACCCGTCTACCTAATTCTATAAACTAACTGCGGGCGAGCCGCGCCTCGGATTGATATCTCTCTTCTTTCTCCACCACTACTAACAACAATTGAAATCCGTACCAGTACGGTAAAATTTGTACAAAGATGACGATAAAATGTTTTGTACGTAATCTTTTTCAATGTGATATTGTTGTTGTTTGTGTTGCCTATTATATATTGCCGCTTCCACAATATATAATCTTCCTCCTACCGACTGAAACATACTAATACCTCTCCTTATTGAGTATTTACACAATCGTTTCCCATTATATCTACTTTCCGGTACCAAACGTTTTCTAAGAGTCACAAACTTTAAATTATCAAGGTGCACTTCTGGCTATTTATCGAGAAGGCCATACAATTGCAACTGTACAAAAGTATTCTGCAACCATTCCTCCAGAACAACCATTACGAAGACGAGTCGGTGGACACGTCACTGCTACTCCACAAATTGTTGAAGAACCTACTACCTCAAACACCAATAATAACAACAATAATAATAAAGATAAAATGCATCATTCAGGTAACAATTCACCAAATATAACAAATCAAATGACATATGGTATGACACCTGAACAGGCATCACGTGAATTTGATATATTGAGACGAGAAGCTACCAAGTTGGAACGACATTTGGAAGATCGTGTTGCTAGGTATCAACAGGTTAGTTTTTATATGTGTATGTTTATTGGTGTGTTGTATTAGTTAGTGCACGGATGGGATTGTTTGCTCAATAATAAGGATTAAAATGAAGTTTAGACATTGTTTTGTTGAGATTTAGAAGTTAGAGTTGCAATTTTCGGAGTTGGGGCAGTTGGGAATGGATTGCAATAGTATATCAGTTTTATGAGTTATATTATATGCTCAACCTCTTTCTAACTTATGTCTCCCTACAACAATAAACAATATCAAACACAAAGCTTGCACAACGACTAACAGTAGGAGATAACACTGGAAACTCATCCGATAATGATAATTTCTCTCAACGTACATCCCTCCTTGATAATGCCGAAACAGGCACAGCCTCCTCATCATATAAAGATAATAATAAGAAGGATACAAAAAGTATTGACGAGGAAGAAGCACTATTATCCAAGGATATACACCGTACAATGTCAACAATGACTGAATTAATCAATACTAAAATGGCCCCGGCCGC
>Ga0075437_11818_pt1 | contig 22599 bp, 16 predicted proteins | sample MintriMetagenome_FD_74266 | JGI IMG/M metagenome (GOLD analysis project Ga0075437, IMG submission 74266) | Marine eukaryotic communities from Monterey Bay, USA to study complex ecological interactions - Minidiscus trioculatus and... | ecosystem: Environmental > Aquatic > Marine > Unclassified...
CAGTTGGGAGTCCACGCTAATTGAAAGGTTCAGGAATTCTTTTGTACCTGGCTTATATGGGTAATGACTGTGTAAAATCAACCATGATATGATATTATATAATACTACGGTACCACGCTAATATAACTTTATATGACAGAATATTAAGTGATATATTATGCGGGCAGTGTATATCCAGAATCACCTTCATAGATCACTTATCATACCACCAACATCAACATCTATCATCTACCTATCTCATACGGGCAGTGCCTTTATGTCAAAAAGATACCGATTTGTTAATCATTTGAACTGGTCATAATTTTCTATCAACGTCAGTTGATAGATTAATTGGTAGTATGGCACTAATGATAAGAAGAAGAGTGGCAGCAGTATCAATATTGAGTGTGATAATAGCAGCGGCGGTACCAATAGACGGCTTCATTGGCGGATTAAGTATGAAGCAAGCTTCTTCCCTTTCAGCAACGTCATCCAATGATGAAAGAGTTAAAGGAGTTATATTTGATATAGACGGAACTCTAGCTGATAGTTGGAACCTTGGATATCAAGCTACCAAAACTGTATTGTCAGAATATCACAACAATAATAATGATAAAGAAACACAACATACACCTGAAACATATCCATTAACATCCGAGGAATATCATTTTGGATGCAGATATACAACTCCAGAACGACTTGCCAGACACGTAGGATTAGAACCTGAACATCCATCATTTGAAGAAGTAGGCGAAGACTTGGGTAGTAAGTTTGATGATTATTATGTAAAGTTGGTAGACAAGCAAACTGCTGGATTCTATGATGGTATTGGTGAACTACTTGTTAAATTGAATAGTGGCAATGAAGATGATGGTGTACAATTGGGAGCACTAACAAATGCCTGTGTTGAGTATGCTCATGCAGTGTTAAAGGCGAATTGTCCCGAGTATTCAAAAAGTACATTAGAAGGTAAAATTTATCAACGTTTCAGTTCAATTCACGGAGCTAATTCAGTTCCACGACCCAAACCATTTGGTGATGGTATAAAGCAATGCTGTAAGGAGATGAATTTACATCCAAATCAGGTTATTTATGTTGGTGATGCACCAACAGATGGAAGAGCAGCGAAAGATGCAGAATGTAGAGCTTCACTTGGGGTATTATGGGGGAGCAACGATAAAGATGTAATGATTAACGAGTTCACCACATTATGTTCTACGGTTGATGAACTTGAGGTTGCCATAAAGCAGTATTTGTAAAGGGAATAGGTAAGAAAGTGTTATAAGGATGTCTATTTAATGAACTGATGTATTATATATCATATCTCTAGTACAGTGTATCTGAAAATCTTTTCTTTGGACATTACTAGTTGAGAGCAATGATGATTGTCCAAAAGGTTTGGTAGTGTGTATGTGTCGTTGAAGGTACAAGGTGATGCAACTGAAACTGATACTTCTCTGGAAGACAAGCAACCAACTGGCTCAATGTTCACTTGGATGTTGACATTTCAAAATCAAGACAGCAGCAACTGGAACTCAGAGAAGATGAAGGCCAATCAACGGCCAGCACGAGCATGCTCCGTCATTTTAGAACTTCCACTAGTAGTGGTAGTATTGGTATATCAATAAACTCTTCATAAAGTAGCACCGACCGAATCAACAACAGGCCCTACACAGTACTAAGAGAAATGTTCATACGTCTAGAAGAGGTGCTACCTGATGTTGCAATGCCAGTGTGTTAGGCTAGAAGGTTGGTCGGTGGCTTGTAATGGAATAACTATACTCAAAAATGACGACTAGACAGGATAACGAAGAGTGGTGTTTGTAAGGTATGGTATGTAAGTACATTAAAAATATAAATGCTTAACATCCATTTCTCATTTACTTTTACCTCATTAATCTGTGATTGTACCTGGAAGTAGACCGCCTAATAAGATCATTGAGAAGAGAAACGCATCAATAATCACCTTGGCAGCGGTCACTAAACTTGATATGACGGATATAGACGAGCTCCAAGCGCGCGGAGATCTCTTTACAAGACAGCTCGTAAAGGAAAAGCAACGGGTCGGAACTCTAAACGCACAGCTTGCTGATGTGAACTCAAAGATTGCAATGCTACGGGAAACTAACAAACAAAAAGCCATACAATTGCTGAACAAGTATACAACCACGCCCAATGATGCAAATCAGAGAATCGACGGGTGTAACCCAACACTTTTGGCCGAGACAAGTCAGGCCAAAGCAAAAACCAAGCTGGAAAAACAACTAGGCAAAGCTCTTTTGAGAAGGAATCAAATTGAGAATGATAACAACGCAATTAAAGAGAAGATTGATAAGTTACGAAGAAAGGTTCACAACGATGTCAAGAACAAAGAAACTATGGAAAAAGAACTCCACGAAATACAAGATAATGTGGATGAGATTATGAAGCGATCAGCAGCCGTTGCGACTGAACGCGAGCGACTCCACGAACGTAGAAATCTCAAAATTGATCAAGATAACGAGAAGCAGGCCATGTTCGAGAAAGAGTATCGGGAATTATCTGTCTACATTGCTGATCAAGCCAAGAAACTAGAGCAATCAATTTCTCAAGCTGCAAATAATGTAACTACACAATTGGCAAATGTTAATAGTGGTATTGGAGCTAGTAATACTAGTGTTGACTCAAAGGAAGACGTCAAGCCCCTCCAAGCCAAGCTAGCCAAGGTCGATGCAGAGCTCCCTCTTCTGAGTAAGAGTTTGCGTGAGAATCAGTGGAAGAGTAAGTATTGTCGCTTTGTATGCTAATATATTTGACTTGCACATCTTGTAGACCAACTTTCTCTATGTTTAAAGTTCATCACTTTGAGGAGAAGATTAAACAGCTACGAGAAGTGTCTGGTCTTTCATCCACAGAGGACATTATAAACACCTTTGTTAAGAATGAAGACGAGTGTTTCTCAATATTTAATTATATTCAAGCTGTTAATTTAGAGTGTGATAAAACTATAGAATTTGCAACCAAGGTTCGACAAGATGTTGATATGTGTAGGCAGGAGCAGATGGAAGCAGAGCGTGCTCGCTCGGCAACAATGAATGTATACAGAGAAAGTTTACACGAGGTTCAACAGGAAAGAGAGCAGCTATATGCCACTGCCATCGAAGGACGACGTACGATCGAGACTATTGCCCGTCGTGTGACTGCTTTGTATTTCAAACTACAATGTCAAAAGCTTGATCAGGACAAGCACACGTCAAAGAATAACTCTTTACCTCCACAGCTTCAAAGTGATCGAAAGCTAACGACTATTGGTGGCGGAGAAGTCTCAGAAAGAAATATTCTAAAGTTGCTGGAACTCATTGAGACGAGGAGTATTCAGATTGTTGACGCGTACCTCAACCAGTTGTCTACAACAAAGCAAACAAGAAGACCTAGTTTGATCTTGTCACCGCAGATGTTTGAGCGTGCCAGTTTTGCTCGCCATCCATCGATTGCAGAATCAGACGAAGGCACCGAATCCGATGATGAAGAGTCATCCTCTTCTTCATCTTCAGACGATGATGACGAGGAAGGCTTTGGCCGTCCCATGTCAGTCTCTGACATCAGGAGGGAAGCAAAAGCGCAAATGAAAGAGAGCAGTAGGCCAAACACGTCTTCATCTGTAGAGAAGAAGACAAAAGATGTGCAACTAATAGCTTCCATGCCTAGGCATACAGTCGCCTAGTCTGTGTTTACTAAATGAATAAGAATGAAGAGAAAGTATACTTGTGAAATCAAACTATGTTGTTTGTAAAAAGTATTAACTATATTTAATTCATTGTATTCGTATGAAGATACTTATGTTTGTCCATTTGAATGTGTATCACTTTCATTAGTAGCAGCTTTAGTCAGAGATGAGATTGCATCCAGGGTCGGCCTTTGTGGGTTATTAGATGTCAATGGATCCATAGTTGCCTGACTATTGATTCCAGGAGATGGAAAGCTTGTAGATGGAGTACTCGATGGCTGAAGTGAAGGTATGTTTGATGGCGTTTTAGATACCGATGGTTGAGTAGTATTCATTTTATCTGATAGCCCAACACTTGGAGGTAACGGAGATTCCGGTTGATCTGTTGGATTGTCTGAGGTTGGCAGAGCCGAGCTTGATGGCTGTGTGCTTGGTAGCTTTGATATTTGTATACTAGGTGTCAATGATTGTATATGTGTCGGTACTCCGGTAGGTTCAAGAGACGGATAAGCCGATGTAGACTCCAACATGTATGTCGGATAACATAAAGGAGCATAGGCGCTGCAGATTGTCTCCTTCAGTGGCAACCTTTGTGCATTGAACTGTTGACACTCATCTCCACTCAGTCGTCTTCTTAAACTAACCTCGTTCTCTTCGTTGGGTTTGTGTTGACGTTGTCTCTTTCTATTGTTGACTTCATGTCCATTGTAGCAACAAGCAACTTGTTGACACATACTTTCTTCGCATTCATTGTATGTTGTTATAAGGTCAAAGGACCGCTCATAAGCTATTATTGCAGTAACCACTTCTTCCTCTTCTTCTTCTTGTTGTTGTGTTTGCTCCTGTGCACATTTGTTGTCAAAGTACGTAGGTAGTGATTCTTCCAATACATAATTTAAGTCATATAAAGTAGCACACCACCCATTATAAGCATCACATACTGGAATATCATTTCCATTATAACAGTCGGGTATTGTTGATAGATATATTGTGGCCTGAGAGCCTGAGATACCAATTGATTCAAGAATTGATATTAGTCCTTCTTGAGCATCTTCATTGTCTTTTAAGCAACATAATGCTGGTGTGCAAGTTCTTATACAGTCTTCTAACATAGAAGGATGTAAATGTATTGAAGGTGCGCAAATCTCGTAGAGGTTGTCTGGAGGTTGTTTGATTGTGGAAACTGATTCTTTAGATGGTAATGCAGTCGTCAGTTGATAGAGTGAGGGTAGTTGATTGATCCAATGAGATGGCTGTTTCGATGGTGTTGGTTCCAATATAATATCTGCACCAAACTTGAGACTATTCTCGCCACATAATGTACATTCATTTTCATCAATAGAAAATTGGTCATTCACTGACGTTCCCCACCACAATTTGTCCATACCCAAGACTATTGAAATGAGTATTATTGTAGTTCCCCATATACAAAACACCATTACAAATGCTTTGCAGTGTCGATGCTTGACTCTCTTTCTTCTGTTTCTAGCTTTCCTAATTCTAGACTCTGTTCTAGGACTCGATATATTCTTTTGAGCCTCTATATCATTCATACTCGCAAGTAAATGTGAATGAGTGTTGTTGTTATCCTTTTCCATTCGAGCACACTCAATATCTTCATCAATTGGCGCCGACTGCTGCTGCTCAAGTAGGCTCTTTTTTAAACCTTCATCATCCTCATTTGTAGCATGTAGGATACTTGGTGTGAGATATTCATCATTATCATCTGCAGCATTATCATCATCGGCATTATACTCAGCATCATCTGCAGGAGAAGATTCTTCGACTTCACAAGATATAGGCTGGCAATTATCATTTGATGCTTCAATTATCTCTGACTGTTCTTCTTCAGGCTCATGATTGTCGCCATTATCATCATATGACTGCCCATGCTCAATATCAGATTGCAAATTGTTTTGCTCAGTGTCATGATCTTCATCAATTTGGTCAATACTATTGTCCTGAGGTATTCGTATTGGATACAATTTCTTACCCAGACTACCCACATCCTCTTCATCATCATTATCATTCTCTATTGTACAATCTATTTCCATTTGATCATTCTCTGAAACAACATCACTGCTCCTCTGTGACTGTGAATCAGAGACATATGATGTGTCGTGTTGTTCTTCTTTATTGCATTCAATACTCTCCTCCTCTTGCTCCGGCATATCAGATTCACCTCCATCACTATCAATATTATTGTCACTACCACATGATGAATGTATACTAATATCATTCTTCTCCATTGTATAGTTTGCAGAGCATATCATATCGTCCATAATGTTAATAACGTTAGAAGAGCCCTCCTCATCATGATGACTTCTGTCTTCATTGTTATGACCTTCAACAGAAGTATCATCGCTAACCGACACATCATAGTTGTAGCGACTATCACCAGCGCTACTGCTACTATCGGACGGCATTGTCAGGTATATAACGTAGGCATTTGAGGCATATCAATTGATCAAAAGGGGAGAGCTAGGCAGGGGGAAATGAAATAAAAATGACTCTTTTAGTCGGATTCTTAGTGCGAAGATAAGTATGAAAATACACCATTACTAGACTGTTTTCTCTGAACAAATGGAATTAGAAGTATTATATGATTGGGTCTACTTATCTTTGTCTCTTGGTACATATCTTCAATCACACCTTTCTCTTTTGCAGCATATACATATGTTGCAATATGTACAGAGTATACTGCATTAGAGTTGCAAACGACGAAGATTGCCGTGTGATATTGCCTCATCCTTCTTTATCATTTCTTTTGCATCCATCGGCTCTGCTTTCTTGTCTGCCTTAAGATTCTCAATTTCAATTGATTGTTGCTCTAACTTCTTTTCTAATTCTTGGAGCTTTTGTGCCGATGAGGCCGTATCACTACCCTCTTCAGTTTGTACTTGTTGCTGTTGCAATGATGCTTCTTTCTCCACTTCTTCCTTCTTCTCACTGGCTGATACTACATCACTTTCAGCACTAGCAACTTTTGGTTCTTCTGGTGCGATCTTCTCTTTGACAGTATCTTCTAACACCTCAGCACCTGACTTGCTTTCTATAACAGCATTACTCTCATCGCTCATAGGAAGGTTCACGTCTTTAACAACATCTTCTTTCAACTCACTAGTTGCCGGTTTGCTATCAACATTAGTATCCGTATCACTAACTTCCCCATTTGAGCTTTGTAACTTTGTCGTCGTATCATCTGCCACAACATATTCACCAGCTTTTACTTCTTTCTCTTGAGTATCTATCATAACTTCACTTTTATCCGGAGTAACAGCTCCACTACTTTGATCAGCAGTATCCACTTGAACTTTATCTGCATCTTGCACATCTTTGATATCCTTCGTTTCAGATTCAGTCAATCCTGCATCTGAAGGTGGAGGAAGATTGATACTTGGATTTTCTTTCACAACACTATCATTAATACCGATCCCTTGTATTTCATTTTCCACTTCTGAATTCACAACACCATCAACATTATTAATATCAACTACAACTGAATCTTTACCAGCTTCAAAAGACACACCGCCTGTAACTAGCGTTGCTGGTACTTCATGTATATGTTTCGTTGTACTAGTAGTATCACCCTCATCACCAAAGACTGAATGCCGTGCCAATATATAAACAAGGAAGAATAATGGAAAGAGTATGAAGAAACATCCAACTGCATAATAAAATCCTGTGGGTATGTTTAATGTTACACCCTTGCCCTTCTTTTTCTTTCCGCGTTTATGCCAATCCCTACCAAATCTTTCACTAAAACTTTGTATAGTTGATGATAGTGAATTGGATGGTACATTACGCTGTTGTAGTTGTGGACTATTTGCTACTAATGGACGGACTTCTCTTTCATGATCAGAGGCTGATCCACCGAAGGCAGCTGCTTGAGTAGCATTTCGTATATTAGAAAGCAATGAAGGTAGTGCAGACTTCTTCTTCCTAGTATCAGGAGATAACTTTGGACTTGTTAAGTTGGACATTAGTGTGTGTTTTTGCTTTTTTTTTTATTGTTGTAATCCCTGGCTGATTAACAAAAGATACAATATTATCTTATGGTATATTAGTTTGTAATAAGAACCAGCACTACCGACAACTACCGAATCTATGATTATGATATTATGATTCTTCCTTCAATGGTAATATATTTATTGTACTGCAACGCTTCTTCACCAAAGCACACCTCTATTGCATATTATTCTCAAACAACTTCACCCTTCATATGATCAAGTTTATTGACCGGTATCCTTTGATAAAATTTTGCGGGGTCGGTACGATAACTACATAGATAACAACACAAACAAACAAACAAGCAATAAGAAGATGTCAAGGGCTGCTAAGATTGCCGCGGTGGCAAGAGATATATTCGGTACACTACCCAACAGAAATGTTCGTACTGGTATGCAGTTTCTGAAGAAGCCGCTGACTGGGGCATACGAAGCTAGATATTATATGGAACCAATAGAACCTTATGCACGAAAGGTGAGTTGTGATTACCTTCCTAGGTATATACTATTACAAATATTCATACGATATACCATTGAAACATGTTGTTTACTGGATTTATCACATTGTCGTCGTCGTCGTATTGGTTGATATATTCTTTACTTTGCAACTTAAAAAAACTAATAGCTCACATCATATGCATAATTTACATCTCCTCTACTTAATTGAAAGGCACAAAGAAGTTGTTCGTTAGTACCAATATATACATCTGAATTACAGGAAAGAAGACATTTAAAATTAAGAACATTAAGAGGGAGAGGGAAGGGACCACCCAAAAAGGGCTCGGGTAAAAGAAATTAAACAAAATATATCACTTTGATAAAGCTAAATGAAATCACCAATTTAATCAGTATGGAGAATTAAATTATTGCTACTGAAAGATTTTCTTTTGATTGATAAGTTTCTATCATCTATCAGCGCTCGAGCGGTGGAGAAATGGTTCGATAAGTTAGGATTAGATAGCCTGGTACGATCTGGTAGATTGCTACCCTGTAAATAAAGCTCCTCATAAAACACACAATCTACCTGCAAGTATATATTAACCCATCTTTCGTCTTATACATAGCAGAGTTTCTAGAGAGGTTCGAGTATAATTGGGACGAGACATAGTGTACCAGATAGAAAATATTTCTCAACTCTAACTCATTTTTATAGTTACTTAGTTATATTACCAAACTAAACAACTTGTGTTTATTTCCTACGTCCAGTAGAACAAGTGTGTTGTCCACGGACACGGACACCCCACCAGTGACGAAGACCACGATGGGCACGAATCTTCTTCATCCTTTCAATATCATCACGAAGCTTGGCATCGAAGTTCTGTGCAAATACTTGTGAATACTTTCCAGTCTTGAAATCCTTCTGTCTATTAAGGAACCAAAGTGGAACCTTGAATTGACGTGGGTTCTGAATAATAGCAACAAGCTTTTCAATTTCATCGGCTGTTAGTTCTCCAGCACGTTTATTGACATCAATTTCAGCCTTCTTGCAGATAAGATCGGCAAAACGACGTCCGAGACCCTTAATCTTTGTTAGGCCGAAGACGACATTTCTCTTTCCCTCAACGTTAGTATTCAGAATACGCAAGATATGCTGGAATTCAGCTCCTTGGTGCATAGACATAGACCTGAGAAGTTGGAAGTAAAGGTTAAGTGAGAAAATAAGAGATGGGTGAGAACATATGTTGTTTGAGCAGAAATTTGACGGGCAGCAACACCGACAGAAAATGAAAATTCTCCATTAACCAATTGCAATAGTATCAATAACAGCCACTGTGGTACTATCTAGCCAGCCAAAGGGGAGCGTGTCTTAAGAGAATAGGAGGTATCAACATAGTGATTATTCACATATGTGTATCCCTACTCATCTCCGCCCTCAATTCAGTCATCGACGTCGCATAAACTACCGCGATATGATCTCAACACTGTTTGCAATATTACAACATACGACTAAGCGTATTAAGACGGCTCTACTTTGATAGGTGTTATTACAACATTGGATGGCTCTATAAAAAGATACCATATATTATTGACCACCGCCATCTTTCCCACCCAGCCAGCAGCACGGCCACCGAATATCTATACTATTTCTCTGGCTAATTAGCCTACTTACATGTTATATATTTATTGTTATTGACCAAGTCCGCCTAATAATCCTCTATCACAAATTATTGCAATGGCAAAATATTGGGTCTCATTTGGCTACGTGTGGAATAATTGAGTCTCAATTCAGGACATGTATCCTTCAAGTAAACAAGTAATTCTCCCCCCGAGGGCCAGCCCACGAAAATGGCTGAATCGACGAAATTTAGATCATGAGATGGCAATCAGCCTACTACCAGCCTAATAAAGCATAAAAACAGTGTATGAATAGCAGTACTCGTAGTAGTGGTAAACCCAACGGTGGTGCTCCCCGCGGTGGTAGTGGTAGCACCACTAGCCGTAAATCACCAACAAAAAAATTTGGTAAGAATCTCAATAAATTAACATCCCAAAAATTATCAGCACCTCCGGTGCCTGTGCCTAATTCAATTAGAGGTACTACGTCGTTTAGTGGATCGGCTAGTTCTCGTAATGGATTGTTATTATTAAGTACTAAATCAAAATCAACAACAGCTGCTACTAGTACTAATGCAGCAGCGGCTACTAACAATACGGCATACACACCCGAGGGTGCCCGAGCAGCTGGTATATTAGCACCATTAGGACGACCAAGTACAGCACATGATAAATTACTACAATCGGCAGGATCACGTACTGATGCAATTGGATTAGATGGTACCATTGATAAGAGTAAATCAACTGCCACACCTGCTTGGGGTATAGCCGAGAAGAAATCATCATCAACATCAACAGAATCACCAACTAAGAAAAATGAAGCACCAATGTTATTACAGGCTGGTAGACCATCTGTACCAATTAATAGTAGTAAAGAAGTACCATGGAGTATTAATGAACGATTAATATCTGAACCACCATCTATAGATCGTAGTAGGAATAATAATTCAACTACTATGATTAATATGGAACGTCCTTCAGGAGATAATAATAGATCGTCTTCGTCATATCGTGGTAATTATTCTGGAGATTATAATAATTATAATAATCGAAGTACGGGAGATTATAATAATTTTAATAATAGAAATTCGGGGGATTATAGACCGGGTGGTGATTATAGAAATCGGGATTCTCCGAGGGGAGATTACAGAAATAGAGATTCGGGAGATTATAGGCCGGGAGGAGATTATAGATCATCATCGTCTCGTTTTGAGAATACTAGGGAATATAATTCTCGTCCTTCTAGATATAACACCGGTGATTCATATCAAATGGCATCATCTCGATATTCTGAAAGTAGTAATAATAGGGAATATAATAATAGGAATGGGGGGGATACATCATATCAATCTGCATCGAGATTTGGTAGTAGTAGTAGATCTACTTCTTCATCCGGTTATAATAATAATAATAATGATTCATCATTAGGAGGGGATTATCGGTCATCTAAACGACATAATGATAGGGATAATATGCAACAACATCAACAGGAGCAGCAACATCATGAACCGCCTGTTGTCAAGGATAGATTTGCTAATTTTTCATCATCGAATGTTGTTAAGGACATTGCACAAAATGTGGAAAAGGTTAATATCAATGAAGTAAATCCAAGTGAAAACAAAATTAATACGGAAGATAATAGTAATCGTCGATCGCCTGGTTTTTGGAACCGGTATCACGGCTCAGATACTACAGGACCTGGTACTACTACTCAAAGTGGTGATAATGAAACTTCTACTCATCCAACTACCGCTGGTAATAAACCCACATTAACATCAACACCACAATCCTCGGGAGAATCTCCTCCCGCTAAAGATGTTGATCAGGTACAATACATGTCGAAATTAGCCAAAGAACGGCAGGAAAAACGTCGTTTGGAAGAGGAGGAACGTATGGCTGCACAGAAAGAACGAGCTGCCGCACGTCTGCGTGAGTTGGAAGGGAAACGGATGGAAGAGAAGAAGAAGGAACAGCAGGAACAAAGTGAGACACGGAAGGAGTTGTCTAAGCCGAGTATGCCACTTGAACTACTTGGAAAATCTAAAAAGGATACTACAACATCTACTGAGACACCTTTGCAGGCTGAGCCACCGCCATCTTCTACTTCTGCTGCTCCCAAACTTCTTACATCGCCCAAAAGAGCAAGTCCTCCTACAAATGTAGAGAAGAAGAAAGTTGAACGAACATTGTATGATCCAGATCGTACTGTTTGGGGTAAGGGAGGTTCAAAAACTGACGAACAGCAGGAAGTGCCCAATACAAACAAGTCACCAGTACATGGACCTTCACCAACACCTGTCGCTGGATTCTCGGCAACAACCGATAACAAAAAGAGTGCTACACCTATTCCTATACAGATGGTTCGATTAAGTGATTTGAGGTCAGATGAACAAGTTAGTTCCCCTCGTGGTGGTGCTGAAGCTACCGTTGATAATAGCCAGAGTAGTGGTGGTGGTGGTCCTCGATTGTTATTCGATCCGACAAGTGGTGGAATGGTCTCTGCATCTGTTAAGAATTCAAAGCAAAAACGATCATCAAAAGATACTTCAAAGATTATTAGTAGAGGGATGATGGGCAGCGCCATTGATGGTTCAGATAATACTAAACCAGTGCGTGGGAAGCAGGGTAAAGGCAATCGAAAAGATGATGCGACTGCACCACCACAGCGGAATAAGAAACGTCAACCTTCCAAGAAGCGAAATCCTCGTACCCGTGGGGTACTGTACAAATTAGATAAGGGAGGGAACTACATGACTGCTGATGGATGTGAGCCGGACAATGGGTATGGTTCCCATCGTGTACCGGGTGGTAAAGTGAAGAATCCTTCCGCATATGCCAAATTGATGAAGAAGGAAGAAGTACAAACCACCACGGCGGAGATGGATCTGCCAAATGATATGTCTGTCCCAACCACAACTACAACTACTGCCACCGAGGGATTCTCGACTGCCACTGAGGGATTTTCTTATCGAAATGATCCTGGATTTATACAACATCAATTTGAGGCTCAGCAACAGAAGATTCTCGAGGATGCTTGGGCATCACTGGTCGAGAATAAAGATGACGAGGGAGGTGGGGAACAACAATCTGCGTCTTTGGGAGAGCAAGTAGTACCAACAGCTAAATCTGGAGATGATGAGTACGCAGCTGCCTTGGCAATTAGCCCATCAAGGATTGGTCTCAATTTTGACACTAATAAGAACATGGATTCTATCATGCTACCACCGGCAATTGCAGCAAATGCAAAACCAAGTCAAGAAGTTGATTTGACCCAGTTTGCATTCGAGACTACCAGCACAACAACGCAACAGCCTGCTGCAAATCCATTCGCCTCACTTGGAACTGGCCTATGGGGTGGAGGAAGCTCAGCCGGCGGTGCTACAACGAGCACTTCATATGGAGATCTGGGTGCTTTGACTGGTTGGGCTCCGACTCCGTTTTCAGCCGATACGACAACTGAAACAACAGGGCAATCATCAAAACTTGGTCTCTGGGGATCTCCGAGTGCATTAGATGATGTTGGACTGGGGGCATTAGGAGGAGATAACAAATCAGAAGAAACAAAGGACGGATTGATTTGAGAACTATTCAATGTCCCGAAAAATAACAGAGAATCCTTTAGAGGGTTTATATTGTTTTAGGTTACTTGATAACTTTGTCAGATAATGTTCAAGGTTGGGCAAATGCTACAATCACTCCTCTGAACAGGCATTGTTGAAACCTACATGGAATGACTACTACGATTGACAACAGAAACACAAGGTATATATTGACAGCCATATATAAATGGATATAAGTCGACGTGCTACTCATCTTGGCGATTGTGCGGGTATTAATAAGTCTGCTGCTGAGATTCTATTCCGTGATATTCTTATTCTTGCATGCTGATTCTAATTTCAGCAAATAATAGTATGATTGAATAAGATAAAACATCCACTAATCAATTACTTCATGTGTATGTAAATAGTATTAATGTTTATATGTGCAGTATCGTATCACTAATCATCTGAATTTGATCCTAGTAGCGACAAGACCAATGACAGACATAGCCAGCAATGTCATTGATATCTTTCCCAACATTGAATCTTTCGATCTCGGTATTATTTGTCTAACTTCTAGCTCATTGTATCCTGTATCAGTATCCATTACTCTTCTAAATTCTATACCCTTAGCAGTACCCAATACTAGCTCGCAAGTTGTAAAGATCGTACCATCAATCAAGTGGCCGCCGATGGCATTCCCATCGGAGTCAGATAATGATATATGGACGTGACATCCATCATTTCGACTAAAGGTACCAGTTAATCCTATGATTTCAAATCTTTGATTGTAATATTTAATTTCATTGTCATCATTATCTTCTTTCCCATCCATTCTAGAAGCATTTGCAAGCTGACTTCTGCTTTAGACGCCGAGTCGGAGCATTTGGTACAGCAAGCGATACTAACACACGTAGCTCTCCCTCTACTGCCAAATACTTCATATGGATCTTTCTTCAACTCTCCCATTTTGCTTTTCTTGCCCAGGCTTGTGCTTGGTCGGCTTTCCTTCCCGCCTCGTCTACTTCTTCTGATAATATATTGATCTTTCCCCAGCCTACATATCTGATCCGTCGTTCCCCTCTCATCAATGCTTTTTGACAAAAAAAGATACGGTATCCACCAACTCATCAAGTGAGTAGTAGTGTACTTAAAAAAAAGTAGAGCAACTACCATAATCATAAACTCCATATTGTACTATTATAAACAACAGATAGAACAATGTGATTATTGGGTATAAGCCGTCTGCAAGACAGCCCCGCAGGGCTCGCCGAGAGGCACCCGCGGTAGCGAATGACCAACCAAAGTAACAACTCAACTAGATTGTTCATTGCAATAGTTATATATAGAAGATGTGTATACTTAACTCTCAATTGATGACACATACTGCACGGCACGTACGCACACCTTTATTATATGTCAAGGTTTCCGTGACCATACTTGGTTGCCTGTCTCCATCTCATAATGCAATTGTATAGATATATTAAGGCAGTAGTAAGTAAAAAGTGTGTGGTACATAATGTGATCGAATATTAAATAAAGTGATATTCACTAATGATGGGATTAAAAAAGAAAAAGTGATATTGGCTTATTGATAGTAATGGATGAACTCTAGTTGAATTAGTGATGATGAGTATCAATACAGAATACTCAAACATACAATATACACACCAAACCAATAAACATAAACGTCATCTATTCGATAATTAACAGCTGAAGTTTATTAATTATAAAAAACATAAAACATATGCAAACTAACTCAACAATGGTAAGGTGTAAGTTCAGGAAACAACAACTATATGAACAATGTTGTGGTGGGGAGAGTTTTTCGTTTGAGTTGGACGGGTATTTGCATACACTTTGCGACCTAACTATACGGGATATCTCGGTGCTATGGTTTATAGTAGTAGGTGAGTATATTATCATACTATACAAGTTATGCACGTCTCTTATTTTTGACTATTGATGTAGCAACTCACCTATCTCTCTAGAGAGAGGTACGACAGTTGCCTTTGGAAGTTGGCGATACAACAGCCAATCTCCATTTTTGACCATTTTACCATTTTGACGGCGCATTGGTAGTGGCAACTTGTTACTATCATTTACGACGGCATCCAGATTATAATCAACGAGGTAAGTGCATAGGTGCAATGTGTGTCGGATGACAAGACAAGGGTTTCTGTTGCTAGTCGTTGCTTGGCGTTGTTTTTTTTATATTGCAATGTTTTGTTATTCAACTGTTTTTTTGTACTAGAAAGATTTGATCAATGTGCGGTTGATTTGAACAGAATATGCATTGGTTATTGGGTCCAACAATAGTCTCAGTGGAGGAATATATCATGCTGCTGCAGTGGGTGGAGTCGGAAGGCCTTAATCCGTCGGGAACATCGACGTCTGGTTAGGCAACACCTTCTTTTAGTATGCATCGTTGTATTAGGTTTCAGATAGAGGGAGCTTGACACGGATATGCCGTGCCTCCACCCACCGCAATAATATGGACAGAGATGGTGTAGATAATAGAAGGGTTGATGGATACGAGTCCTACTTTGTTTGCGGCCGGTAGAGAGATATTGAGGTGTCTTTTTATTCTTCTTCTTATTCTCATGCACCCCACTCTATTTATATCAACCTTTTGTAATACAGTATTCAAGGTGGTTGTATAAGGGTAATACTACGTATATCATTTGAATTAAGGTAAGTCAGTATGGGTATGAGTGTGTTAGTTGCAAGGGGTACTTTAGTTATTGCAATAAACAATTCTCAACAACTAACTCTAATATCCTACCCTTCATCAACTACCCACATTAGCTTTTCAATATGATTACGTCGTTTATTACTACTTTGGTACTCTTAGTAGTCCTACCAACCACTTTGTTCAACACTAGTAGTGTCAGTAATGATTTGGATCAAAGTTGCATGGTATTCAATAATGATTCGTTAACTCGCATGGGTTTGTCTTCTTTGGATGGTGCTACTGAATCGACAAAGTCACTTGTATTGTTGAATGGTGTCTATGCAGCCAGGCCTCCAATCCGTCGATGTGATATTACAAAGCAGAAATCGATATTGGCGTTGTGGGGTGTGAATAACAATGAAGCAGCAGACAATGTCGAGGACGAGGAGGAACAGGGAGTAAGTATTGCCCTTGGTTTCTAAAATCGTTTCTTTGTTATAATCTGCTCCTTCCTCACACTCACACACATACACTCACTCTTCTTCTTTTATAGGGTGAGGTAGCAGCTCCAGACGCTGATGCAGACGCCCCCGCACAACAAGATGCAGTTCATGATGCAAATGCCGAGGTTGCTCCCGCACAACAAGGGGCTGCAAACGCTGATGCAAATGTTGACATTAATGAGGAGGCAGACGACGATTCTTCTGATGCAAATGTTGATGCTGCTGCTGCTGAATCCTCGGCTGTTCAGGTTGGCACTGCCACTAATGGAGAAGACTCGGATGATGATTCTATTTCAGATGAAGAGCTTCATGAAATGTATGCTGTATGTGCATCACAAAAAGGTATGACTGTACCTCAGTACATTGAATATCTACGAAGTTTAGAAGACGAGGTGAGTGTTATTATTACTCGTGCCTATGCATACTATTTTAAGTGTTGTATTCTCATGTTTGAATGTCCTTTTTATCACAGGATGATGATGTGTCCGTGGATGGAATCATGTCTTGTTTTGAGTCAATTAGCAAGTCTACTGATGGTAGGAATGCACTACAAGCGGCAGTGGCGGCATTGAAAGGTGACCGTGATGTTGATGATGATGGTCGTTGTGGCCTCCGAGCAGGCATGTCTGCTGCTAGTGAAGCAGGCATACCGCTGATCTACGAGGAAGGAGGACAAGTGTATCGTTTCGAACCACATGAGATTGATTTTAGGTTCGGCAATGACTTAGCAGCAAGAGAAGCATTCGCTATTGCTATGCGTGCATATGCTCGTCGATATATGGATTGGTTTGGACACGAGGCCAACATTAACAATGTTGTTCAAGAGATTGACAATGGCGTTCATGAATGGTTTGAAAACATAATGAATGCTGACTTAGAAACGCCTGATAATTGGGGATTAGATTATTGGGTTGACAATCGGATTCTCATTGGCATGGCATTACACCACAATATTGATATTGATCTATACGACGGTCTAAACAACGCTATCATCCCGGTATTTCACCATGATAATCCCAATGGAGACACAATTACTCTTGGGTGGAATGGAGTGAATCACTTTGATCTGAGGAATGAAGCTGCCCATTGGAATCAAGGTCCAAATATTGATGAGTTACTTTGGCCTGAGGATACTAATCCATTCCGTCACATGTATGAAGCTATGCCTCCCGAGCAACGCCAACGAATCGTTAACTTTGTGAGGCGCATGATTCAGGCTTTCCTCGATATGGATCATGATGATGCTCATAAACAACATCTTGCAGGTGTAATACCTTACTTCCTGTCTCCTGATGTTGCAGTGAGCGATGAAGCAATTCTGCGTATCATTGGAAGGTATCCACCTTTCTTCTTTGAAATGTTAATGGCTCCAGGATTTCGAGGGGATCGGATGTGTCCGAGGGATCTGGAGCGTCTTCGTGATGAGGCTGCCCGTTTCCTCGACCCCAATGATCAAGGGGGTGAATACATTCGATATCATGTCGGTCGTTATGTTGATATTCGTCGTACAATGGAACGATTTCTTCAAGGACATCAGGATGGATTTGTTCACATGCCTAACTTCTGCCGTGGATGGTTGGATAGAAACGAGGGGCTACACCCTGATACACCATGTTCCATTCCATACTTTGGAGAAGTTTCCTCTGGTACCGTCGTCGATCGTCATCGTGCAGAAGACGATCCCAATGTTAGAGATGGTGCCCAACACCAATGGGAGTTCTTCCAGATCTTTAAAGTCTTGGGATTTATCGTGGCATTTGTACGAGCCTGTAACAATAAAGAAGCTTGGATCCTTGAAGCATTCACTGCTGGAATGGTACAAATGGCAACAATTGCTACACTCTCCTCAGCTGTATCGGCAGCAGCTGGGACAGCATACTTTGCATTACAGGTTCTTGATTTCACAGCTCTCAATGCAGTGAACTGTGGTAGACCTTGGTTCCTTGATCATTTGTTTGGTTCCAAATTCGTCGTGGATTGGCTCAAGAAATACAAGCGACCGACTGATCTGTTGTCAAAGGCAGTGGGTGTTCCTGCATTCATCTGGAGTTTCATCGAGTATAATCTACCAAGAATGCTTGCCTACTTTAGCGATCCCTCTGGCAGGTTTCGTGTACGATGGCCATTTGCCCCTGTTTTCCGAAATATGATGGATATCATGTATTTCTTGACGGTTGAGCAGTTTCACTCATTTGTTGGTCATTTGGGAGGCACTGCTAACGCAGCTGCCGAGGGATATGTAGTGGAAGGTGGTAGGAAAAAGAGCAGGCGGATGCAAAAGAGAGGCAGAGAAGGAGCAGCTGCCGAGGGATATGTGGTGGAAGGTGGTAGGAAAAAGAGCAGGCGGAATCAAAAGAAAGGCAGAAAAGGAGCAGTGGCTACTCATAAAGAAAAAGATGATCGAGGCAAGAGCAAGACTGCAGTAGCAGGACAAAAGGCAATGGCTAAGTCAAGGAGGAAGAGTTCAAAGCGCAAATTTATTCAAGTGTGGACTATATGCGAACGTAAAGGATGCAGCGGCAAGAGGAAGAGGCAGAGGAAATCAGTCCCTACTACAGGCCAAGCTAGCGAACAAGGCTGTAACTACTGCAGTGGGAGGGCTAGACCACCAAGATATGATGCTACTAGAAATCCAACACAAAACTGGTCCTACGTACTTGATGAGAATGGTAATCCACTTGTGGCACATTCTGATGATGAGACTGAAGATGAAAACGATGAAAACGAAGAGAACGATGAAGAGACTGACTAAGAATATATACATACATTGGCATTTGATACGGAAGGATAGTCAAAGTCTGTGTTAGACTTGGACTATACACTAGTTTATACAATCATGTAACCTAATCATACTTCAAGCTATGCATTTGCAAGCTGAAAAGATGGCAATACAATGTTAGAATGCTAAGTTTAGAGAGAAAGGTAGTGACGTATTAAAGTATATACTTACTCTTATTGTAACGTTTTGCAACGACCCGACTGCTGTTATAATAAAACAGGATACGCATTCTTCTTTAGGTATTCTTGACAGTATAATCGATGCTGCTTGTTTCAATGATGACATGAGCTTATCGCCTGGATGAAGACGGAGACAGTGCGCTGTAACTGCACCCGATGGTGGTACTATTAGAGTTGGTTCTGCCATTCTCATTAAGATATTGAATAAGTATAAGTACAGTAATCTATCTCCCCTCACAAAAAAAATGACAATCTTGAGGGTATCCTACCCAGGGTATCCTTCACATACTCACTTAAGTCCATTCAATAACCCCCAAATCTATTGGAAGAACGTGCTACATAGGAATAGGATAGTAGTGTGGAGAAGGGCATAAAATAACATCCCATCTACTACTTCAGGAAGTTATCCCAGAGTTGAATAAATCTATTTCTAAAACAACGTCAGCACCGCATAATCTTACAATAAACAAAAGCGTCCCCGTATACCCTTTACAAACATTATTACAAGCATCAACAACATACTATCATACTATTAAATAAACATGGCTGCTCAAGATATTAAACCAGACCCAAAGATTATCGATCTCCTCAAAAAGGAATCAGAATCAAAAATTGCTCATGTATCATTGGAATATTTCCCACCCCGAACTGAACAGGGTGTTAAGAATTTACATGCACGCATGGATCGTATGCTTGCCAATACCAAATGCTTATATACCGATATGACATGGGGTGCCGGTGGTTCAACTGCTGACTTATCATTAGACCTTGCATTACATGCACATAATCATGGACATATATCGAATATGCATTTAACTTGTACTAATATGGAAAAGGATGGCGATCCAATTGCTGCCGTCCATGATGCACTCCAGAAGGCATATGATGGTGGTATTCGTAACATTGTTGCATTGCGTGGTGACCCGCCAGAGGGTGAGAAGGAGTGGACTGCCGCTGAGGGTGGATTTTCATGTGCATTAGATTTAGTCAAGTATATTCGTGATAAGTTTGGTGATGACTTTGGTATTAGTGTTGCTGGATATCCCGAGGGACATCCTAATCGTATCTCTGAGTTAAGTGCTGAGGAGGTTGAGAGTATGAGTGAAAGTGAGAAGGGAAGGTGTTGTACACATGATGGTATTACATATGTTTGCAAGGATGAGGATTACAAGAAAGAAATGGATTATTTAAAGGAGAAGGTTGATGCCGGCTCTGACTTTATCATTACACAAATGTTCTTTGATGCCGAGGTATTTAAGACATTTGTCAAAGATTGTCGTAAATGGGGAATCAACTGTCCTGTAGTGCCTGGTCTTATGTGTATCAATGCCTACCCTGGTTTCAAAAAGATGACAAAGTTTTGCAAAACACGTGTGCCAAAGCCACTAGAGGAGAAGATGGATTCAATGAAGGATGATCCAGATGCTGTTAAGAAGTTTGGAGTTGAGTTTGGTGCCGAGGTTTGCAGAAGTTTATTAGACTCTGGCGTAGAGATTTTGCATTTTTATACATTGAATCTTGAGAAGGTTGTGTATGGTATCACTGATGAGCTTGGCATTACATCTAATCTTATTGAGAAGAGTAATGAGACTGATGCTAAAGATATGGTTGCTGTTGGAAGTCGTTGGGCACGAACAGGAGACACTGTTAGTTTCACACGAGGAGACAGTCTGCGCAAGAGTATTGTGAAATCAATCACAGACGGCGGTGCAGCTATTGTTGAACTCGATGGTGAGGATATTGAACTTGCCAAGGGTACTTATGAAAAGGTAATGTAAGTAACAACAGGGGTGAGGCTAGCATCAACAGGAGTGAGGCTAGGATACAAGTTGTGGTCATATAGCTTGTGTATACATTAAATACTAGCCTTATCATCTTATGTACAAGTCGTATCAACTTTGATTGCCAATAAAACAGCTGGACCTCCACTCCTCCCATCTAACTTTTGAAATAGGGGTTGATGTATGCTACTATCTATCCAAGCGTATCTCAGTTGATGTAGAGGTAAATAATCTATATCGGTACTCTTCTCTGATTGATTAGTTGACATACGAATCAACTGAAGGAGTTGCCAAGGGACGGGCTCGGCAAAGTAGAACATTGCCCCTACTTTTGAAAGATCTACTAATTGAACGATGAATTCTATCCACTTGTTTCTTGTTTCGGTAAGCAGGTAGGAAGTTAAGAAGATGTCGGAGTCTCTTATATATTGATCAACAGTATCGTTTTTGATTGGTTGTGTAACATCACAGCTCTCGCAAGTAATCTTACTAACATAATCAGGTACTAATATAGGTGTCAGATCATCTAAGACTGCTTCTTGCCAATCTTCTATTGCATAATCAAGCAAAACAATCTCTTCTAAAGCTTCCTTTCGATTCCTGTACGACCGCAAAAAGGCGACAAGCCCTGCAGCATCATTTCCAGGCCCGCAACCTAGGCTGCATACTCTTTGAATGTTGTCTAGTTTCTCATAACACATGTTCATGATCTCTATTCGATCGATACATTCTTGTTGCTGTTGAGTATCAAGTTGACTGTATATGGCTGGAGCCATCTCAAGTGATTCAGGAGTAATATTTGCCAATGATTCAACTAGTAATGTTGCTCTACCATGGAATTTTTGCCGAGTATATCCTCTCAATGCAGTTATATCTTTGAGCATTGATTTTACTTAGATTGGCCTCTCATGATATGTATTAAATTTTTACTCAATATTTATTGTATGTATGTTTAGTTTATAAACAGGTAAGTAGTGGAACTTGACATCAAAGGATTACAGATATACGAACCACAAATTAGATACAACATTAGCCCAACATGATATCAAATTCAAAACTCACAGAAGAAGAACGAGAGACAAAGAGACGATTAAAATCTGAACTCAAACATCAGCGTAGGGTCAAGTCATTAGAAACGAAGATTAAGCATGCAATCAGTAGAAAAGACCCAGTTATTGAGGAATCTGCACGAGAAGAATTAAAGGCATTGCTAGAATCAAAGAATGATACTAATGTTGTTGTTCAACTATCTCAGCAACTATCTCAATGCTCATTGAATCCACCGATAAATGACACTAAACAAAAAGATGCAGTAGATGATGTTATATTAATACTACGGAAACTTCTATCTTCAATAGACGACGAAGATCGTCAGACTGTAAAGAAAGTGAGGATAC
>Ga0075437_13735_pt1 | contig 22519 bp, 15 predicted proteins | sample MintriMetagenome_FD_74266 | JGI IMG/M metagenome (GOLD analysis project Ga0075437, IMG submission 74266) | Marine eukaryotic communities from Monterey Bay, USA to study complex ecological interactions - Minidiscus trioculatus and... | ecosystem: Environmental > Aquatic > Marine > Unclassified...
TGCTCACCAAAAGCAACTCGTTCTGAGTTAAAGAAGTCATACTTGTCAATGGCAAAACAAACACATCCTGATGCTCTCCTTCAACTTGGAGTTACCAATACTGCAGAAGCAGAAAGAAAGTTTGCTCAAATATCAAAAGCCTGGAAGGTACTTGGCGATACCACATCAAGAAGACGATATGATCGCGAACTGAAAGCAAAAGGAATATCCACCAAAGCAGGCAATGTTTTCGAAGCCTTTGTGATGAATGCTGCCAAGGCAATGGATAGCGCGCTGCCCAAATCAGAGAAGAGGTAAAAGAAGAAGGTTTAAGTTCTATTTGTATGTTGGATGAGTGTTTTAAATCTAATTTATATAATCTTTTGTCAGTGTTCGTACATGTTTTCTTTGTTTGTGGCATATCATATAGGATACGTATGCATATCATATCATAGGAGGCGACAATTCCCCAGAACTATCCAGAACTATCGACCTACCTATGACTTTTTTTAAGAGATAAGGCACGCACACTGCAACTGGCCTGCTGCCCCGGTATCCTAAAATCCTATCCACACAAATTACAATAGACGACACCTCTCTCAAATTGCCCTGTATACATAGCATGTTTACTCTTAATCCTGGCGGAAGTAGCGGTTCATCATCATCAAGTGAAAGTGGTGGTAGTGGCTGGGCTGCATCGAAACCAATTTGCAAATTCTTTGGTAAACTTGTGGGGTACTTCGTCACGTTACGATTAGTTCATGTTTATTGGGGAGATAGAGACTCTCCAAAGGCTATTCAGAACTAAGAAAAGTAGTATATTGTTAATTACGAGATCATACACACATATTATTTCATATATATAGAAAGAATCAGCATGGCTCTAACAGAAGAGCAGCGCAAGAGAATTGAGGAGAATAGAAAAAGAGCACTAATAAGAAAAAAGAAAGGAGCAGAAAAGAAAGAGAGTACAATAAGTAGTAGTGTATTTGATGAGGGAGGTTTTGTACAGGAGAATAAGAAAAGAAAAATAGAGGATATTGAAGCAGTAGGTGGAAGAAAGATTGGTGATAGTGGTTATAAGAAGGAGGAGGGTATAAAACAAAGTGCCAGCAACAATAGCGATAGTGACACTGAGTCTCATGAAGATTTTGAAATAAATGCAAGTCAATATATATCACAAACAGATGCCCAACGTTTGTATTGTGTACCAAAGGGTACTCTAGATGTTTGTACGTATGTTGAAAAAGATAACCCACACAATAAAGGATTTTCTAAAATGAAACTTTACGTTCGAAGTGAGGTAAGGAAGAGATCTCATAAAAGATTCGGGGGTAAACAGGGGTTGATATTAGAGAGGGAGAAGCGGAGAAAGAAACGGAGCGCAAAGGACTTGGAGGAGTCGAAGAATATCTTTGGTTAGTGAGGGATTTGCGGCAGTGCAGGGGGATAATCTAAAAACTCTTTTCTATACATCTTTACAAAAGCTGAGCAACCATGTAGTTTAACTGTTTCCTTTGTATTGTTGATACATATTTGACATACGTACAGCCTCGACTGTTGATTTACCCCTATTGCCTTGTGTACCTTGTCGGCTTTAAAGATTCAGTAATTAGAACTTTTGAAAACATGTTATGTTCGATTTTTTTTTGTCTATACTTTATTGCAAACATATGTTCGTATAGTGTTTACTATTCAAACAACTCTATAGCAGCAACTATATACACCACAATAATGTTCAATTGAAGACTAAGTTCGATTCATCAATATCTTCAAGCTGCTACATTTTCCATCACACTTCTTGCACTGGGATATAAACTACCTAATACTACTTGTCTTTTCAATATTTCTAAATTTTCTTTACCCTCTTGGAATGCTACCTCGGCCTCAGTTCTTTTTTGTTGAAGGTCATATATATTCATTAGATATAATTATCGATTTGTTTATTATTCGTTTCATGAATTTGTTTGATATCATGTATTGCATATATTGGCCATTAAGTATAAATGTTTTGGTTTTGTGTGGGAGCGTTGAAAATGTATATATAAAAATTAGGTTAGATATATATGTTTGAAAACGGAGACTGACATTTTACTAACCAACCATTCTAAAGCTTAACAAACCTCCAAACAAACCAGTCACACATATATTTTATACGTACCCAGTTAATGATCTATTATTTTGAAATCCAATCTTTACTCTCCGTATTGAGTACTCTCGGAAATTATAATTATCAACCTTCTTGGCATTTCTCAGTAAAGATCTGAATAGGGATAAAGATGCTGACATATCTATTGTATTTGTTTAATAAATTATGATATGAAAAGGAGAGTAACTATCTTGCTTTGGGCTTTGTGATGGATTTTACTACTCAGAGTTAGTAGAGTTAGAGGTTGCCCGTTTGATCGCTGTATCTAAAATCAAATACTTTCGAGTTGAAGGAAGCCTAGCAGACGGCAACTATATTATTATTACTACTACTCAATTAATCAACAATATGTTATCAATAAACTCCCCTATAGGCAGAAGAAGAAGAGTATGTATATCGGCGGCGTGGATTGTATCTCTTGCCGTCTTATCTTTCCTATCACTGCAATTAGTTGAAGGATTTGGATGTCGGAGCAACTTCATTGGCATTTCAAGTAATACTGGTACTGCTCGACAACAAACCCAATTATATAATCTACCAGGACAGGTTTCAAAGAAGGTTATCGTGACGGGGGCAGGTAAGTTTTGCTTGTGTTTATACCATATGTTTGTTGCAATACAATGCATGTAATGGGTATATTAAATAGCATTCCATATGATATGTCAGTTAAGATACAATGTAATATTCTTTGTCTACCTATCGCTATCTGACCCTATTACTTCGGATATATTTAAATACAACACACAACTACAATATTCATTGTATACGACAACAGCTGGAAGGACCGGATCTCTCGTCTTTTCCCTTCTCGATAAAGATCCTAGATTTGATGTTGTTGGTCTAGTTCGATCTGAGAAGAGTGCCAAGAAATTGGTTGACAAGACAAACTGTCTATTAGAAGAAGTTGTAGTATGCGATGTTACACAAATGGAATTCAATAAGGCCGATGATGAATGTGATTCTCACCCATGGCCATATGCATTAGACAATACAGAAGCAATGGTCATCTGTACCTCGGCGACACCTCAAATTAGCAAACTATCATTAATCAAATCAATGCTGAAGATACCTACCAATATTCTTACTGGTAAGAAGGCTATAAACTTCAGAGATCTGAAATTCAAATATAAAGCGGGTCAATATCCCGAGAAGGTAGATTATATTGGTCAGAAGAAACAAATTGACTTTGCCCAGAAGTTAGGAGTCAAACATATAGTATTGGTTAGTAGCATGGGAGTCTTAGATCCAAAGAACTTTTTGAATGAAATTGGAAAAGATAAAGATGGTAATTTTGGCGACATATTAATATGGAAACGAAAGGCCGAGAAGTATCTATGTTTAAGTGGATTACAATACACCATTATCCATCCCGGAGGCTTAGTTGACACCAAACCTTCAACAGCGGAACTTGTGCTAGATGTAGATGATACACTAATGAAAAGAGAGAAGAAGTCTATATCACGAGGAGACGTTGCAAATCTGTGCGTGGCAGCTTTGACTGAAAGCGGTGATAGAAGTGTCTCATTTGATTGTGTAGGTCAAGAGGGAGAATCTATCAAGAGTGCAGAGGAGACTCTTAGCTCATTTTTATCAACAGGAAAGACTGCCGACTATACACTCGGTCCAAAGGGTATGTAATATCTTTGTTACTGATGGAATAATGAAGAAGTGAAAGTATTTGTCGTGATCTGTACTTGTAGCAAGTCGTTTTACTTTGTGAAAAGTATCTCATCAGATAAAGATAGTGCACATTTGATTGTTTAGTTTCATTTGTTCAGGTCTACTGCACATTCAAGCTCACGACTTCTTTTATGATGAATCATATTATCACATCATTTAATTTGTAGTAATTGCACATTTGCCGGAAGGAACTTTAGCTACACATGCTCGTGCTTTCCTTCCATTAACCTTTAACTCACATGTGCCACACTCTCCATTCTGACAGTTATATGATACCTTCACTCTTGCTGCCGCACATACTTGACTAATCTTTTGATCTACAACAGCTTTTGGTACTATATTTGGTATATAGTTATGTAAGCACACTTCAAAGTATCACATACATAAACCGTGCATGTATAACTTACCTGCTTTACCGTTGACTGTGACTTGGTCATTATACCTTGGTCCGCCCGATAAACCAGCATTTTGGACTTTGCCAAGAGAATCATCATTCTTAAATGCATCCATAAAACCATTGATTGATGTACTACTTGTTTGAATTGGTTGTGATTGAGGAATGTTGACAAATGCATTGCTTGTTGAGCACGAAATAATTGCAAATACAGTAGCGAGAGCCGCACGACGAGTAGATGATTGAATAGCCATACTGTATTGATAATACTTTGATAGTAATATATAAGAGTCACGATATCGCTATGCAAAGCAGTAGTAGAAGAGAGATAAAGATGTCGGATTCAATTTTCAATGACGCGGCAATCAAGGATACCTTTCACTATAAAAATACACTCTCATAATTTTCATCATCGACCTAATATGCGTACCATAATCATTCGTCATGATATCAAGCCGCCTACCTCCTTATCTGTGCAGCTCTTATTCTAATAACAGTGCGCTAAGGTTGACGAAATTGTTTGCAAAAAGACAGAAATCAACAACCTCGGCAACACAAGATGTAATAGTCGCACAATCATCCGATAATTTTATCAACACCACATCAGCACCATACAATAACTCCTCTGAATCAATGAAACTTGTTGATAAACTACTACAGCGTACATCTGAAATGATAGATCCATATTCAGCTAATGTAGTTGCCTTTAGTGGTGGTGTAGATTCGTCATTAGTGGCAGCACTTGTTCATCGTGCATTTACAAATTATGTTACTGAGGATACTAATACACAAGATGTGATATCACAACAACAACAGTATCAAACTAAGTTAAAGCAGAGTAATTATATCGTATCTAATCAAACTAAGTCAAAGAAAGGATCAGTACAAGCAGTTTTAGGTATATCGCCAGCAGTGCCACAAACTCAAATACTCATGGCTCGCCAAGTTGCTCAAACAATAGGAATATCTCTTCAAGAAGTAAATACAACAGAAGGAGATGATGAAACATATGTTAAGAATGATGGATATGCATGCTTTGTATGCAAGACACATCTGTACTCTACACTAGAGTCTGTGGCAAATGAAGTAATGAAACAAGAACAAAATGTCTTACTTTATAATGGTACTAATGCAGAAGATAAACTGGATTCTACTCGAGTTGGTTTGATTGCTGCAAACAACTTTCAAGTACAATCTCCATTGAATAAAATTACAAAAGCTCAAGTTAGACAGGCAGCAAAGTACCTTGGACTACCAAATTGGAATGCTGCTGCCTCTCCTTGTTTGCGATCTAGACTGGCAATGGGAGTACTTGCCACTGAGAATCATCTGTTAGCTGTCGAGAGAGCAGAAAGTTTTATTAAAGAAGTATTACAATTAGATGAGACTGTTGATGCAAGAGTTAGAATGCTAGCTGGCGGCAAAGCAGTAGTGGAATTGGACAACTCTATAATATATCCCGAAATAGAAAGAGTATTGCAAGACAATCTCTTTGAAGAGAAATGCATAAATGAATGGGGTTTTCAAAGCTTCGGTGGCGTGCGAGCTTTCAAGACAGGCTCAGTTGCTGCTGCTGCAAAAACTTCATTAGCTACTGCTGCATAATGTAAGGTATATACTGTAAATACAACATTTAACAACATATAGATTAGTAGCATTTAACATAAAGGGGATACCCGTGAGCCTTTGAATGGAAATCTCTATCTTGCCTAGCTTGCTCACAGTATCCTTACAAACACAATATTGTCTTCACTCATAACCTGGTCTTTACTGGCCAAAAAGAAAGTCAAATGGATTCTTCTGCGAGTCTGCAAAGTATGGGTGCTTGAATATCCTCGAAAGAGATGGTCTGTCTTTTGGATTGGGTGATAGACATTGAGAAATCAAGTCTGACAACAGTTGATCTGTGACCTTTATCAAGTTTGGCTCAAAAGTTGGAAGTTGCTCAGTGATTCTTTGAGCTGAGATACCATCGAAGAAACCTCTTCCAGTAGATATTTCATATAAGAACATACCAAACGACCAAACATCATATGAGTACTCCAGACTGAATGACTCTGCCTCTCCGAGAAGGAATCGACTAGCAAACTCAGGAGGGCACGCCTCTGGTGTGTAATCTACAGGAGCATTCTTTACTGGCATTGCACTCTCTAAATCAATACCCTTGAATGATACTCCACCCTTTTGATCTTCTATTACTACAAAGTTTTCTGTCTTCAAATCATTCCAAACTAGTCGTACTGAATGTAGAGCCTCGACACATCTTAATGCAGTTAGTGCACAATCCATGAGTAATTCACCTTCTAACTTCCCTCCTACTTTGGGCATGAACGCCTTGACGTCTGCCACACCGCGCTCCATTACTATTGCACTCTTATCAGGCATTTCACTACCCGCTAATGGTAAGAATTCAACACGCTTAATGAAACTGCCTCTCTTTAAAGCTCTTTCTACCTTTTGATAATTTGCTACTTCTCTCTTCATTGCTTCTGTATTTGATGAATATTTGATAGCAAGTGGATCTCCAATGGGTTTCCCTAGCGGTGAGGCACGATATGCTGTTTGGATATAACTTCTACCGTTGATACTAGAGGTAGCCTCACCAGCAAGTAGATATCGGCCATTACCAAGCGTGTTGCCCGACAAATCCGGCAATGTAATACTCGATCTTGCATTAACTAATGATTGTGGTTTCTTCTTCTTCTTCTTCTTTTGAGAGGTAATCTGTTGTGATGCCGAATCAGATGCTGGCATAGTCATAGCGACGCCAAGTCTATACTTTGATCCTGATAAGGTAGTAACAATCTTCTTTTCAACTGCTTGATCTGCATCCATCAGTGGACTGGTTACTATAGCATCACCATCAGGTATTGATGGATGGTTGGTAACCTTGCCTGATATTTGAACTTCGCCTTCGTTGGTTCCTTTAATTGCTATCCACTCGTCTAATACAGGCATAACTTTTTGATTACCGGCAAATATCTGCCACGGCTTATCAGCTGCATCTTTCTTAACAGGAGTTAGGTTGACGGGCACTGTATTCTCATCACTAAATCCTCTATCTTTCATTTCTTGAATAGTAACCTCTAATTCAGCCGCTCGTTGGGCAGCTAGTTCACTTGATTGTAATGCTATTTCCAATTGATTAATTTCTTCTAGCGACTGTGCCAATTCTTCTTGAGTATTTTGCAATTCAGCTTTGGTTGCTTCTAATTCTAATTGTGTACTATCCAATTCATCTTTAGTATTGTCTAAATCCTCCTCGAGTTGTATTACCTGCATTTGTAACTGTTGCTGTAGATTTTCTAGATTGGTAACTGCTGATTCAAGTGCACTTTCTAGAGACGATACAGCCGTTTGTGCTTGCATAAGTGCCTCATCTTTCAATTCTAGTGTTTTGAATAAGTCTACACTACTACCATTGATACTAGTCGTTTGGGATTGTGTAGTCTTTTTGTTATTATTCCATTGATACAGTGCAGTGGATGATGTTGCTGTGGGTATACTGTTATTTCTTCGTATTGTATTACACTGTCGCGGAGTAGTTTGTATCAGTGCATTTGATACTATTATAGTGGACAGTAATACTAAATAGCAGTATATCATCATCCTTATATTGCAATACCTAACAAATAAACTGGTGGCAAGTGATAGGTAATCGACAGTATTACTTGTGGAGGGATAGATATTAGGAGTCAGTTGTTGTAATGACAATTTACCGGTATTTCAACCGCGTCCTTCAAGTACAGCACAAACTCAGCCTTTTCTCCTCCTCCTAGGCCAAATAAATATGAGCGTGCCGCTAATAAGCCACAGACGATATCATATCAGATTAAATCAAACCTAATAAATAAACAATCTTTGCAACATCGTAGTTGAAGTTTCTATTCTCAAAAGCTCAAAAGAGAGATCCATCAAATTCACACTTGGCATCTATATCCTTATAGGAGGTTACTCAATAGAGGCATATTGACGGGAGAGTGAAGTAAACATATCAATTCGTCTTGAATAAGGAAAAAGTATAGACATTGATAATTTTTAATTGGTGTTGATCCGTGATGGTATCCTTTCGGCAAGAAGTTAAGAGAAAGCTAATAAGTCGTGTGTTGTAGTTGTCAATTGTTTTGTACATTTTAATCATTCTCTATGTTTACATCATCCACCTCTTGGTGTTTCTGATCATGTTCTTGTGCCACAACCGCCTCAGTCCAGGAATCTATTCGTTTGTATAAACGATTAATGATGGGTAATGCACAGAGCAAAGCTTGCAGAGCAGCAAACCCAGCCATGACGTACATGAATTTAAAAGAGGTAGCCGATGTATAATTCTCTACACCATTGATGTTATCATTACCATTTGATGGGGTGAACCAGGCTTCTGTTCGGATATATAGAGATCTGGCTATGATATTAGCAATTCCACCTTGAACAAACTTATTGATAGCATTTCCTAGGACTTTCCACTCTTCGGGGGCTAAACGGTATGTTAGCTCGTCTTGTGGAGGATTTCCAAAGATGTATCCAACTGAACCTATAGCGTACGGAATGAATTGCCACCCGATACTGATCTTCTCTCCAGTTTCCTCGTACACACGACGAATACGATGATCAACTCCAACCATAGAGAGATAAACCAACACCCAGGCAATAGAACCGATACATATCTTATGTGAAGTTGAAAGATAGATATTTCTCTTCTGAAGTGAAGGATAAATATATTTGTTTGACACAATGCCAAGAACAAATACTGTTGAGGAGTTTGCGAAAACCATGTTAGACCCAGTCCAATACTTTGGATGATTCATTGCAAAGCTCATGGGGATCAGCGTATTACTCATCTGTTGTAGTGCAACATTTAAAGGTATGAAAAACCCCTGCACAGGTATAATAAGCAGCAATCGCAGGGCTGCAGTGACTAAATCGTCTCGAATCTTTCCTCCATTGCTTTCTTTGATCTTCTCAAAACCGGGAGGGCATAACACCATCTTGTCACTTTTTTTCTTCCAGCAAAACGTTGACTCTAGTGCTGCTCTTGCAGTTGCAAGATTATCCTTTTGATTGATTTTCCTTACAATATAACGCTTCGTCCCAAACACAAATAAAGCAGATGCAAGAGTCAAACATACCAACATCGAACCAAATGACGCAAGGACTTTGAAGTTTGCAATCATAGAATATACAAGTTCTGCTGTCACTCCTCCTACTGCAAGCATTACAGTTGCCCATATAAAGTAGCTACTCAATCGATCTGAATGCTGTATTGGGTGGAATTGCTTTGCTCCAAAGATATCGCAGATTGTATCGATACCGCCACTACCAATGGGATAGAGGACTTGCATTCCAACCCTTAGAAGCTGCACATTGAAAGCATCACCCAACAGATATGGCCAAGCACAAAGGAAGACTATCAATACTCCAGGGATAAAGAATCCAAAGAGGAGTAATAGAATGATCCAATAGTCCCCTGTTACAAAGTCTGCAAAAACAGCGACTACAAATGGCATCGTATTGGCCTGTGAGTAATCATAGTAACATCTGTGTTAGTAATTCGTACATGCGGTTATTTGCAATGGTAATCATATGATAAAGCATAATACACAAACGCAGACTTTCCAGAGCTTGAGTGCTACTCTGGAATACATTAGCTTTAGTAGAAGAAAAACCAGGGCTCCAATCCTTGTTATAGGTGCCTAAAAACGAATACAAAATATATATGTGTTATGAGTATGTGACATAAGATGTGGCCTATGGAACGAAAGGAGAACACTTACCAGTAAGGAACCCCAGATTTATAAACACGAAGCCATAATATATACCACGTTCAACTGCACGAAGCAATAATAGTATCCACACACAATCTCGCATTGGATTGTCACAGAAGTGATATGTTATTCCTCTATTCTTCCACTCCAGAGATGAAGTTTGATTGATTATCATTGATGTTTCTTCCTCTTCATTATCATCTCCGATTTCTACCCCTCCTTCTTCTTCATTGATATGAGGCTGATCATTATTATTATCGTCGTCGTTTTGCATTGTCATTACAATACTAATGTTTTAGATACAGTAAATTTAGAAGCCTTTATTACTCTTCGTATCACTCGCTCAATTAGTAAAAGATTACATGCACTATTGTATTGCCAGAGCATTTCAAATTTCAAGAGCATACTAATTACGATAGAGTAGAGTTGATGTTAGTAAGTGGGCTAATCTTCACTTTTTGGCACGGCATTGCTTGGAGCCTTTGGGTTGTGATAGATCGCAAGGGACACCAATCACCAACATCGGAGACTATAGATATCATTACGGAATAGAGACAATAAACATGTTCGATGGCAAAAGATTTAGCATTAACACCCTTCAATTGATAGCGGTCCGTGACGGAGGTGTTGGACCATGTTTCTTTGTGACATTGTTTTGGCCGATGGCTGGGAGTTGATATCATTCCATAATCCTCATCATTCCCTTTTATCCTTGTATTGATCTATCATATCTTCGTATTTATCACAATTCTTTTATTGGGTTGTAGGAAGAAGATACCGCACAGTAAAAAACAGTGTCAACATCATTATGTCAAACAATAGCAATCACATACCTCCAGCCATCCTATCATTTGTCAAATCATCTGAAGATAGTGACGAAGATGATGATAGGGCGTTGTTAATACCATCTCATGGCTCTTCATTCAATCTTGTAGAAGATACTGAAGTCCTATTACCAAAATCGACATCTCACTTTTCAAGTGCATCATCGAGCAAATTATCAAGTAGAGGGCCTAGTAATAGTAGTGGTAGTAGAAGAGGTACGGGTAGTGATAGTAAACATCACAGACGGAAATCATCAGGGAAAGGAGATTTCTTCGATTCATCACAATCTGCTCATACAAAATCATCAGGTGGATCACATCACTCCTCAAAGTCTAAAAGTAGTAACAAAGGAAGAAGACAGCGTATGACCTCACCAAAGATTGAAAGGCATGATACAATGCCTGAAAGGAGTTCAACTGGTGGAAATATACCAGTCAGGAAATCATCTTCCGCTTCCGACATGAGAGGACTATCACATCCCACATCTACTGATTCTATAGATCATGATAACATACGAACAAGCAAGTCTCAAACATCTATAAATACAATACACAGTGGTCATAGTTACAAAAGTCAAAAGAGTAATAGATCAGGAAAGAGTAGTACTTTACGTCGTCGGAATCAAAAGTTGAAAAGACAAGAGAAACGACGTGAATGGGTTAAGAATTGGAGAAGAAGACGATTGTTTGGTACTGTTATCCTCACTATTATTTATAGCATGTTATGTGCATATACACTATTAGTAACCTTGGGTCCACTTGCCTTGTATTACATGGATCCAGATTTGATGGACTGGTGTCCATACTTTTGGGACGACGATTACTTTCTGAATGAACAAGAACATAAACATTCTGACTTTACTTTGAATATTGATCAATTGCAAAGGAATAAACAAGAGAAGAATGCTAATGTTGAGGATAATAATAATACGCCACAACAAAAGCGAAGACTTATATCCGACTCAACAAGAGTTGAAATCAATCTATTGAAGAAGACATCTAAAGATGTTCATGCTAATGCAAATGATAATAGTGGAAGTGAAGAAGAAGAGGAGCAGTCAACAAAGAAGTACGAGAATCCAGATTATGATGATTCACCTTGTCAGCTAACCAGGATTCCTTTCCTTTTCTATTTGACACTGGAAGAATGTGATTTGTCTCGAAGAATGGCAGTGTCTGTCCTATTAGAGGGACTAATAGGATATGAACGAAGAGCATCTGATCGTCCTGCGGGTATTCGAACAATGGCACTGGTATCATTAGGATCGTGCTTCTTTACTATCAGCAGTCAACTAGCGTTTAGGGATTCACCAATGCCTTGGGATGCTAGTAGAGTGACCGCCGCGATTCCCAGCGGGGTAGGTTTCCTGGGTGCGGGCTTGATATGGAAGGGAAGCTTGAGTGATGGTAGTGGAGGCGAAGTTCATCAGGTTCATGGAATAACAACCGCAGCAAGGTAAGATTATAAAATGGTGTACAAGCATTCTCATCTCTTATCTATCTCTAACGCCCATGTCATTAACCTATCATATCTTTCAGTGTCTGGTTATCAGCTGCCATGGGATGTGGAGCCGGAGGTGCTTTATATGCAGTGTCAATTTATGCAGTAAGTCAACGTGTGTTGCACCCCACATGCTTACACTATTTGGAAGTTACTGATGTCTTGTGTTATCTCTTTTCTAGACGACATTGGTCATTCTGGTGCTAAGATTTGGCCCTCGATTATACTTTCAACATGATAAAGGATTTGAATATGACGACGAGGAGGAGGAAGAGGGAAAAGATGAAGACACATCTGATACTGGGGATAGAAAGCATGTAAATGATGAATCGGTTGAAAATAAAATACCGAAACAATCAGACACAGGAACAATCCAACAGCAACATTATGAAATGCAACACATGGGTGAAGTAAATGATACAGCGGGTTTGAAGAAAGACACAGCTCAACAATATGGTTCTACTGATATAGAACAAAACACTACAGCTGTTACCAATCTACTGCAACAAGATCAACTACGACGCCAAGTTGAAAGAGTGAATCAACTAAGTGACAATAATGACCAACCTTCATTCTTATCTTGGCTTACCAACTTGCTGCCTGGAGGAAACAAGGAGAGACAGCAACCACCAAACCCATATCAAGAGATACATCGAGATCGTGAAGTAATGAAGATGATGAAGAGAAAGAAAAGTATGAGCAAGATAAAGAGCCGCCCGTCTTTCTGTACTTGAGATGAATAGAGCAGCTAATACTTTATTAGGTAAGAGAGGTCACTATTTCCATCATTTAGAATCTATTCTTCTCAGTATGCAAACCATTCTATATCCTTCTTCTTCGTTCTCAATTGATACATCTTCTGATAGAGCACCATATTTGGCCACTAAGTCAAAGCCGCTACATCTAGCCAGTAAATCAATCTCTTGGAGTGTAAAGAGACGCATTGGTACAATCTCTTTGATATTAGTCTTGCCATCTTTAGACATTTGTAGAAATAGTGGTGATGTATCTTCATCCTTTGGAATATCATTCACATCATTTACTGTCAGTGATAACCCCACCGTGAAGTGTCTTATCTGCTGTATTTCATCGAATACATCATTCTCATCTCCCCATATAATATCCAGCTTTCCATATTCCTTCTCTTCATCATCCTCTAGTGGTACACACCATCCATTTTTCGTCATCTCACCCATACAGAATGTTTCTCTTGGATGAGGAAGTTCTATAATAACAGTTCCGCCAGGTTTGATGATTGAATGAAGAGATGTTAGACATGAAATGATATCATCATTTGATAACAGGTGTTGCATCGAGCCAAGTAACAACCATGCACTATCAAGTATCTTTGTTGTATAGTCTGTAGTATATCTCATATCTCCTTTAACATATGTAAAGTCATCTCTCCGACCACCACCTATACCTAGTTCATAATCGGCATTTTCACTACCATAATATACCATATCTTTGTTCAGATCTAATGCTATCATTGATGATACCTCAGATGGCGAATGCTGTGATAATGCAGACAGAGAATGTCGAGCTGGACCAGCAGCTAATTCAAGAATGTTCATTCCCTCTGCTTCAGTGCTTGTTGTCTTCGAATACTTTTCATGCACATCAAGTAGAAAGTCAACTTCTTCATCATAATTTCTGTAACCAAAGGCTAAATCGTATAGCGGTGGTAATGAGTATATGTTGTCTGCCGGTGTTGTAGATGCCTGTTGTTCTTCTTCTATTGTTTGGGAAAATCCTTTGCTATCTGATGTATCACTGCTTTGTTGTTTCTTCTTTCTATTAGCCATTGCACCTCCCCGACGTTTTGCAAGTAGTGATATTGATGGATGATGGGTATGTGATTTAGGTCTACAGATTGGCGTATGTTGCGTAAATGAAGATACAGTCACTAACTCCTGCGTTAAACCAACTAATGAAAGGAGAAGTAGCATCATCATCATTATTGGAACAGTTATTAGGTATGTAGTTGCAAGGAGGTCAAGTTGTGATAACTCATTATGAGATATGATTTATGATATAGAAGGATTCCACGTGTAAGAAAGATGCTCTTTCTCTTTTTTCGTTAGCTGCACTAAGAAGAGATCAATTGATACATGCTAGGATACTTATATGTACACACAACAGATAACCATTTACTTTAACTTTCTCTCTTTGTTGCATTTGAACGCATACGCACATCAGATCCTGTTGATCTAGCCACTCTTCCTCCATTGCTACTGCTTGCAGTACTTCTCCTAACTGTTTTTCTTCCTGCATTGCGCCTCTGTCGAAGTTTTTGTGCCTCTTGTCTCTTTCTAATCTCTGCCATTCGTTGTTTATAACTACCATGTTTGGTAGGATCATAATCTTCCCAGAACTGTCCAAGCAATAGACACAATACGACACTGAAGATTCCTAATATCAGTAGCACCAATCCCTGCCAAGATACTGGTCTAGATTCACGTACTATACATGTAGCCCGTCGACCTTTGGAATATGCATTAATCTTTGAAACAGTCGTGCGTGCTAACCGTCGTGTCTGACCAATATTAAAATCACGTGGGTGTATACTATATTCCATTGCTGTTGATAATTCCCGATCCGATTTATCATGTGTGATAATATATGGTGCTAGTAATGATACTAATGAATTCTCATCATGTGTCATGGTATTGTGCTGTGCTGCCATTTTTCTTTGCATACGTTTTGATGGGCTTTCATTTGGGTCAATGTCTTCTTCCTCTTCAATCTCTGGCGGTAGAGGATCTCGTAATACAATAATGTAGGAATCATAATTCCCATCTTCATCTACACCTCCATTCCTTCGACTATTGTTCTTCTTATACTTGTACTTTTTCTTCTTTTTATTTCTCTTGTGTTGATTCCATGGTTTGTTTGGACGTCTTCCACCAACCGCTTCCTCTTCTTCATCAGCTTGTTGTTGTTGATTTGTATATGTAGGAGAATTGATACCATAATTTTCAACAATTTCCTCTGATGCAGGATCCCACTTGATATTATCCGCACGAACAATCTGATCTCTTGTTATTTCAATCTTTGTTTTACGCGTATTGTGTTTCTTCTCTAATGTTGGCATTAAACTACTATGTAAATTGCGTGACGTGAATTTGTATGGTCTTTGAATTGTCAACGTACAACCACTAGCATGACAATCTAACACTATCGATGCACTAGTACGTCTCATCCATGTCCAACCACCCCAAATAAAGAATATACTAATAAAGAACCATATATATGTTGCTTTTATAAATCCATCAGCTGAGCGTATCGCCTTTGCCAAGGGTGCCTCCATTTTTATTGATTTACCAGAACCATCTTCAAATTTCTTTATTGCACCTAATCCAGTTGTTGTTGGTAGTCCACCCCCTCCCATCCGTTTTCGGAGCATGGCTTTAGCTGTATTCATAATTGTATTTAATTATTGTATGTGACAAACTATTAGATATCTATGTATTGTATTTTATTGTGTTGTGCAAACTAGTATGTTGCAGAGAAATCTTGCAATATTGTTTCAATATCTTCTGCTAATGACTACTACCGATATAACGCCGTTAAATCACTAAGTATCTATTTGGAGGTTATTATAGATTGGGTATAAATGCCAGCGCCGCCCCGCAAGCTCTAATAAATAAAGATAAATAACAAAGTAACTTAGGCTCCTGCGTAACTTTTTTACGGACTTATCTCCGAACGCTCGCGTTCGGAAAGTAGCTCTACTACGTGTTGTATCGGACATCGGAGCCGACCACTAGGACTGTGTCTGCTGGCCAATGGCCAATGAGGCCAGATTTTTGGCCAAAGTGGCCAGCCAATTTGGATATAAATGACATATATATGGGTATAATATCCATATTTGTATCCGATAAGTATCCGTATTGCGTACTTTTGTACCAAAGTGGCCAGTGTAGTGGCCAATGGGGGTTTTAAAGTGGCCAGCAGACACAGCCCTACCGACCACCAAAAAGAAGAGAAATTCTGCTTGGCATGATGAATCAATGAATCACTTGCTTTGCATATACGACCACAAATACAACCAATAGCCAATAGATAGATCAAATAATAAGTAAGAGAGATTTCTGCGGTGTTACAAAAATTACAGGTAAGTTGTCCATACAAGCATTAATATTTTGCAGAGATTCTTATGTTCTACGGTCATTGCTCGATTGCTTGGTTCACCTCTGCTTTGCAAGTAGACCAGCCATTAATTTACTCTGTAAATGCATAGTTATATGTTTTTATATGCTTTATTATTGCAATGGGATATCGTTTGGCTTTTTATACATAAATGTGTACAAATTATACTCATAATAATAATTTCTTCTCCTTCTCTCTCTTGTTCCAAACACAAAACTTCCAGAACCATCAACATTGTACCATCCAAATATTATATTATTGATAAATAGATAAAAATGAGGATCAATGGACGTGTAAACACTGCTACTGCCGCGGCACAATCGCTGCGTTGTTGCAAACGAAGTCAGCAATGCTCACATGATATGTTACCAAGATCTATCCTTCTCATTGCTTTTCTTGCATATACATCGTCTTATAGTGGTGGAGTAGTAGACGCATTATCATTCCCTGGACGGGGTAAATTTAGAAGGAATGCCGTCAATACTGACACTACTGATATTATCAAGCAAGATGAGGAAAAACAACTGCTACAAGATGACTACCTCAATAGTTTATCTGATAAATCACCATCATTTACCTCATCACTATTTACCTCACCAACCTACCACCGTGATCGTAGTATACGTCAACATCGTATTATTCAAAATCATCGTAATAGGAGAAAGTTACTGAGACAAGGTCTAAGAAACTCACAGTTGAATTATAAAGATCATGATGATGATGATCTGTTCAACATTGTTGATAGTGAACATCATTTACCAACAAGGCCACGAATCTTTCGTGGATTTAGGAGTAGAAAAAGAAAGTCATTATCACAGACTCTTTTCCCACCCGAACCTGATGTAGGGGAAGTAAGCAATATGATTGAAGATGAGTTGGGCTTGCTTAAAGATGAGTTGGAAGTGACACAGGAAGAAACTATGATTGAGGATGAGAAAGAAGTGCTTCCCTCCGCCGCCGAGGAGCAGCTGGATCAAACATCCTTTTCAAAAGTTATCAATCCTCCCTTTGCTAATAGAAAGAAGAAGAGTCAAGTGGTCGTATCCAACATTGACGAGTTGCATGAGGCTATACTTGATAAGGGATTGCAATTGCGTGATGTGGAATTGAACTATTCTCCTCCTGAATCTTTGTTAACTTCCAAAAGACAGCAAGAAGTATCAGATGGCACATATTCGTCCTCAAATGACATTCAAGAGCTGGCATTGATGACAAATGAACTTAATCCTGAATTTGCGGATATTGAATTAGAAGATGATGCCCATGAACCCAATGCTGACGAATTGCAGCTTATTGGTAATTTGCTTGCTGAGGATTTCCCTGAAGCAGAGGAGACGACAACGAGTGAAGAAGTTACAAAACTATTTTCACATGATGTACTTAACCTACTGCATCAGCGGTATCATAGTCAGTCAACTCCCATGTCTAGAGAGGCCGACGATACTGCCATTTTAGCTTTGTCAATTGAGGGAGGAGGTATGCGAGGAGCTGTAAGTGGTGGAATGGCCGCTGCTATTGCATGTCTTGGACTATCCAATGCATTTGATTCTATTTATGGAAGCTCGGCTGGAAGTATTATCGGCTCCTACTTTGTATCTCGTCAGTTATACCTTGATGTTTATACAGATGTGATACCGGCTGGTAAGGATTTGTTCGTGAGCAAAACAAAGATTATTGGTGATATTTTCAGGAACATGTTATACATTATGAAAGGTGGATTAGGCAAGAGATTGAACAACAATCTAATTGAGAGGTTTCGCAACCCTGATGGAACGAACAGTACGCTTGTTGACAACCTCCCTCCTACTCGACAAGGAGGCTTGAATACCAGCTTCGTATTGGATAGTATCATGTGCCCAGAGCGAGGGCTAAGACCTTTGGATCTTGAGGCATTTGCACATAATGATGCCATACAACCACTGCGAATTGTAAGTTCATCTGTTGAATTGGAAACGGGAGAGCTAAAGTCAATCTGCTTTGGGTCAAACGAAGGTAATTTCGCAGACCAATTTGGTACCCCAAATAACGATCACTTGTCAAGTGAGTATCTCTATCCAGAGATAGAATCAGCCGAGGCGGACGAGAATGGATTGCGTCGTGGTTTATGGGCTTGCCTCGGGGCCTCAATGTTAGTACCAGGCGCAGCCGACTCTCCCTTCAAAATGTCACTACCATCATCGAGCAATCCAAATGAGTTGACTCCACACTTATGCTTTGATGCATTCTGTTACGAGCCCGTGCCTTTCAGATCAGCGGTGGCAGAGGGTGCTACTCATGTATTAGCTTTGCGATCTCGTCCGGCAGGATATGAACCGAAAACAAAGCAAACATTCTATGAACGAGCAGTAGCTCCTTTATACTTTCGATCAAATGGTGTCAATCCGACAGTTGCTAATTTCTTTCAGCAAGGAGGCCAACAATACCTTTATGCCGAGGATGTATTGCTTTGTGATAAGGGGTTGAATTCTTCTGAAGCTATACCTATACCAAGGACGAAACCTATTTATGCATCACCTGAAGGCGTGGAGAAGTCAGAGACTGACCGTGAGAACTGGTCAAAAGCTCATTTGCTACCCATTACTGTTCCTGCCGATGTACCTGAGCTCTCGGTGTTGTCACAGGATAGGGAGGACATTGTAAAGGCTATAAGGGAAGGATTTGCAGCTGCTTATGATGCATTGGCACCTGTCGTTGGAGTTGAAACCGGACCCAATTCATTGACTGGATTGAAGGTTGCTGAGCTCGTCTTTCCCGATGCAGGAGGTACGATCGAAGAGGATGCTAATTCGATTATTGAGCTATCAGGTGAAAAGCTTACATTAAGTCAAGAAGACACTGTTTCTGATAATCTACTCAAAAGACACTCCTCCGAGCCGTCGGAAGAGCCTCGACAAGGTAGACTTCGTAGGTTGTTTTCTGTTCGCCGAAGGGTGTTTCGATTCCGTAGAAGAAGGCGACAAAGTCTGGAAGAAGAAGCGACTGTTGAAGAAGATACCGCTCCTACCACTGATGCCGATCACCTCTTCTCTTTCTTGCCAGGAGTGTCTATTGGTTCTATACCTCATGTAGCAGAGAGACTCACGACATACCTTGAATCAATCACTTGCGTTGAAGAGTGAGTTTGTTTGTAATTGTTTGATGTTTGGCAGAGGAGAGGCAAGCCTGCCATTGAGCATCATTATGTACATATGTATAGATTAAGAATTAGAAACCTAGTTTGTTGTGCGGTGCGTCTTTAATTGTATATTGCCAATCTCTTTTGACTATCCCCTGTGCACCCTGAAATTGAAGATGGCGAATTTCTCCCGGTATCCAAATTTGCAAGAAATAAGAAGCAAGACCACAACACAATCACACTTCTTTTGCAACAAATACAACGTAACATGCTTACTTCTACTCATTGATCACACAAATATAGTAGCTACAGAGGGCCGATATATTCAGTCTTATTCGTCTCATAATTTGCTTAGTCAATCCCAACCACATTGGAAACGAGGAGCTGGACTAGGATCGGTAATATCGAGCTCATTAAACTCGACAACAATCCAACACAACACAACAAACAACAGTCGTACATCATGATGAATAGTCTATACAAAGCCCTGGTATTCTCTCAACTATGTGTAGTTGCAACATCTTCTACATCATCTCTTCGTGGTACTACCACTAACAATGACAACGTTGGTCGATCATTGATAGTAGCTGGCGGCGATGATGAGTATGATAGAGATTTGCAAAAACGTATCATCAATGGTATCAAGACAGTCGAGGGACGATACTCATACGCCGTATCACTTGAAGATGACATTGGTCACTTCTGTGGAGGATCACTCATTGCACCCGATGTAGTGTTGAGTGCTGCTCATTGTGGTGCGGGTGAATACACTGCATTTATTGGTCGACATAGTTTACAAGATACTGATGGATATGAGGAGATATCAGTCAAGGTTGAAATGATGCATCCAGAGTATGATGCTGATACTACAGATAATGATTTCATGTTGATATTCCTTGAACGTCCTGTAACTTCTAAGGTTGATCTTGTGACTGTCAGTCCAGATGTTGTATCCTCGGGAGTGGATGTTACCGTCATGGGATGGGGAGATACCGTCAAGGCACAAGATGTAAAGGAGCTTGCCACTGAGCTATTGGAAGTTGAGGTAACGACCATGACGAATGAAGAATGTGAACAAAGCAAGAGTACCGAGGCAGGATGGGAGTTTGACTATCATGGTCAAATCACAGACAACATGTTGTGTGCTGAGAATGAGAAAGATTTAGATAGCTGCCAAGGAGATAGCGGAGGACCATTGGTAATCAAGACTAGTTCTGATCAGCCTGATATCCAAGTGGGTGTTGTAAGCTGGGGTATCGGATGCGCTCATAATGACTTCCCAGGCGTTTACTCCAGGATAACAGCTCAATACGATTGGATCAAGACAAATGTTTGTGAAGGAAGTACTAATCCTCCAGCCTCATTCAATTGCGATGATACAAGTATTGCTGTTTCAAGGACTATAGATACTACTACAAAGACTCAATCCATCACGGAAGATGATACTTGGACAACTATACTGCAAGAAGACTTTGACACGGGATTTGGATTGTTCAATCAACATGGTAATGATGCAAGTCACTACCTCACTGCAAAGAATAGAGCTGGGGTAGTTCGTATTGCTGGAGGAGAGAATGGAGTATCGGCATTGAACTCAAACCAAATCACATTAGAAAATGCTCCCTACAACAAGTTCAAGGTAAACTTTTCCTTCTATGCTATTGAGATGGAACACTCGGATGACTTTTGTATAGAATATGAGATAAATGACGGAGCCGAAACAGGCGAGAAGTGTTGGAGTAGTTTACATTCCTTCCAGAATCATGTTTGGTACAATGATAAGTCATTTGAGTTTGTAACAGCTTTGAATGCTCATAGTTTGAAAGTGAGCTTTAGAATCGAAGGAGATGATAGTGTAGATGATGTACTCCTTGATTCCGTGACAATACAAGGTCAATAGAGATACCTGGATGATAGAGTGATATGAATTGAACTATCTGCAAATAGATTGAATAGCTAACTAATGAAATATTGTCTTGTATATAAATTTACTGTCCTAAGTTTGTGCATTAGCTTGCGTTTATACATTCCTATTTCTAAATCTCCTAATTATGCCGCTGCCGCCGACTCGGGATGCTTGATAGACAAACTGTAGAAGTTGTATCCGATTATATTCAATTCGGTATTAGCATTCTCATCAACATTGATACCGGCATCACTTCTTGGCGTAGAAGTATCTTGCTCATGCTCAAGATTTAGTGCATCAAATATTCTTGTCGCTTCTACAAAGCACTTCATCATATTTGGTATATCAGCTTTCTGGAGGTAGATGTTACCCATCTTGTTGAGTATTCGAGCCACTTTAAGACTCCTATTGCCCAGATGAAGTCTTTCAATTCGTAAAACTTCAGTGAGATATTCCAAGGCTACACCAAGCTCGCCTCGCCGACGAAACACTTGTCCAATATGTTGCAATGTGACTACCAATCCAGGATGATCTTTGCCTAGTGCAGAGCGCTCGATATCAATTGTCTCGGCATAGTATTTCATAGCCTTGTCTTCGTCACCTTTCTCAAGATGTGTTGTAGCCACATTGTACAATACTACAGCAACATCCCGATGATGATCTCCAAGACATAGTCTTCTCACACTTAAACTCTCTTCAAACATTTCAATGGCTAGACTGTGACGACCTTGCTTGAACAAAACCAATCCTATTGAGTTTAGGGTGGCAGCAACATCTTGATGTTCGTCGCCGTGTGTAGCTCGACGTATTGTTAGAACCTCCTTATAATAATTCAAAGATCGTGTAAAGTCACCAAGTCGACAACTGACCTGAGCTACATTGCTAAGCGTTGTTGCAACTGCGGAGTGAGTCGGACCAAGTAACTTTCGTTGCAAATTGTACGCCTCGGTATACTTTTCAAGAGCTGCGGCATAGTTGCCAAGATGCTTGTGACTTTGAGCAATGTTTGTCAGTGTCACAACAATGTTGTGGTGGTCACTCTTCAACACAGCTCTCT
>Ga0075437_13195_pt1 | contig 22415 bp, 19 predicted proteins | sample MintriMetagenome_FD_74266 | JGI IMG/M metagenome (GOLD analysis project Ga0075437, IMG submission 74266) | Marine eukaryotic communities from Monterey Bay, USA to study complex ecological interactions - Minidiscus trioculatus and... | ecosystem: Environmental > Aquatic > Marine > Unclassified...
AGACCATTTGAATCCATACTTGTGAAATTCTTCATTAGCTTCATAATCCAATGGTATAATAGTAATATCTTGTCCTTCACTCGCATCATCGTTAGTCCAATATCTAGTTTGGAATGTTGTCATGTTGAACCCATCAAAGAGCATATTAATTTCATTATGAAGTCGGGGTACTCCGTCAGGGGTATCATTCTCTCCAGGTCCGGCAAAAGTGAAGAAGGCAGTTGTCACACCTGTATGAGCAACTGGTTTTATTTCAACTTCATAACACCCATATCCATAAAAGCCTGTAGATCGTATTTCCCCCGAAGTGTACTCTTCTTGGTAGCGGTATTCTTTTGATGATGTTTCATCTACTGTAATTGACATTCCATCTTTCTCATCGTATGTGATTGCATCCTTACTCCAACCATTTGCAAATGGGGAGCCCTGTATTAGATTGAGGCAGTGGATAAGGAGTATATATTAGAGATATCATAGGGTACTCGATGTCGATATGATTTGCAATGAACATAAGATATGCGCAACTCAAACTTACATTGCCCCATCCATCTGGCGAGAACCAACGATCTTTGGATGATGTTAATGTATCAATAAAGTCTTCCGTCAGGTAAAGTCGTATATTCAAAGGATGAAATGGATATTGTTTTGTCCAAAACAACCCCTCAGTTGCAATGGGTAGTAATAGTAATATTATTGATAGTAAAAGGAAGAGGATCATATTGTAAGCGCAGCAAACCCAATACTATGTAGTCTGAACTGCCTGCCCGTCGGCCTCAGTCAGCCAAACTAATCAACAATCAACCCATTACAAACTGCCTTCTTATCTCTATCTACTGCCATCAACAAAAATAAACTCTCATATAGTAAATCAAAATTTATCTATTTGGCGAATAAACGCTTATCTCCTGCTCCATCTTTGCAACATAATTTAGGCGGCGGAATGGCAGGCTATAGGAGTTCAATGCAGCCTTTAGAGCAACTATTACCATCCCTGATCAGATAATATTAACACCGCTCTGTTACTGTTGTTTGAGTCTCCGGTGTTTATCAGGCGCTTAATCGATTCGACGGAGGAAGATACCACAACAATAATATTATCACACAACACTGACGCACACATACCCAACATGATGGCGACAATACAATATCTAATCCTATTCTTTGCAATAGGATATTGCAATCATAATTGCAATGCCTTTTCATCATCTTCATTTCCATCGCCGTCGAGTAGCTCTACCAGATTATTATCAACGAGTACAGTTGAGGATACTACCTCAACAACATCATCATCATCTGATTCTACAAAACGTGTGGGTATTAACAGCCGTGGTGCCAAGATGAATGAAATAGACTTCACATTAGCACCCTCAGATGTTAGTTTATCAAGATGTTATCAAATGAGCGGTTCAACAACATCAGAACCTGATACTACTCGTAGTACAACAGAGAATATACAATCACAATCACTAACACGTGCATTAAATACTGCATCAAATCGTGCAATTCGACGTATATTATTAGCAAGATCATGGCCCTCTGCTGAGGCATTGAATTTAAGTCTACGTACTATATTAATGCAGCAGCAACAGAAGGAACAGAATGTTGTTAAGGCTGGATTAGTTGTGGAAGAGGAGATGAAGACTGGTGGTGTTGAGGATTTAGAAGGAGGGAGTACGGATGCTACGGATGATGATAAGATGAAATGTCCAGTACCTCGTCCTATACTTAACATACTTACCAAGAAGTCTCGTAGTGGAGATGGTCCAATCCCTGCAGTGTCAGGTGATGATACATCCTCTAACGACTCATCATCAACAATATCAAGTGAAGATCGGGAAAAACAATGGATACAAAATCAACTATCAACATTCTCCTCCCAATATTCCACAATACCAAATTACAAAGCAGCAGAAGCATACCTTGAATCAATATTAGTATTAGCCACATCCGGCATAGAATCACCACGTGTCATTGATATACTAGCCGATGAAATATATGTCGATAGTTATATGAGAATATTATCAGTTATACAATCTGTCGGTGCGGTATTAATTGAAGATGAGAAGGGTGGACGACGACGTATATCAAAGAAGTTGAATGATATTGATATTTGTTTGAGTATGTTGGATAAGATATCGTTGGTGAATGAACGTAAAGAGAAGGAAGCTGCTGCAGCTGAAAAGGATGTGAATCCATTAGCCATTGATTATGATGCCGCTATTAAGCTGGCATTTGAATCGGCAGAGGAGGGTATATCATTTGATGACTTTAAGGAGGCATATGTAGCTGATACGATTGACATGGTATCTGAAAAGTGGAAGGCTCAATGGGAGGATGAAGTTGAGGAGGAAGAGAGCAATAAGAAAAGAAGACGTTCTAGATTGGCCTTTCTATGCCCAGCCATCCGCGAGAAGGAGGCAGATACTCCTACCATAAGAAGAGCTGAAGAAGGAGAAGATTCAATAGTTATAAATCCGGATGATTTAGGGGGTGTTCTATTAAGTGCTGAGGAACCAACCATGACAAGACAGCTCAATGTTTTGTCGAATATTGTTCAACGGACTCTCATATTTGGCGGCGATCAAGAACTCCTCGTACTGGCAGAGACTTTAGATGCCGACAAGCCTGCCTTTATTCAACGTTGGTATAAGGAGGATCAAGCCTCTGATATTGACATACAGAACGAATCAAGACTGGGTGTTCAATATCTCAACTCACTCATTCAACTATTACGAGATTGCTACACCAAGGGGGTATTAACTGATGTATCACCCAAATTGCCATTATCTACTGGATATCTAAATGCATATGGTCGATTAACAGCATCATTAATTGAATTGGGTAGTGGCTATATCCGTCCATCGTCGTCATTAAGTCCAATATCATTAGCACCCACTAAGTACTTGAAGTCTACCACACCACCCAAGACTGCCAAGGAGGAATTGAATCGATTTGCTCAATGGGAACGAGCTGTACGGAAGAATAACGAGAATCCATACCCTGATGAGTAAGTGTCTGTTGTTGTTTGTTGTACCATATAAGGTGTATTATTGTTTGTGATGAAATTGAAGTTATCCCTGTCTGAAGATCTGAGATCGAATGATTGATATAACGATTGCCAAAGTAACTTTTCATATCGGCGCACTGAAACATATAAATACAATCTTGATATGAACACGTTGTTTCATTTGCTCATACCTTATACCCAAACTCACCAACTCTATCTCTTCTCTCTCTTATTCTTTTAGCATTGTGGGCACATGGGTCGTTCAAGATATCGTAGGAACACAACGAGTCGGATCAACAGAAGTTACATTCCGACCTCAAGGCGAGGTTAGTGTCAAGCCACCCATGCAGGGATTACGATGGAGATTAGATCCCGGTCCAACACATCTCGACACATGTACATTCCAAGTATTGAGTGATGATGGAGCAATCTTACAATATAAAGGATTCGTAGACCGAGGATCAAGATTAGAAGCTCGAGTATCGAAACGATCGGTATCAATGAGAGGCGGTGTTAGTTTCTTAATGAGAGATGCCGATGGTGGAACTAGTGAAGACTTCTGGAATGATATGGTCCCCATTGGCACCCTCAAGAGTGGAACAACCAAGTTTATAATGAGTCGAGATGTCAATAGTGAAGATGCTCAGTTGCAGACAGCCGATTCGTCCTCGATTACTTCTGGCGTCGGAGCTGGTCTTAGATGTGCACCAGTGGCCGAAGGTGATCGTCAAATCATCACTGGACCCTCGGGCCCAATCCTAGTGACAAAGGTTGCTGGGTCCTATTATGCAGTAGATGCTACGTGTCCACATTTAAATTTACCCATGAAGAAGGGAAAAGTTACTATACAAGATGGTCAACCAACTTTGACTTGCAGTTTTCACAACTCCTGCTTCGAAATGAAGACAGGAAAGTGTACAAAATGGGTAACCGGAGCTCTGGGGAATGAAAATGAGTTCATCTCTAATGTCATGGGCAGTCTGGGTAGTGAACAGAAGGACATCACAGCTTATCAAGTGAAAGAAGAGGCCGATGGTTCTCTGACTGTTACTTCTGATACCAAGTCAGCAATAACAGCTTAAACATAATCCTTTGTACATATCACACTACCTAACTAATACTAGTTTGTCCTAAAAAGAGCTTGTATTTGAAGTAACACAACATATAGTACTTAAGCTTATCTTTTTTTACTTTGCTTTCGAAGATCCTTAAGTCGCAACATCCTTATATCAACCATATACTGTGCACTTCATCTTTTTTACATTTGTAGTATCATGTTTAACTCATCTCTTGCAATCATATCAGAGAAGCCTTGTTCAAATCCTTCCTTGGCCTGCTGTGATACTGGGGTATCACCAAGATATGCCTCAAAGATTGCCATGCACAAACCCTTTACATTCTTGCCAGCATAATCAAACTTTTGAACATCACTTGTTTCTGAAGATGCATTGTTGCTCAACCCATTCTCACCACTACCACTACTATTAGAAATTGATGCTAATAACTTGTCACCCTTGCATGTAATATACAAATCAGATCCTTTGGTTAATCTATCACCATCCACAATACCTAATAGGAAAGCTGAGAACTTGTTACTCTTTTCTTTACCAACTTTTGATATTAACGCTTGGCCTAATGCATCAGACATATCGTTAGCAGCAACTTCTCTATGAAACTTTAATAACAATGTCTTTGTAAATTTACTTTCTGTAAAGTCTGTAATTAAATCTTTTTTGCTAATGGTATCTCGATATTTCTTGATAAGTTTGTTCAGTAGTTTGACATCACTATATATTCCAACAGAATATACTTTGAACCCCCATTTGGAACGCAATCCACCTCCTATTAATGTTTGCTTTGTATTTGATATCTTTATGTCTGCTGGGAAGACTGTGAACATGAGATTTATGTTAGTGTTGGAGGAAAGTGTTTTCTCACATTACAAAGACATGTCTTAATTGTACTTACATAGTTCATTGATGTTGATCGTTTGTTTACTCATTTCATTATTCCGAGATATAGATGCCAGTTTATTGGCAAACTTTTTAGGACCTACCTTGGCAAGTATTGCAACTGCCACGGTTAGTAGAGTCGTTAGCCTCTTTACTACCATAATGTGAAATTTGTAATGAAGTGCACCGTGAAGTATGTGCACAAGATATGCACAAAAAAGTTTTGTATCGTATGACCTAAGTCAGCCGTCTACTAACACCCAAACAATTGCAATATAGAGCCAATCGATCAACTTGCCTCGCCTATCCACGCCGTCTTATCGACTAATCGAAGTTGCAAGTTACCTAGCACAAATCCTGAAGAAATTAGAGTATAAAGATACCGTTTGCGACCCTCAACTTTACTCTTACTCAGCTCTTCATTTTTTTTCTTTACAATCACTATTACTGACCCTCTTTTACCACCCCTTTGTCTATGATAGCATTCGCTACATTGCCATATATAGCTTCTTCATCATCTAGAAGCTCTAGTAATATAATCATACCAGTTTCCGGGTTCAAAATGGCCGCAAACAACTCATTTGCAACAATTGCAAAATTTGCTGACACATTGCCATCTACAACATTTGATACATCATCAACTGCACTTGCAGCCTCGCCATTCTCGACATGGGCAGGATCAATAGCATCTAATAAAGTATGGGTTGGTAGTGCTTGGATGATAAGTAGTGCTCTTCTTACTACATACTCGACTACCAAATTTCTAAAATATCAAGACATCATACAAGATGACACATTACATACATCAAATAATAGAGATAAAGCTACAACGATACTAGATATAAGTACGAACAACAAACCATCATCACGAAAGCTCAAAACACAAACTAAAATGTCAAGAGCATCCATGTTAACACTCTACCGTTTCTCAGGATCACTTTTATTAGGATTACTAATACATAAACATTTCTATCAAATCAAGTTAATATTACCCAGATTATTCAAGACTATACAAACATCACAATTATTCTTACTCCCAAGTTTATTCCTATTTATTGCAAACTTTTCAAATAGTATTGCATTGGATAGAATTGGTATTAGCTTGACATATACTAGTAAATGTGGGATACCATTGATAACTGTCTTGTTTACTTTGCTATTAGATGGATTGGTAGCACTACCAAGTAATGCGACATTACTAAGTTTACTACCAATAGCTGCTGGTATAGGCATGGCAAGTTGGAATACACCAACTTTTGAATTGTATGGTTTCCTAGCCGCTATAATATCAACAACAAGTCAAGCGGCATTGAATGTTGTTAGTAAACGTGTTATGAAACGGACGGGTATTAAAGGTGTCGAGGCACAACGCTCCATGGTATTAGTTGCCTTATGTATAGGTTTGAGTATGACAGTCATAAATAGTATTGGGAGTTGGATATCAGAAATAAGAGAATTAATATCGAATCCAACCTCAACTGTACAAGAATGGGAAAAGACTCAAGAAGAAGAACAGTCTCTACTACCATCATCAACAACGATACAATCACATCCACCATTATGGTTAACAAGTTTAGCAATATTAGCATACCATATGGAATATGTATTATCATTCTCATTCGTTAGTTTAGTCGAGCCGATAACATATGGTACATGTGACGCGTTACGACGATTACTAATTATTATCACAGGACGACAGCTATTCGGTGGTGATAAGGTAAGTAGAAGTTAATTGTGAACAATGGTCACATACCACCCTTTGATTTGGGCATTGGATTCTGATTGTGAAACCAAGATATAAATGTGGAACCGTGTGATTGTGGAACGAGCTGTTTGTACATAGATATGGTTTTGCACTTTACAAGCAAATGCTAACAAATACTAACCCCCCTCCCTCCCTATCTTCTTGGATTTACTTGTGACCATTGTGTGGAATCAACTTCTGATTCCCTAAGTTTTCAAAAACAAATCTTGGTGGTATATGTATGGCATTGCTTGGTGCATTGATGTATTCGATTACGAGTGCAAGAGGTAGTGCTGTAAAGGTTGGATGACATTTGAGTAGTACAGGTTTCTCATACAACATATAAACTAAATCAACTGTCTCATCGAGTTTACTTTACAGCACATCAAATATGGTACTTTAGGCAGTGTTCTCCAAGAGCTTTGCTATTGTTTTCTCCCTCTTTAGCCAATACTTGCGTCGGACGGGATCCTCCAATATCAGCTCTCCACACTTCTGCTTGGCTTCAGTTAGCATATCTTTCTCATCGGTGAATATCTCAAGTAAATCAACTAACGCTGATAGTAAGGACACACTTGGCCCTGTTGAATGTTCAACTGTTGATGGCTGTTCTTCAAAGGATTGTTTCATCTCCCTAATCGAGGCAATACTTTCTCGTGTAAGGTTGGTAACTTTAGTGGTATCAACTACTGTGTCCTTTCCTCTTTTCTGTACCAGACGCCATTGTTCCATTAATACACCGATTAGATATCTCCACGGGCTTTCATTATATGGATCAACCTTGGCACCACTTAGAGCATAGTGTGCTTCCTCCTTTGCCTTATTAAAAGAGAGGACTGAACTTTCTTTGCTAGCTACATTTGACACCTTCCCCTCATGCAGAGCAAACCATCTTTGATTCCATGCTGAATTGTTCCTTGGATCGGATAAAACTTTTGAATGTGAGTATTCAATCTCAGACGACCAGAGTTCAGGGTTGTCGAGTGTACGGATTATCCACTGCCGATGTGACCAAGCATGGTAGTTTTTAGAATCATCTCCCAATATCTTATCAACATATTCTAATTCCGTCTTGGCTACTTGGAGTGCTACTTCTGCATCTGATTTATCATTTCCCTTGAAACGATATTCGAGTAAAGCACGACGATGGTACCAAATTTGATAATTCTTTGGACTGCAAAGATATATTTGGGAAAGCTTGTTTAGTATATTATGATATCAAGATATACACCGACCTCTATGCATTGCAAAGTGTACATGAAGACATATCATATGCACGAGAAACAATCTATCACTTACTTTGAACCCCCTAGTCTGTCTGCAAATTCTAAATCTTCCTCTATCCGACCCACATCAATTGTTGCTGAATTCACCTCTGACGACTCCGATGAACTATTACTCAATGCAACCAAACACCGTCGACGAAAATGCCATACCGTATAATTAGCAGGGTTTAATTCCAAACAAGCGGTGGTTAATTCCAATGCACGTGCACTCCGCTCGTCAGCTTTTAATAAAGCACGTAAATAATCATATGCATAAACAAATTCAGATGGATATGTAATTGTACATACTGGATTTGGTCCGTCGTTTTGAGGGATTGGTTCAACATCTACGAGCTTTGAGAAGTCCATATTATTTGTGTTGTATTGTCTATATCAATACCGATAGCCACTTTCAACTGTGTTCAATGCAAGGCTTTGCAAGAGGTATGTATGTATGACCACCAATCTTTCTTACTTATCTTTGACTCCTTTACTACCAATACCCCGTACCACAATACAATCAACGACACAACTTATGATAATAATCTATACTGTCAGTACTACAGACTATTCCTGACCAATTAAAGACCATAAGTACATAACAACTTCTCTCTATTGTAATAATCACCTGTGGCGATTTTAAGAGCTATGAAGGATACCGTTTTTACCATGAGAGTCGAGAGTCGAGAGTGAGAGTTGATTATTGCTGTGTTGATGTGATGCAGCCTCCTATCGTATCTGTGATTTGCTAATGGGAGATGATAGTCTTCTTATCCGTGGAGTAGATGGATTGCCAGAGTATTAGAACTGTTGTTTTGTTGCAACGTAGGCGGCTCAGATTGGCTGATATCGAGAGACGCGTCGAAAACATCATTGCAAACCAAAATTGAGATATCTAAGTGATAGGCACAAGATGTCTAATCCTCAGGGTAGCCTGTCATCATTACCAGAAGATGCATTAATATCTATACTTTGTCGTGTACCGGCATCTGATCACAAATCATTATGGAATACATGTAGTACTTTTCGTAAAGCAATAGACTCAGATGTTTATGCCAGTGAACGTGCCACAACAAACTATGCAGAAGTGCAAGCCCGTTTATTACCCGGAGAGGAATTATATGATCGTAACTATCCTGATGGTCCGGAGTTATATGATGATGAGTTTCGAAATTATGAACCACCCTCTTCTCCTACTACACCGGAGGAGATTGAAATGAAGAATAGATATGAGGCAAAACTGGTACAGCAACGTCAAGAAGATATTAACGAATGGTATACAGCACTTGGTCACCGAGAGGAATATGGTGTTATCAATATTACTATTGATATTACAATTGATAAAGTATTGGCTGGTGAGGTTAGTTTAGTTTTAATTCCGCGGCCAAGATATGGAGGGTTGTTTCATCAAGCAGGTGATGCCCATTCCCAGGAACTACAAGAAGTGGTAAGTTTATGCATAAGATATGTTTGTCGAATTGAATTTCCTTTTGGCAAATCCACCCTTTTCTTCTTTTCCGCCGCACCGATATAGACTGTGACACTGTGTGATAGGAGAGGAAGGTCCAAGGTCCGTTCAATTAAGAATGCCGATACAGATGGTAAGGCTAAGAGAGGGGGGTTCCTGCACGTGAAGAGTGTACGTATTCGTCGTCAAGCGTATAAATCTGGAGATAACACAAACATTGTTGCAAGGGCAGTTCGGGCAGCACTTAAAGTGCCAGAGCTTCATGAAAAATGGACACTTGCAACAGCTTGGTGTGATCCGATGACATATGCTACAAATGAATTGGAAAGGAAGAGGAGGGATATTACCAGGGGTAGTTGGGGTATGGAAGTGGATATAACTGAAGAGCAAGCTGAACAAAACAAGAAGGTAATTAACAGATGGAACGAATGTATCGATTTAGATGCAAGGACTTTTCTTCGGGCCGGGTATAAGCAGATAATGGAAGTGTTTGGAAAGGGCGAAAACCCCTGGCTGTTTGCCTTGCCTGAGTTCCTGGACACTCCTCTACTATCTCACGAGGATGCTATGGGAATACATCTGCGTGTTTGGCCAACCAATCTTCCCCCAAGTCCAAGTGGAGTGGATGAAAAACTCTTTAACGCAGTAAAGAAGGCTTTAAACAGCATGAGTTATCATCCTGTTGACACAAATGCAATCGAGCTGTCTATGAGGAAAGAAGATGAAATAATGGAAAGGAGCATTAGTGAGTTCAATCAATCCGAAGCATCAATTGTCGAATTGCAACAAGGGCACGAAGAAGCCTTAAGAGAACTAGCTGAAGCGGAGGCGCTGATAAGCACTAAACGAGCAGATTTGGATCCAGCCCGTAGTCAATTAGCAATATTGAGAAATGAAGGAAGGCCAGAGGAAGAACTGAACGAATTCGCAACGACTATTCAAGAAACCGAAGCATTTCTTGACGAGATGAATAGCCACCTGGAAGTGAACCGCCGGACTTTAGAAGAAAAAGGGCGCCTCATTGAAAGGACTAAATCCAACTTTGAATCTCAGGCTAGTTCCATACGAGACGCTATTAGAAAGCATACCGATACAACATTTGAAGAGCGGTGTGCTGAAAGGAAAAATGAACAGCTTGATAAGATTCGAACGAAGAATGAGGAACTGAAGGCGGAGGTTACAAATCTCGTTAATGAGGGAGCGTCAGTGAGGAGAGCACAAGCACTTCATTGTTCGGCTCTGTTTTTGAATACCGAACTTCTTGATTTCTTTCTCGGTCTTGTACCACCCAACGAGCGTACATCTGCAATTAATGACCTTGATGAGAATGGTATGACTCCTCTTATATGTTCAGTTATGAAGGCACCAGAAAGAGTAAATGAGGCAGACAAGTATTACAATACGGTTCAACACCTATTACGACTCGGTTCTGACAAAAGTACTGTCGATCCACACGGCCGTACGGCTCTAGGGCAGTATAGAATGAGTGTCCGTTCGATGAGTGACTATTACCATACCTTTAGCATACAGCAGCAAGGAACAAACGATGAATGGTCCAATATACATAGACGCATGGAAGCCGCCTTAATGCCAATTGGGGGTGAAACGGAGGCGGATATCGATGCAAAGGACTTGGGCGATGAGCCGGTGTCATCAGATGATGATGACTGGGATGATATGGATGACGAAGATGATATGTCAGATGACGAAGATGAGATGAATGAAGAGGACTGATTGGGAACTGAGAGGGTAGGAGGGGGTCCAGTAGTGGTAGACTGGTGATGCAGGGGTGAAATGTATACTAGATTTGTCATTGTAATCTGTTATTGTAATTGCAAATTGTTTTGAGTGTCTATCTGGTTTGTCATCCTTCCCCAACCTTTCGCTTCTCTTATTAGACAGTATTAAAGAACCTATCCCCATAATCTCCCAACCCCGGCATGATGAACTTATCTTCATTCAACCCGTCATCTATAAAACAAGTAACAATCTTGACATCTGGAAACGATTTAAATACTGCTTCCAAACCCTCCTGACAGCTAATAACATTTGCAAATATAATCTTTGATGGATCCACTCCATATTCATTAACTAATATACGTAGTGCAGTAATGGATGAACCACCAGTGGCCAACATTGGATCGCATAATATAACATGTTGATTCTTTACATCTTTGGGTAACTTTGTACTACTATGCACTGCTTCTTTTGTTTTGGAAGATTCATTTCGTTGGATCCATATCTTTCCCACTCGTAGTCCCGGTAGAATCTCTCGCACTGATTCTAATAAGCTATCACCTGCACGAACTATGGACACTGCACAGATTGAATCAGGATTTGTATCTGCTATTGAAAGTTGTCCTTGGTATTTTGCATTGGTAGGTGTTGTAATTGTCGAGGGAGAAGATGGAAGAAAAGTTATAGCTTCTTCGGCTAGTAATCTCATTAATCGTTTACTATATGTGACAAATTCAATAGATGATGTTTCCTTGTCTGTATATTGGGTATATGATATTTATGTAGAAGAGAAGAAGATGAGTAAAAAGTACACATCATATGCACTTCTTTTGCAATGAAGACGATACTCACCACGGATTTTTGTGAATAGGTTGACAAGAGGCCTTGACTTAAGAACTGTGAGATTAGGATGATTCATATTGCAATAGTTTAACCTAAAGTATGGTAAAGATATTATCAGCAAGTGTAATATCTATAACTATCAAAAAAATTTCTACTCTGGTTCCTAAAGGATACCTTTTGGGGTGAAGGATTGTACTAACTCGCCTGAATGATCTCCTCAATAATGCACAAGTCAAGAATCTACCTCTCATACACCTTTTCTATAGCTAGTTAATACTGGAACATGCTATTCAACACATTGGTATCATCAAAATGTTATCATAAGATACCTGGCCCATCAAAATTTAAGTCCCTCACTTAATATAGTTTCTTCTGAGCTATCTGTGCTTAGAGATAGTGCATTCATTCTCTATGTTTCTCTATTGTGCAATTTAGCTTGTAATTCGTTCCTAATATTTCTATATCTATTCAGAACTCAGGTTTCGAGACCCGACCCTTTTCTCTTTTCTAGATTGGAACAAATGGCTTGTCAAAGATATTCATACACTTTTTCAATGTTCCGTGACTCGTCATGGCACCAAGGGCGTCTACAATAATGCGTAATGCCATTAACGAGGTAATATCCGCATGATCATATGGAGGACTAACCTCCACAACTTCCATACCGCACAACCCCTCCTGGGCAACAAGTCCTACCAACTTGAGTGCCTCACGAGGCAACAATCCTCCCGGTTCGGGCCATCCCGTGCCGGGTACAAAGGCTGCCTCTATTGAGTCAATATCATAGCTCATATATACAGCATCGCATCCATCCCATACTCTCTCCAATGCCATTTCAGCGACCTTGTCAATACCCAGATGTTCAATATCATCCATCGTAAAGATATTAGTCTCACGCTCAATCATGTTTGGTACGGCTGGTCGTGGTACTTGCCATCCTCCAATACCAATCTGTACTAGATTCTTGGGATTTACGTTGGGAATATTCGTCGCGTGAAAGTAGGGTGTCGTATGCATTCGCTCGTCTAGATCCTTCTCCTGAATATCCGCATGCCTATCAACATGGATGATACCAATGTTTTTCGATGTTACTGATGCTAGTCCACGTACCGTTGGGAAACTTACAAAAGCAAAATGACAAGTTGGTTTCATATTAGAAGAATCTTCAAAAAGTAGATATGACAATACTTATACACTTTTACAAGATTTACTCACCCAATCGAATGGTCTCCTCCTAGAATTATAGGCATTGTCCCATTAGATGCAATATGTGCCACAGCATTTGAGATTTGATCAAACGTTTTTTCAATGTTGGCAGGGATGGTAAAGACATCACCAATATCACAAAGCGTCTGCAAAGAGGGGAAAACAAAGATAAAGAAGCATGAGTGCACTAGTACGATATGTACCTGAGTTTGCATCAAGTAAATAAAAAGAACTTACCATTTGTTCACGTAAATCAATCCCCTTCTCATAATTATACGGAGTGTATAACGCCGATATACGTCGTATACCCTGCGGTCCAAACCTCGTTCCAGGTCGATAAGTACATCCTCCATCAAATGGAACTCCAACAATAGCCGCATCATACTCACCAACCTTACGTGAATCTTCTATATACGGTGCCTTCAAAAAAGTATTAATACCAGCAAAGTGGGGTAATTCACCCCGGGAGAATGTTGGTATAGTTTTATCATCAATGGAACTTGCGCCTGGTAATCCTAATTCGAGTCCGTGTTGGAATCTCTTGATCAAACTTTGTTGTTGGTATCGTAGCTTCTTTTACTGCCGCTGCCCATCCCTTTGTATTCTTAGGATTGAATGGATCTGGATGATGATATCGTGTCTGTTGTTGATGATGTTGATTGTTGATGGTAGTACCGGGCATCATCATCTGAAGAGTATTTGTTGCAACAAACGATGTTGATGGCTTGAGTATCTTTTGCAATAAACTACTCCTAGCTCGAATACTTGTTGCAGCGGCGGTTGTCAAAGACGACATGATTTGCATCTATAATCTACTGAGTACCTATACTATATCACCTTTGTACATATATACTTGTGTACTACCTCTCTGATGTCCACTAACAATCAACAAATCAACACATTTTTAATATCCTCTATCTCCCGTACGATTTGTGCTTCCAAAAATATCTTCAGAGGCTAGTCACATTGGATAACAAATGTCCCGTCCTCTTTTTCTCATTGACAAATGTACAGAGTGTAACATTTGTCTTTTCCCAATGACTTCTCCCCTTATCTTCTCCCCTGATGTCCTTTATGATAACGATGTAAGCAGAACAAACAACTTCATAAATTACAACTAAGTTGACAATAACAAGTATGAAGACAACTTGTAGATTAATCATGATGAACTCCATGTTGGCGTCAATCCTAATTGGTTTGGCCGCACATACTCAACCCGTTTTATCACAATGCTTTGCCGACGAGTCCATGAATACCCAATGGGCGCAGATTATCAATGGAGACGATACATCCACAGAATTTAGTATCGAAGGATCATGTTGCCAGGAAACTGTTTGTGCTTTACCATGTGCACAAGAAGTACCACGGCCGGCCAAGGTAAATATTCTATTAGTATTGCAATTGCCGAGTATTGCAAACTCATGATACCTCATCACATCATTCTTCTATCTACTGCACTCACCATGTCGATTCATATACACTTATATAGGGATATGGTATAGCCGTAATGGTTTCAATTGTCATCTTCGTTATCATAGGGTTCATGACTGTCTTCTTAATCAAGGGTGAATCAGGAAAGTCCGCGTTAGTTTGTTTTGTTGTGCGTGTTATGGTTTGTTCAATAAGAAGTGTCTCGATGATTTGGCCGCTTCATTCAATGTTTGTTTGCCTTTATTTGATCGCATTTGCAATCCGTATGTACTAACATATGTTACAATCACTTCTCTTTTATCTTTATAAACCGTGAAACGCGCATCTTCCAGAACGTTTCTTTGTCGGTGGTCGATCCTTCCCACTTTGGATAGTTACTGCCACTCTTGCCTCACAGTCTATCGACGCGAATGCTCTATTAGGTGCTGCTACTCTCTCCTATCGGTATCACTTTTGGGATGGTGCTGTTATTCCCATTGGTCTGGGTATATCATTAGTCTTGTAAGTTGTGTTTTGGGTATCTTGGTTATGAAAAGTGCACATCTTGTGTTCAAAAACTTACATCTCTATTACTCTCTCAACTAGGAATTCCATCTTCTTCGCTCGACATATCAACACGGATTATGCTTTCACACTTCCCGATGTCTTCTCCAAACGTTACGGAAAGGTAGTCGAGATATTGGCCTCATTATGTACCGTCGTGTCATTCCTATGTTTACTAGCCGGCAACTTGGTAGGCATGGGACAGATTGTAGCGTATACCTTGAGCATGACTCAAACGGGTGCTGTTATTCTATCGGCAGTAATGGTTACTCTGTATACTGTTGCGGGTGGTATGGTATCTGTAGCCTATACAGATGTAGTTCAAGCAAGCATCGGATGGTTGGGTTGTGTCACATTAGCCTATTATATGATTGCTAATGCAACCCCCGCTCCACCTCCATCGATAGGATTTCCAGATTATGTTTATCCTGATCAGGAAACATGTGACTTATATGACGGAGTTCCTTGCAACAACTATCCAGATCAATGTTGTTACAATGCTGAGAAGCACTGTCCAAGTGAAGATAATTGTGTAACTGATAATGGGGCATATCCAATCGGAGACATGCGCGTGTTTCCAGATCAAATGACGAATGCTCACTCGTTGTACCCATTTCCTAATGCAATATTCTGGGATTGGGCGACGATATTCGTTCTTGGATTTGGAAATCTGGCTGCTTTGGACTTTCAGGCCCGGTGTATGGCGTCCAAGAGTCCTTCGGTTGCTACAATTGGTTGTGCCATTGCTGGGTGTTTGACTTTCTTTGTTGGTATCCCTTTTGCTTACTTGGGAAGTATTACTAGAGTGGATTACGGACCCGATAGTGCTCGTGCAGCTTTTGAGACTGATTCGTGTCATATTGCTCTTGGCTTGCCAACTTGTGCACTCTGGCTACCAGATGGCAGCGCCGTCATCAAGCTCCTAACAAATGAAGCACCTGCTTTCCTTGGTGGTTGGGCATTAATTGGTATCGTGTAAGTCGTATATTTGTGTTGAATTGATTGTTTACGCATAATATGTATCCATATCTTATGTATTCATTCATTCATTCATTCATTTGCAACAGTGGATCGAGTATGAGTACATGTGATGGGGCCATCCTTGCGATGGGCACAGTCATGTCTCACAATGTAATGAGGAATATCGGGATTGTCTTCCCTTCTTTAGAAAACTTGATCAACGAGGAGAACTTGCTGTTAGTGGCAAGAATTACGGCTATACCCATGGCTACCATATCAACTCTCATTGCAATATTCTATCGTTCGGATCACTCGGCTGGAGCGACTGGGTATCTTTTGATAGTTGCCTTTGATATTATGTTTGCAACTTGTGTTGTACCTCTTTTTGGCTGTTTTTATACAAAGAAACCAAGTCCTCTCGCAGCGTTGTGTTCAATTTGTACTGGTATTCTTGTTCGGGTAATCCTTGAGTTTGCTTTGCCAAAGGATGGGTTCTTGATTCTTCCATTTCCCGGTGACGACTTTCTCAATACCGGAGCCGCTGCTTCTACTGCATTCCCTACCTTCTTCGATCAGCCTGAAGAAGATATCTGGGACCCTAGTGTAGATCAGTGTGAACAGCCAAGGTTTAATGACTGGACAGGAGTTGACTCGTTGGCTGCACCTCTTGCTAGTGCAATTGTATTCGTGATTATTCAGTGGCTCGAGAGGAATGGACCCATCTTCTCGTTCAAGGAGGAGGGTGTTATGGACCCGTACATCAAGGTCAATCAACGTATAAATGAATTTCTTGAATACTCTTCACGGAACTTAGGCGTTGACTCATCACACCTCAGTAGAAGGGAGATTCTTGAGGAGATGAGCAAGCATGTAGATGCAAGTAAATCTTTTAGGCTATCGACTGCCGATCAAATTAAGGAGGGAATGGGTGATAAGATTGATGATACAGTAAAGTCTACAAAGTCTGCCAAGTCTGATGAAAAGGTTGAGATGGTGGAAACTGAAGCTCCTGTGAAAGACGAAGAGCCGGATGAGGAGTTCTTAAAGGCAAGTGGATTGAAGGCTTGAGCGAATGAGACTTGAGCTAGCTATTGAAGAAGTGATTAAGAGTTTGAGTTTGTTTGATGAGATAGAGAGTTTGTTTGATGAGTTATAGGAATGTTTGTGTTTACACGGCTTTGAATGTGGATTGTGTACGAGTCCCCGTAGTCGTCTGATAAGATAAGATGTTTGATTGATAGGATGCTTTAGGCAACAACTTTCGTAACATAGAACTTTATCGTCTACTTGCTTTGTGTCTATCCTAAGAATATCTATCTGTCACTCTATTCTATCTTCTCATCACACAACTGTTGCTCTAGCTTCATACGGGCTCTCCGTTTACTTCTGGCCTACACTGCAAAGCTTGATCAATCCACTTCATTCCTGAACTTACACGAGTGTATATACCTGGATCAGGTTCAAACTGAGGACATGAATCTCCAAATGTTGTCGACTCTGAATACTCAAAGCTGCCTCCTAGTGCTATAACATCTCCGTCGTATTCTACAATATAATCTCCGTCACCATTTGTCCCACAACAAATTCCGTCACCGTAACTATCGCTAATTGTAAACTCATACTCTTGATCGATAGGTAAACAGTACTCATTGGTGTAATGTGTAAATTGTTCAGTATATTCAGGGCCTGATACCGCCAGTTGACTAGTACAGGCATTAGTTAGTGCCCAAGATGTCTCATCAGGGTACTCGTCGGTTAGTATATCAACTTTCATCACCTTTGTACCATCAGGACAAGGAGAAGAAACAACTGGCTCGAGAGGTTTGGATTGACATATATCTACACTTGTAATTCCAAGCTGTACATGACCATCAGATGTTTCAATAACAAGGGGAGCACCTGAATCGCTAGTACACGGTCCTTGTGGATCTTCTAAAGTGGAACTGGCACACATCATATCGTTGGTGATTGTATAGTAGGCATTTGAACACTTTTTATTAGGTAAGTATCCGACAGTTGCAGTCTGTGGACGAGTCGAGTGTTCTCCACCGACTGGACTTGTTGAGCCCCAGCCGGAGACTTTGAGAGGCGATCCTTCTCTACCAAGATAAGTACCAGCATCATTCAATCTAACTGGCTGCACATCACTCTTCACAGATAGAAAAATCAAGGACATATCATTTTCTCGAGTGGTATGATTGTAATCGGTATGCCTCCAAATATCACTCTTTTTCAAAGATACTCGAGTTACATCTTTGTCTGAACTCATGTCATATCGTTGCAAGTCAAGCCAGTCCAACTTGACCTTGTTTCCATATCTGTCAGTAAAGCAATGTGCAGAAGATAGAACTACATCTGATCTGATTAGGGTGCCAGTACAAACATGTCCAAAAGTGTCGGAACCGATTGACACAAGGTATGACTGATCATCCTTATCAGCCTCCTCGCCTCCAACAATACCTACAATGTCTTCCTTGTTCTTCATTCTGGTTCTAATACTATCAATATCTGTATCCAAAGCATAACTAATACTGCTTTCTGGAGTAGCTAGAGTATCGACTGTTGGCGCTGAGGTAACAGTTGGGCTTGGCGTGTCTTCATTTTTACCGAAGCATGCATCACCATCATCATTCTTGGTACACAACTCTTTAACTTCACCGCAAGATATGCCAGTAATCCATTCCACACCCCCACTAATGCTCGAGTACACTCCAGGGTAGTCTTTATCGGCACAATCTCTTCCCCAAGAAGTAATACCCACCTGAAGCGACGTGCCATTGGGCAAGTCTAGAACGAGAGGACCTCCACTGTCACCTTGACAAGTATCCTTGCCATTTCCCGCAGCACAAAGCTGAAAATCAGTAATAGTAGCAGCTGAGAAATGTTTCGTATCTTTACCATACGCCTCGCCACATTCCTCATTGGTTACATACTGTACTGTAACAGTATTAGGAACATTGGGCAAATCATCATCTTTGGAGTCTTCAAGTCCCCATCCGAATGCTTCCAAGTCATCACCATCAGTTGGTAGATTCACATTACTATTCAAACCGACAGGATCAATAGTTGTAATCTCCTCGGGTAAGAAAATCAATGCATAATCTTTATCAACACTCGTTTCTTCATTTAGATTATACTCAGGATGCCATACTGCATATGCTAGTTGAGTTGTATTGCAATCAGTACCGTATTGATTGGTACACAGCTCGTAGGATATAACGTTTGAATTGTTGATTGTTTTATCGAGTTCGTGCACATTAAAGTTGACAGTGTCGCCTTCATATATGTACGAGCTACCATCATCTTTTGCTAGACAATGAGCAGCAGTTAAAACAACTCTTCGTCCAATCAATGATCCGCCACAGAAATGGTTGTATGTCCCTTCTCTTTCAAATCCTAGTGATACTAGGTATGGACGTTCTCCTTCTTGCATTGGAGTGCCGCCGACAATACCTTCAGGGTTACCATCGAGGAAGTTTGATGATGGATTCATAAGATGTCGTAGTTTTTGTAGTCGTCTATCCTTGATGTTCATATTGTGAGCTTTAGTATCCTCGTCGAAGGCAGATTGCACAGCCTGTCTTCGAAGGGATTGACGATTGGTTACTACTTGTTGGGTAACCGATGCTGCTGCCGTACTTGCATGGAATGTAGCTAATGCCGATAGATAGTATGGTAGATATGTCTTCATTTGTTTATTTGATAATATTATAAATGTTTGATAATTATGATGAAATTTTATGAGCTCAAGGAGAGATAAATGCTGTGCATTGTTTATTGATCTGAATTATGCATGCAATAGAGGAGAGAGAATACACGATGGGGAGGCCTTAGTACTGACTTCTCTCCCCCTCATTTATTCAGCTCGGATCGATAATCAAAATTTGAATGCAAATGTCTAATAAATGTCACACAAGATATACTTAGCGGTATCCCTTAAGATCTTTAAACTCCATAGTGGGCAATGAGGTGTAGTAGCCGCCACACGACATCTCCTCCTCTCTTATGACTGCCATAGCTCTATTCCTATTAATGTTGACATCTAAAACGTCAGCTGTACTATCCTATATTCACTCTAGTCGAAATCGTCTCACCAGCACATCAATTCTTCAACGACATACCTCTTCAAAAATAATACCTTTGTCAATGTCAACAACATCTCCTGATACATCACATCCATATCAACCACCATTATGGGCAAATGTATTAAAGAATAAACCACAACATGGTCGTTTACATTTAGCAAATTTACCAACACCATTGCATTTAATCAATACTAAAAGTAGTAGAAGAAGAGATATAAACAAAGATGATATCTTATCAAAATTAGATGAGCTAAACATCAAGTTATACATTAAAAGAGATGACGCCACAGGTAAATCCGCGTTAATATTGTTTCGTCATATTCAGTTTCAATATGAAGTCTCGGTGATTTGGATACTTTATTTGAACTTAACTTGTCTTCATTGCCTCAAACCACATATTCTAACAGAAGTTATTTCTTCTTCATAACTTGTACAACGCGCATCTTCCAGGAGGGACTGAGTTAGGAGGAAACAAAGTACGAAAGTTGGAGTTTCTATTAGCTGATGCATTAGCCAACAAAGATTGTGATTCAGTCGTTACCATTGGTGGAGAACAGTCCAATCATTGTCGTGCTACAGCTGCAGCATCTAGAATGGTTGGACTTGAACCACATTTGATACTACGTACTAGACGAGCAGATGCAATCCATAATAATGAGAATGAAGAAATTGGTTGGGTAGGCAATGTGTTATTCGATAGAATGGTTGGGAGTACGATATATACATGCACTCCGGGAGAATATGGTAGAATGGGATCGAATAAATTGGTTAGTAGTGTATGTGACTATCTCAAGACCAAACAAAAGTTGAATCCATACGCCATACCTGTCGGAGGGAGCAATGCTCTAGGGACATGGGGGTATATCAATGGTGTCGATGAATTGATGCAACAAACTGAAGAGATACGGAGTAATGACTCTGACTTTGCATTAGATCATGTAGTATTTGCAACAGGAAGCGGAGGCACCGCTACTGGCATTGCAGTTGGACTAACCTTGGCATATGGAAGTGTCGACCAAACCTGTCCAGAAGTTCATGCCGTGGGCGTGTGTGATAATCCAGATTACTTCTATCAAACCATGTCTTCAGTAGCTGATGATTTGGGCCTTGATCTGCCTTCCGATATATCTACTGAACAGTTTATAAGAGATTCAGTGACGGTTCATCATGGCAAAGGGCGGGGATATGCCTTCTCCTCTGATGAAGAATTAGATTTCATTCTACAGTTTGCAACAGAAACAGGAATATCACTTGACCCTGTATACTCTGGTAAGGCATTGTATTACTTTATAAAGAAGGTAGTCGAAGAAGAGCCTGAAAAGTATCGAAACAAAAGCATATTGTTTTGGCATACTGGTGGAAGCATTGGCTTGTATGAAAAGGGAGATGATTTGTCAGAGAGGTTTGCAACAGTATCACCAGTAAAGAGACTTGATGCATATGGCAACATGGCAGCAAATAATGATGTAGTTCCAATATAATATACTGCTAAAAAGATAAAGATCTAAAGTGTTTCTACTCTCAAGGATAATTAACATCATTTCTATGGATTTGGATTACCCTTGCCTAGTCTATCTGCAATAGGAACATAATCATTATCCCGCGGTGTCTCTGGTAGCTCTCCTTTAATGACATAGGCCAATGTGTCAACTACTTGCTCGGCATCTTCACATACCACACTTGCACTTGCATTAACTTCCTTTAACATGTGACTTATGTTTGGTGGATGTAAAGTAATTATTGACTTTCCTAATGCTGATGCATATCCCGCATCAAATGCCTTCACATCCCGATATCATATAACAATGTAAAATGGTCAGTATCTACATCAAACAAAAAAAAAGACATATCATATGCACAAATTCTAATCTTACCGCATTCCATTGACGATACTTTTCTCCCCCTCTATGCACCAATATATATTAATCAAAGTTACAAGTCCGTCTTTCGACCAAAATTCATACATATATCATACGTCATCATGTTATTATCTACAATTGCAAAGACCTCCACTACTGCTACTACTCGAATCTTAAGTAAACGATATTTGTCATCATCTCCTACAGGAAAGACATGGAATGTTTACCTCTCTGGTGAAATTCATAGTGACTGGCGAGAGGTAATTGCAAAGGGTATTGAAAGTAAAAACTTACCAGTTCATTTAACGAGTCCGA
>Ga0075437_11976_pt1 | contig 22373 bp, 14 predicted proteins | sample MintriMetagenome_FD_74266 | JGI IMG/M metagenome (GOLD analysis project Ga0075437, IMG submission 74266) | Marine eukaryotic communities from Monterey Bay, USA to study complex ecological interactions - Minidiscus trioculatus and... | ecosystem: Environmental > Aquatic > Marine > Unclassified...
GGTTACAACACCCTATCCTACCTAAAATTGCACGTAGAATTCGAATATTGCAACCTCTTGGAGCCGAATTGAACGTGGGACACAGTATTGCAGTTATGAGATTTTGATGTCAGGCTACTAAGGTCAAAAAATGAAAAGTCAATCTTATCATATGCCAACTTCAGAATGTATTCTTCAGGTAATATATAGCAATATTTGTCATGAGAGCATTGTCATATATATAATATTTAATGAGCAGTGGCCGGATACATGTTGCAATAAGTTTAGGTTTAACCTGAACTTTTTAGCCAACCTCAGCCAGAAAATAAAGGGGTCTACCAACAAAATTATGACTAAAGTAGGGTCATGGTCTCAATCTGAGTAACTTCATTTAGGGACCGCTCCGGAACACCTCGAAGCAGAGTGTGAAACCAGACTGTAGATTGGATAGGTTGGAATTAGCATATACTAATGTTGGCACTCCTCAAAACAGCCTGGCCTTGGCAAATGCGTTATCTAAAAACACATCATTGAAGTCTTTGGACTTCAGTACCAGCAGGGTCGATGAGGAGGAGGCGATTGAATTATGCAATGCGTTGGTGAAAAACAATACATTAAAGTATCTCAAACTCGAAAATACACTCATGGGTAGTGTTGGATTAAGATCATTATCAAACAGGTATCAATACCTCATATCATCGCTGACCTTCCTTGAATTGGGATGCTACAACCCCCGAATCGACGATCAAGAGGCGTCAGTATTGGGGGGTGCTATTACTAACGCAACTCTAAAGGGCTTGGAACTTGATGGGATTGGTATTTCCATCACTTCAACTGGATGGCAAGCCTTCTCGGTGTGCTTACAGAGCCCAAACTCGACATTGACAAGGCTTTCTCTTGAATCTTGTAACTTAGATGACGAAAAGATAACTGTGATTGCAAACGCACTTGTTAACAATTCAATGTTAAATACTTTGCTGTTGGGATCAAATGGTTCAATCAGTGCTCATGGTTGGCAGAGCTTCTCAACTTGCCTTCGTAGTCCTAACTCTGCCCTACAAGAGATTGGGATGCACTCTTGCAATCTCACCGATGAGATCATGATTGGTTTTGCTGAGGCGTTGGTTAGTAATACATGTTTGAGGGTTTTGGCAACATACTTGAATGATAACATCACTGAGAGGAGTTGGATATCCCTTCATAGAACAGTGTGCAACACATCGAGTATCGAAGCAACGTTGGAATCAAATCATACACTTCAAAGTGTCGAGGTAAGCACAACAACCGTTCTCGATTCTGCTCTGCAGCTGAATTGGAATTTTGATAAAAAGCAAGTAGCACGTCAAAAGATCATTCGGTATCACTTTTTGAAAGATGATGAAGTAGACGTCACTGAATTTGTTAACATGGACATGAATGTTCTTCCTCAGGCGATGGCGTGGATTGGAAGAGAGGACGACGGTGGTCATACTCTGATGTTTTCGCTGTTGCAAAGTATGCCCTATCTATTCGATACCGATAGTATGAAAGCATTACAGAATAGTGGCAAGGCAAGCACTTCACAAGTGAAAAGGAGACGTGTTTCCTAAAGAAGAGCATAGCAACTTGGATTAGATCTGCTCGTAATGTTCATACAAGGAAGACTAAGTCATGCTACTAAGTTAGAAGTTATTTTACATTACACATAAACTCCCTAGACTTATGATTCTCCAAACCAGTGGCGGCACCTTGTCGTGTACATATCACGCCTCTCCAGCTCCAACGATACACGTTCTGCCTCCATCAGTGCCTCGACATCATCCAACAAGGCCACTCGATTCTCAAGGCGCTGTAAACGTTGATCTACAATATCCATGAGGGTACGCTCAATCTCAGATTCCGCTTCGACAGCTTTTTGAGAGGCAGCACTTGCCACAGTTGCAACAAGAGATGCCTTCCGTGCCTCCGACACATCATCGGTACATTGGAGAGAGCCCTCGATGGCAGCTTTTAGTACCTTGGGATCTACGCTGTCGACGATGGCCGATAACGAGGCTTTGTTATCACCGTTAGAAGCATCGGCAACCATTTTGGCACTATCACTTGGTGGAGAGATGAAGGCACGCTGACAATCCGATGGGGTGATGCCATCACCCATCTGAGCTGCAACCGCATCCCATTTCACAATAATTGTTGCCTTGCTCGATGGATCGGACCCATCAGCCGGCCGCTTCTTGGCATTCTTGAAGACTGCTACCTCGAGTGCCTTCACACGCTCAGTCGTCCAAACGAATGGATCCTTAGGCGGAGACTTTCGTTTAGTTCCAGCAATACCCCGTAGCACAGGGTCACTAGGAGCGGTCTCTCCAACCTGACCACCATTTAACAATCCCCAATCCATCATAAATTTATGTAACCGCAACAAACTACCGGCATCACCAGGCACGGAACGACGAATGGCAGTAGACGTGATAAACTGCTGACCATTCTTCTTGGCAAGTTCAAGAATCTTTTCCCGTGCAGCAATATATGTGTCTGCGGTACGATGTGGTGCTGAAGAGTTGAACCACTCCGGTAAACTACGCTGTTCCAATTCAGATGGCTTCGTGTCTTCATACCAAGATGGCTTCACAATAGTAACTTCTTCTGCTGCCGTTGAACTTGATTGATAAAGTGAGGCAGAAATTTGAGTTCCCTCTGGTAAAGATACTACTTTAGCAAGCCCCGTCTGTGTTGGCAAAGGTGCAGGAGCCGGTGCTACTGTGGCACTCGAGGGTACGGCCTCTTGAGTTGCGGTGGATGTAACTTGAGTATTACTGCTTGATGATGGTGGCGCGGCAGCAGCTGAACTTAATGCGTTGCTAACTAAAGATACTTGAGTATCTGTTAATGTTGTTGTCGAAGCTTGTGGCTGTTCTGATTGTACGTTCTCGGTAGGCTTTTCGGTGTCAACATTATCAACCTCCATGGCATCATCAGCCTTCGGAGGTTCGTCTGATCCTTCTTTGGGCTGTTCTGATACTGGTTCTTCCTTAACTTCTTCGTTCTTCTCTGTGGTATCTACTTGCATGGCATCTTCCTTGACTTCCGCCTGAACATTTTCCTCGACGGCCACATCATCGGCGGGAACATTGCCATCCTCGGCAGCTGGAGGCGAAACATCCTCTGCCACAACTTCGCCGCTAGCTTCTGGATTTGTTGACACATTCGAAACACCTGCCACAACTTTAGCATCCTCTTGATTTGATGGTGCAACATCAACAGACTCCTCCTTCTTCCCCTCCTCCTCTTCTCCGCCACCACGCATACTAATTGCCTCCTCTCCTCCACCACTACCCTCCTCATCTTCGGGGTGAACTAAAATGGGTACACTATGATATGATGCCACGGTTGATGGTAAAATCATTACTTCCATTTCATCCGATGCTGGTGCCTCCTGCACTGTCAATTCCGTAACAGTCATACATTTTAATGATGTATCAACAGATGGACGGATAAATCCCGTAGGCGGAAGGAGCTTACGCCATTCAGGACGGGCATTCAATAAGATTGCACTACCACCTTCCTTTTCATCGAGCAGTAGAGAAGGTTGATCCATAGCACCACCTAAAGAATAATCAGCCAATGCCTCCTTAACAATCTTGTATGGTTCCTCCTCAACACGTAATGCACCATCATATACCACCCTCTTGATATGTTCATTCCGTAATCCACGGATACCCGTGTTGATACGACGTGGATTCATCCCTGTGCCGTTGGTACGGCGTTCGGATGATTCACGTGATGGGATAATAGTCTTCGAAGCAGGGTCTGATGACGGCTTGGATGGACTAGCCGATTTACGACGTGGATAGGCCGTTGTGGAACTTGTAGAGGCAATAGATGCCATTGACAGTGCAGGACCAATGGCGGCGAATTCTTCACGTTTTGATTTCTTTGCCACTGGTTCTCCTCCTACCAATGGTACTACTTCTTCGACTGCTGACGGCAAACTATTCGTCGATGGATTGGATGGAAGTTGATATTGAGGAGGTGGATCTGGTTTGGGTGGTTTGGGCATTTTGGAAGGAGGTTTCCATGTCCCAGCCTTCATGGCCTCACGTCGTTTCTTGTCATATTCGGACTTGGACAATTTCTTGGGTGATAATTGAGCTTTCTTAGCCTCCTCGGCTGCCAGCTTCTTGAGTCTCTTGGCTTCCTCTGCGGCCTGCTTCTTTGCCTCTTCGGCTGCCTTCTCTGCTGCAATCTCTTCACGGAAGTAGGCAGTCTTTCTTCGACTAAAGAAATATCGAGGGGTAGTAGGGGTTTAATATGTGGTGGTTAGACACAAGATATGCACACATACATAAAACAAACACAATAAACAACATATTAAACTCACTACTCCATAACAGCATAATCACTCTCAACACCCCATTCATTAAATTTTTCAACATCTCGAACGAACTTACACCCAACAACCGCCGGTCCATTCACAATACCAGGATGTTCGTCCACTTCCAATATATTCGATACCTCATCCGCTGATGTCCATTCATCATACGAACTTGGATGATACCACCAATGTACTAATGCCATTTGACGTACACCGGTATCTTCCACTGCTGCCTTTGCCTTTTTGAAAGAATATCTATTTGAACCAGAATTCCATGCTGAATCCAATAATAGTAGTATCATTCCGCCAAATTGAACACAGGAGCCAATATTTAGCCTAGAAGTCTCATAATTGCAAAAATGTAGGTGGTTTATGCAGCACTTAACTTTTGCAATATATTCATCAAATATGGACCATATCAAAGGTTATAACATCCTATCCTAGCTAAAATTGCACGTAGAATTCGAATGTTGCAACCGCTTGGAGCCAAATCCAACGTGGGACGCAGTATTGCAAATATGTGATTTTGATTCTAGGCTACTAAGGTCAAAAAATGAAAAGTCAATCTTATCATATGCCAACTTCAGAATGTATTCTTCAGGTAATATATAGCAATATTTGTCATGAGAGCATTGTCATATATATAATATTTAATGAGCAGTGGCCGGATACATGTTGCAATAAGTTTAGGTTTAACCTGAACTTTTTAGCCAACCTCAGCCAGAAAATAAAGGGGTCTACCAACAAAATTATGACTAAAGTAGGGTCATGGTCTCAATCTGAGTAACTTCATTTAGGGACCGCTCCGGAACACCTCGAAGCAGAGTGTGAAACCAGACTGTAGATTGGATAGGTTGGAATTAGCATATACTAATGTTGGCACTCCTCAAAACAGCCTGGCCTTGGCAAATGCGTTATCTAAAAACACATCATTGAAGTCTTTGGACTTCAGTACCAGCAGGGTCGATGAGGAGGAGGCGATTGAATTATGCAATGCGTTGGTGAAAAACAATACATTAAAGTATCTCAAACTCGAAAATACACTCATGGGTAGTGTTGGATTAAGATCATTATCAAACAGGTATCAATACCTCATATCATCGCTGACCTTCCTTGAATTGGGATGCTACAACCCCCGAATCGACGATCAAGAGGCGTCAGTATTGGGGGGTGCTATTACTAACGCAACTCTAAAGGGCTTGGAACTTGATGGGATTGGTATTTCCATCACTTCAACTGGATGGCAAGCCTTCTCGGTGTGCTTACAGAGCCCAAACTCGACATTGACAAGGCTTTCTCTTGAATCTTGTAACTTAGATGACGAAAAGATAACTGTGATTGCAAACGCACTTGTTAACAATTCAATGTTAAATACTTTGCTGTTGGGATCAAATGGTTCAATCAGTGCTCATGGTTGGCAGAGCTTCTCAACTTGCCTTCGTAGTCCTAACTCTGCCCTACAAGAGATTGGGATGCACTCTTGCAATCTCACCGATGAGATCATGATTGGTTTTGCTGAGGCGTTGGTTAGTAATACATGTTTGAGGGTTTTGGCAACATACTTGAATGATAACATCACTGAGAGGAGTTGGATATCCCTTCATAGAACAGTGTGCAACACATCGAGTATCGAAGCAACGTTGGAATCAAATCATACACTTCAAAGTGTCGAGGTAAGCACAACAACCGTTCTCGATTCTGCTCTGCAGCTGAATTGGAATTTTGATAAAAAGCAAGTAGCACGTCAAAAGATCATTCGGTATCACTTTTTGAAAGATGATGAAGTAGACGTCACTGAATTTGTTAACATGGACATGAATGTTCTTCCTCAGGCGATGGCGTGGATTGGAAGAGAGGACGACGGTGGTCATACTCTGATGTTTTCGCTGTTGCAAAGTATGCCCTATCTATTCGATACCGATAGTATGAAAGCATTACAGAATAGTGGCAAGGCAAGCACTTCACAAGTGAAAAGGAGACGTGTTTCCTAAAGAAGAGCATAGCAACTTGGATTAGATCTGCTCGTAATGTTCATACAAGGAAGACTAAGTCATGCTACTAAGTTAGAAGTTATTTTACATTACACATAAACTCCCTAGACTTATGATTCTCCAAACCAGTGGCGGCACCTTGTCGTGTACATATCACGCCTCTCCAGCTCCAACGATACACGTTCTGCCTCCATCAGTGCCTCGACATCATCCAACAAGGCCACTCGATTCTCAAGGCGCTGTAAACGTTGATCTACAATATCCATGAGGGTACGCTCAATCTCAGATTCCGCTTCGACAGCTTTTTGAGAGGCAGCACTTGCCACAGTTGCAACAAGAGATGCCTTCCGTGCCTCCGACACATCATCGGTACATTGGAGAGAGCCCTCGATGGCAGCTTTTAGTACCTTGGGATCTACGCTGTCGACGATGGCCGATAACGAGGCTTTGTTATCACCGTTAGAAGCATCGGCAACCATTTTGGCACTATCACTTGGTGGAGAGATGAAGGCACGCTGACAATCCGATGGGGTGATGCCATCACCCATCTGAGCTGCAACCGCATCCCATTTCACAATAATTGTTGCCTTGCTCGATGGATCGGACCCATCAGCCGGCCGCTTCTTGGCATTCTTGAAGACTGCTACCTCGAGTGCCTTCACACGCTCAGTCGTCCAAACGAATGGATCCTTAGGCGGAGACTTTCGTTTAGTTCCAGCAATACCCCGTAGCACAGGGTCACTAGGAGCGGTCTCTCCAACCTGACCACCATTTAACAATCCCCAATCCATCATAAATTTATGTAACCGCAACAAACTACCGGCATCACCAGGCACGGAACGACGAATGGCAGTAGACGTGATAAACTGCTGACCATTCTTCTTGGCAAGTTCAAGAATCTTTTCCCGTGCAGCAATATATGTGTCTGCGGTACGATGTGGTGCTGAAGAGTTGAACCACTCCGGTAAACTACGCTGTTCCAATTCAGATGGCTTCGTGTCTTCATACCAAGATGGCTTCACAATAGTAACTTCTTCTGCTGCCGTTGAACTTGATTGATAAAGTGAGGCAGAAATTTGAGTTCCCTCTGGTAAAGATACTACTTTAGCAAGCCCCGTCTGTGTTGGCAAAGGTGCAGGAGCCGGTGCTACTGTGGCACTCGAGGGTACGGCCTCTTGAGTTGCGGTGGATGTAACTTGAGTATTACTGCTTGATGATGGTGGCGCGGCAGCAGCTGAACTTAATGCGTTGCTAACTAAAGATACTTGAGTATCTGTTAATGTTGTTGTCGAAGCTTGTGGCTGTTCTGATTGTACGTTCTCGGTAGGCTTTTCGGTGTCAACATTATCAACCTCCATGGCATCATCAGCCTTCGGAGGTTCGTCTGATCCTTCTTTGGGCTGTTCTGATACTGGTTCTTCCTTAACTTCTTCGTTCTTCTCTGTGGTATCTACTTGCATGGCATCTTCCTTGACTTCCGCCTGAACATTTTCCTCGACGGCCACATCATCGGCGGGAACATTGCCATCCTCGGCAGCTGGAGGCGAAACATCCTCTGCCACAACTTCGCCGCTAGCTTCTGGATTTGTTGACACATTCGAAACACCTGCCACAACTTTAGCATCCTCTTGATTTGATGGTGCAACATCAACAGACTCCTCCTTCTTCCCCTCCTCCTCTTCTCCGCCACCACGCATACTAATTGCCTCCTCTCCTCCACCACTACCCTCCTCATCTTCGGGGTGAACTAAAATGGGTACACTATGATATGATGCCACGGTTGATGGTAAAATCATTACTTCCATTTCATCCGATGCTGGTGCCTCCTGCACTGTCAATTCCGTAACAGTCATACATTTTAATGATGTATCAACAGATGGACGGATAAATCCCGTAGGCGGAAGGAGCTTACGCCATTCAGGACGGGCATTCAATAAGATTGCACTACCACCTTCCTTTTCATCGAGCAGTAGAGAAGGTTGATCCATAGCACCACCTAAAGAATAATCAGCCAATGCCTCCTTAACAATCTTGTATGGTTCCTCCTCAACACGTAATGCACCATCATATACCACCCTCTTGATATGTTCATTCCGTAATCCACGGATACCCGTGTTGATACGACGTGGATTCATCCCTGTGCCGTTGGTACGGCGTTCGGATGATTCACGTGATGGGATAATAGTCTTCGAAGCAGGGTCTGATGACGGCTTGGATGGACTAGCCGATTTACGACGTGGATAGGCCGTTGTGGAACTTGTAGAGGCAATAGATGCCATTGACAGTGCAGGACCAATGGCGGCGAATTCTTCACGTTTTGATTTCTTTGCCACTGGTTCTCCTCCTACCAATGGTACTACTTCTTCGACTGCTGACGGCAAACTATTCGTCGATGGATTGGATGGAAGTTGATATTGAGGAGGTGGATCTGGTTTGGGTGGTTTGGGCATTTTGGAAGGAGGTTTCCATGTCCCAGCCTTCATGGCCTCACGTCGTTTCTTGTCATATTCGGACTTGGACAATTTCTTGGGTGATAAGTGAGCTATCTTAGACTCAGCGGCGGCCGGATTCTCAAGTATCTTGGCTTCCTCTGCGGCCTGCTTCTTTGCCTCTTCGGCTGCCTTCTCTGCTGCAATCTCTTCACGGAAGTAGGCAGTCTTTCTTCGACTAAAGAAATATCGAGGGGTAGTAGGGGTTTAATATGTGGTGGTTAGACACAAGATATGCACACATACATAAAACAAACACAATAAACAACATATTAAACTCACTACTCCATAACAGCATAATCACTCTCAACACCCCATTCATTAAATTTTTCAACATCTCGAACGAACTTACACCCAACAACCGCCGGTCCATTCACAATACCAGGATGTTCGTCCACTTCCAATATATTCGATACCTCATCCGCTGATGTCCATTCATCATACGAACTTGGATGATACCACCAATGTACTAATGCCATTTGACGTACACCGGTATCTTCCACTGCTGCCTTTGCCTTTTCCAATGCCTTTGCTTCATCTTCGGCTAATTGTTTAGCATTTTGTCCACCTGGATTTAAGCATGCTCTCATTGCACATTTTTGTTTAAGTTTATTTTCACCACCAAACTTACGTTTATCGAGACATTGACGACATGTTCCGCAATCATCACGTAGACAATTCTCACATGATCCACATGGACCCTTTTTACTTTTAATACTAGCGGTGTTAGTTTTAAGTGGTGGTAACTTCAATGGTGGTATTGATACATTTGCCTCCTTTAATTCACTAACTGTAACTTCCTTAATTGTTAGGGTTTTTAAATATGCCTTTTCGGGTGCTTCATCATTATTATTTGTACGTCGTACTTCATCATCAATTACTAATTGTGTATCATGTTCTTCTGGATCATAGGCAATAATATGTGTTACTTTATTATTTTTAATATCATTAACATCATTTGTGATTGTGGCACCGTACTTTATTGCAATTTGTGATAATCGATTAATTTCATTGGAACCTATTCCTTCAGTTATTGATGTATCAAAGTAGAATACTTTAGGTTGGAGATATCCCGCTGTGATTAGGTCGTTTTGGATTTGTTTAATTATTGATATGTTATCATCGAATAATTTTGGATTGTCAAACTGTTTTGTGTGGTGAGTACGAGGAGGAGTTGAGAAGTTTCTATAACATATACGTTGATGACCATCACCCAACAATACCAACAATACACATCAAACTACAACACATCAAAACAAAACAAACAACGTACATTAAAATTCCTCCAGGTAGCATGTTTCTTAACACGAAATGCTGCAATAATTGCAATCGATAATGGACCGTTTGGAGTGCGGTCTGTAAATATTTGAGATGGTATACGTATTGTTGGCCAATATTTTGATGTTGATTTCTATATTGTTTATTGTATATATTTATTGGTTGGGGAGTTGTTGGGGGTGCAATGAGGGTATAAGTGAGGCGTGAGAAGGAGACATATGATGTGCACAAAATTGTGTATATTGCAACAAACTAATTATTATCATGTACAATACACAACTACACACATATACTCACCCTACCCAAATGTAAATCTTGAAACCCAACAATACCACTAACCAACTTAGCCAATGCCTCTTCATTCACAATTAATTTATCATATCCCTCCTTTTTTAATTCAGAGTTTCTTGTTAATACTTTATGTAATTTTGTATAAGATTTGATATCTTCCTTTGTTATTGATGATGTTGCTTTAGTGTTGTGGCTGAGTGGTGGATATTGATTTTGAGTGTAGGTTAATGATTGGAATACCATGTTTTAAGATTGTTGATTGGAAGGTATAAAAGTATAAAGAGTCCAAAGAGAGGTGAATTATTGTGCTATCGAGAAAGCGACGAACAGGCCGAATCATCCGCATCACAGGCCTCTACCACTTGAATTGTATGCTCGTTCTATCTCTGCTTCGAGACCCCGGTATGCTCCATTTGGCAGGTGAACCAATGGTTTGTAGATTGTTTTTGGTAATAGAAGAAGAAGATATGAATTATGAACATAGTAGGCACAAATGAGAAAAAGATTACACCTACAATATGTGCAAGAATAAGTGATGATATGTGCATAAGAGAATCTATATAAAGATATCACAAGCAACAATAGTATGTGTAAATCTTTTCTATTGATATCTATGTCTACACATACTTCCCCGTCTGCCTTGCTTTTGATATCATTCACCGCCGGCAGATTTCTGATTCTGTATCTTATATCCTTTCGTACTTGTGCTCATCTTTCCTTGAAATCTAATTGTTGTTCTTCTATCTTTTGTACATATCCATTACGCCAAATACTGTACTGAGTAACCATACATCTGCTACATACCATCAACAACTCACGCTTCTTTTCGTTTTCACAGCAAGCACACAAACCCATCTTTATTGGGTCAAGCTTCTTAATCTTCAAGTGCAGCTCCTTGAGGCATGAACAAGAAGTTCTTTTGCGGTAAAACTTAAAGAGACCTCTACTATCGAAATCCCTCCCTTTACTTAGTACCTCTTTGCTATTGAGAGCTGCATCAATGTCATTACTTCCACTTACATAATGCTCAAATATAATAATCATCCTTGCCCAACTTATTGCCGCCTCAACATTTGGGACTGATACAATATCATCGGATTCTCGTGCTGTTGGACAATTATAAGGACTTCTAACTCTTAACAACATATTGGTACCGATACTTTTCATAACATCTAATGCCATGTTCTTGTAACTATCATCATTCCATACTTGCTGATGTTTTTCCGAAGAAGATTTTATCATATCCACTGTCTTTGGACTCGTAACGAAATGAGCTGTCAAATCATCCATGCAGGTCACAATAGAATGATCTAATTCTCCTGGTATAACAAATCCATGTTTACAGAATACATTCTTCCCGATAAAATCTAATTTACCGAATGCCCAACCTGTCCACAACGAATTAGCACTAACTTTATCATTCTCGGCCTTCTTGGATTTTCTATTCTTCCCTTTGTTTCTTTTCCTTGATGATTGTGGCATCGTCGTCGTTGTAATGTGTAATTATATAGGAGTGTATGGTATATCGTGCAATATCAAAGGCAATAATATTATAGATTGATACCTAGCTCATCTTTCACGGGATTTAAAACATATAAAGTCGCCTCATAATTATAATTCCTGCCGCCCTAAAATAGTATGTAGCACCAGGACAATAGGATTATAATAGATAAGATCTCCTGTTCTCGCCAGCGGTATATATTATGTTATGCATTACACCTAAAGAGACATATATTATCCAGCCACAACTTCTGCCCAAAATGAAAATGAAGGATACCGATGTCAGCGTCAGGAGATAAAGATCGATCTTTGATTGCAACTACAACTTCGAATTGACATCTCTACGGCCGCCATATACTAAAGATGACCGATGTACTACCGCCAAGCTTCCATTCTATACGTCGGATATGTCCATCCCTACAAATATTGATACTAATTACTCTATCATCAAGTTTCATTACACCCATCAATGCACAAAAACTAAATTCTTGCAATCATGGCGGAGGACTTTGGGGCACTGTCGTGGATAGCATCGAACCAATTAATGAAACAATACAAAGTAAGTATAATAGTTTATCAGATAGGGGTAGATTTATTACTGGTGCCTGTGTTGGTTTTACTGCATCAAGAGTCATAGTTGGTAGTAAGTTCTATGATGTGCAAGATATACATTGATTGCAATCAACTCTCTTCTCATTTCAATTCTATACAATACCAATCATCTCATACATTTATTCTTTGCAACAAACAGCTACAATGAAAACTATCAAGACGATGGGATGTGCCTATATTGCGTAAGATTCAAGATTCTATAAGCTGTTGTCATTTGCATTTCATACTTTGCTCATATCTTATGCTCAAACTGCAAACATAACTTTCATGCTTAAATACACCCTAAATTAACACACAATAGTTTTGAAGCATTAGAATACTGTGGACTATTAAAAGAAGCACGTCGTGAAGAGAATAAACAACTGATTGCACAAAGTCGAGATTATGTTCTCCGATCAGTGGACAGTATTAGACATGATGTAAGAACACAGTTACACCCATCAAAGATATCTAGTAGAGTCAAAAGTAGTATGAAGAAGGATAAACCTGGCACAGTTGGTTTTGGTACCGGTGCCTTCTTGGGATTTGCACTGTGATATTGGGGAGTGGGGAGAAGAAGCAAGAAGTGTATGAGTATGAAAGTAAGGCTAGAAGAAGTCTTATTGGATACGGCTAGACTAAACTAGAACTCTTACAGAGTAGAGATAGTTAATATAGTACCAATTTACCTGTTATAAAAGACTATATTAAGCCTTTCAGGCATATGTTTATAGCTTGTAAAACCAAGCAAACTCTCCATAATTGATCTGCAGCAAGTTCATATAGCTCACACATACCACTTTGTTTCATAAAGCTCTCTCCTGAGAGATGCATCACAGTTAGAGAGTCTCAGGGCAAGCCAAAAGCAAACGGAAAACAATATCTGTGTGTTCTAGACTGTTGGCAGGTAACCCAAATTGACATAACAAATGGATAGGCAACTTCTTATCCGTATTGTGCTTGGAAACATGTCGACTTTGCTTGTCTAACAGGTACTTGACTACTTCACAGTTTCCTCCACGGCATGCATAGTGAAGGATTGAATCATCATTACTATCCAAATGGTTCCAAATATGATCATCATCAAGCATCTCCATTAAGTACTTGACAACTTCTATAGTATTGAACCCACAAGCAATATGTAGAGGGAGTGCCATGTTGTTATCAGCTATTCGTATTGCTGATGTATTTCCCTTAACTAAAAGCTTGATAGATCCAAGAGAGGCATTATTCTTCAATGAATGGTGTAAAGGGAACAAGGCACTCACATCTTGTGATTTCTTGGCATAGACTAGCTGGGCTTCTAGAAAGGCAATCACATTTGCCGCTGCTCCTTCCCCGCGGGCACGCTCAAGTGGCGCGGATCCAAATCCATCCTCCTCGAGAATAGCCTCAGGATAGGCATTAAAGAGTACCTGCACTGCAGAAAGATTGTTATCACCAGAATTGCATGCAAAGTGCAATGGCAATCCTGCGTCCTCAGGATTATGTACTTGACTCTCCTTAACTGCCTTTGATGCACAAGTGGGATCTTTCATCAGCAAATACTTGATAATGTCAGACTTTTGTGAACCCTTACTAAATGCTGCATGATGTATTGGCCACCAACAAATATCAGCTTCAATGTTAATACTTTCTGGGTAAATATCCAATAAATACTTGACACTATCAAGCCTACAATTGACGCTGTTACATGCCAAATGAATTGGTAAGACCCGATCGGCTCCATAAGGAATCCTTACTGATTCTGGATGCGCATCAACGAGTATCTTGAGAAACTCGGGTGACATCCCCCATCTAGCAGCCACATGAATTGGCAGGTCCTCAAAAGTAGAGTCCTCACGTTGAACTGATTCAGGAAATGCCTCAAGAAGGACGGCAAGAATTCGCACCGCCACTGCCTCATCTAAATCCTTATTGGCGCAGAGACAATGAAGAGGAAGACGACCAAGCTGATTTTGATGAGAGATTGACTCTGGCCAACCATTCAGAAGTAACTGAACAATCCTCAATGTGGCATGTGGATTTGAACAAGCGACATGAATTGGGAATTTTCTATTTCCATTATTGTTAACTGTTGATTGCAATACAGAATGATTTAAATCAATAAGTGCCTGCAGCTCATCGTACTTGTTGTCGATTTCAGTACTGACCAGTAGAGCAAAGAATTCAAACGATGACATGGTTGAAAGTAATATAATACCCGGTAACTTAGAATCAGAGATAATGATCACTACCTCTTTCAACTGATTGGTCAGGGTGTAGGTGGTTTTATGTGATGAAGCATATTGGTCAAACATGCGGGTTTGGTCAAACTTCGATTCTCCATCCTAACTCCGTTCATGATTGACAAGATACCGACACAACTCAGGCCTTGACTTTGTCTTATCGGAGACTACTTCTAATCTAATCCATGTTCTATATCATCAAGAACATTACCAATCTCTCCCGATATATCAAGTGCTGACATTGATCGTCGTTTCTTATCATATGCAGACTTGGTAGCCTTCTTTACTGCCACACAAGCTGTCCAACATGCAAATACTCGTTGTTGTTGACGTATACCGTCTATGTCATCACTATCCGTTTCTAACATTGTATTCCAAGCCATAAAGGCTGATATAGTACCGGCCAATACATCGCCGATACCACCACTTCGTTTTAATCCTCCCTCTTCTTCACAGTACATTGTAGAATGAATGTTTGATATAGTATCCACACTGCCCTTTTGAACTATAATGTTGTGGTTCTCTGCTGGACAGACATTGCTATTAATACTACTAGCATTTGAGGATGACAGTGCATCATTTAATCGTCGCATTTCCATAACGTTTGGTGTCATGACACACTTTTCATACCCTCTCAATTCGACTAACAATTTACTATACTCCTCTAAACTCAGCATGTATAGTGAATCTGCATCTAATACCAATGCCAACTCTAATTCCATTGCTTTGTGTATAACTTGAGAAACTACCTTGAATACCAATGAATGCCGTCCTAAGCCAGGACCGATACACAAGGCATGTAAAGATGGCAACATTTCTATTATACTTTCTACTGATTCATTAATGTATGCATCTTGTCTATCCTTTACTTCTTGCAACTGTTGACCTAACCGTTTCATCTTACTTAATCGATCTGCTAATTCATCCATCTTGTCATTCTCAGATTGTAATTCACTAGCTATTAATAGATGTTGCTTCTCATTGGAATGTTCAAGTTTGTTTAACATTTGTTCCATCTCTTGACTATTGCCATTGTTTGCGGTATCATTATCATCATCGGCAGTAGTGGTATCCATGATGATATCATTGGATTGTTTACACTCTTCCAACTGTTTCAATAGTACATTCTCTTCCTTTTGCAGTGTATTTAATGCCTCAATAGAGTATACACTTTGAACCATGAGCTCGGGAGAGTAACATTTGATAGGCACAGACGCCTCCTTCGCACAAAATACAGTTACCAAATCTACACCAAAATTTAATGCCGATTGGGCAGCATAGTATGGAGCACCTGTATACTTATCAGATCCACCAATGATTGCAATTCGACCGTGTGATCCCTTGTGTGATTTGCTTGTTAGAGGTGGAAAGAGATTGGTGGTATATGTTTTTATATTATTGATGTTTGATGGTGATTTATTGAGAACTACATCTGACCATTTTGTTGGTAGAGTAGAAGAAGTTAAAGATGATAGAGATGACATTAGTCTGATAGTAGTAGAGGAACTTCTATTGAGTAATGACACAACTTGTGGGTGATATTTTGATTTAGTTGCAATGAATGATGTAGAGGTTATCAAAGAGCGTCGAGTTGTGGAGAAAGCCGTAGTTAATGATGATGTATGATGACCAAATAAAAGACAACAAATAGACATTAGTGCTGGTAATATCATTGGTGATGTAGACGGCGGCCTCTTATTGTAGGTTGTTTCCAGGGGATGGAGTGTAGTTGCTAAAACTAAACGGTGATTTTACTCGTACAAATATTCACTGAACGCACTCGTAATAGAGTAAGTGAAACTAGAAGAACTAATGAGGATAGATTGTGTATACACTAAGACACGACAGTTATTTGTTTAAGATTTACTATGTATAACACATACTACTATCTACTTAATTCATATCAGTTGCTGTATGTGTACTAGTCTTGAAGACGGGCTCGCCTTGCTTTTCTCTTGTACGCATGTAAAGAACCATACCAACAGCAACAAGGAAGAGACCACCGAAGACACTACCCAGTACAATTGCCAGGGTGTTATTGTTTTGGGTTGCTGCTTGTGAACTTGTTGATACGATCGTCTTACATGGACCATATCCAGCGTAATAGTCTGATGTTGCTTCATTCCAAAGTCCTCCAATATCAGCACAGTTAATGCCAAGATCTGGGTATACACTTTCAAATGCCTTCTTAACAGCAGCTGAGTCAGTTGAGGATGCGTCAACCTTCATGTTATCGTAAATAGTTTGAGCAGCTTGCTTGTTTGCAGCATAAACTCTTGGAAGTACGGCAGCCGCAAAGACAGCTCCTTCGGCAGCCTCCTTCTCGCCACCTGACAACTTGTCAACCTTGTAGGCATATCGGAGAGTCCCTTGAATCATAGGCACATACATCTTATCGGTGATCAACTTGACAGTTTCACGTGCCGCGGGACAGTTACCACTTTGCAACTGATAGTTACCAAGAGCATATAAATCAAACAAATCATAGTTCAACTTGGACTGACCAGCCTCATCAACTCCATCAACACCACAAACCTTAAAGTCAGCACAACGCTTATCGGCAAGCTGATGTAATAGCTTACCATCATCGGTAATACCATCTTGACCCTCGATCGAGCCAGTGTAGAAACATACACCCTCATCCCAGGCATGTACGGAATTGTAGTTATCACTGATAATACCACGTTGACAATCATCAAGAGCATCCTCGAATTCTCTAATAACATACATAAAAACGTTCATATAAGCGGTACCCTTCTTGATGGCCTGTTCACGGCCATCTAAACCATACCGGGAGAAGTCGGCATTACCTCTTGAGAACTTGGTAGCCTCACCTGCAAAGGCGGCCTCGACCCACTGATGTGCATATTCGGATGTACCGTAGTAATCATAGAAGTATTTGAAGTCAGTGTATGGACATCCAGGACAGCCGGAGAGCATCTTGTCATCGGCATCCTTGGAGAACTTGGCACTGTTTAATTTGTGGATGGCGAGAGAGAGAGCATATGATGTGAGCACAAGGATACGACAAATACAGCATAACATGAAACACAGTAGAGTCAACGAAAACTCACATGGTACGATCATTCTTATTATCACTCTCGGGAGTATAAGTATAAGCATACTCCTCACCATCAATATTAAAGGTACCATCCTTCTCAAAACATCCATCCAAATTTGATGTACCGCTTACTAATCCACCAACTTGACATTCCATATAGGAACTTTGTACGTCAGTAGTTTCATATAATACATTAATTGTCTGTGTACCTGATGGATAATCAGCGTATGACTTCCCGGCTACCTCGATACCAGCGGTATTGCGTCCCATGATACTATCACCCTTTTGTATAGATTTAGATAATGGTGTAGTTAATGATACTTGGGCGTATGATTTAGAGTTCCCACCCTCATTGTAGATACGACGTGCTTGTTCGAATGATTCAGAAGTTTTTAATGCTAATTGTGTTTCGATTGCTGCCTGGTCTAAATCTATTGCACAGTGATCTGTAACCTGTATGATATGATAATATGGGTGTTGATAGATTGCAAAGAAGATTATGTGAGCATATATTGCATTGTGGAACGTCGATATACATAACAGCATCGAATACAGAATAAATATCGACAAAACATAGCAAAGAACATACCTGAGAGCCAGGATTATATCCAGCAACCTTTTCATATGATAAACGACGACGTAAATTGTTCCATGATGAGGAACCCTCGACGATAGTTGATAATGTTAGAGCGATGGCAAGTGAAAGCTTCATTTTTAGTTATAGTATTTGAGGAAGAGAGTTATAAAGCAAAAGTGATGGTATATGATGGATGACGAGGATAGTGATGGATGATTATGAGGACTAGATGAATGATCTTGTGCGTAAGAATTGTGGTAAAAGCTAGGGCTAAGAGAGTGTAAAGATTCTACTGTATTAGTATAACTAATACAAACAAAACAATGAAAATTATAAACTCAAAGATAATTTAAGTAATGCTATGTTAATGAAAAATGCTGGCACGGTATCTTTCTGGTAAAGCGCGTGCCCGGTATCTTACCATGCATATGGTGTTCAACCTATATATCATAGGAGTTTCCCCTTATTACGTCGTACTCCAATAAAAAATCTAAAATCAAAAATCAAAGTAGTTCGGCTGTGTGGTTGATGGCTGGTTGGTTATAACATTGATTGGATATAATATAATGAGGAGACGGCGATCTAAAGTAAACTACATTGTAATGTTATGGTTGCCATCATCATCTGCTTTTGTTATGACGCCGGCGGCGCCTTATTGCAATAGGAAACGAATTATGACACATGATATGCACAATTCTCGACATTGCAGTGATGGCTACTTCTCATATCAACAACAGAGACATCATTGTATGCAACGTTTGCAGCTCTCTGCTACTCAATCTGATAATGACAACGATGACAGTATACCGATATCAAAGAGATCAAAACGAAAAAGACCATCATTGTCAAACAGTAATAATCAATCTACCTCTAACCCATCATCATCTAACAACATGGCAACATTCTCAACAGCCCTATGTATAATACCACCAGACAACACATGGGATACAATCCAAAAAGCACGACATTTAGCACGTGATACAACATTTTATAAATGGCCACCGTCTATACGATTATTCCATCCCTTTGCACCAAAGTATGAGATTAGTAACTTGGTTGGTGAATTGGCGAATTGGTTCGATATACAGAATGACGAATTGTATGGTACAGAGTTTGAGGGTATATTTGATGATGAGTATGAGGTGTTATTAGATGAGGGTATGTTAGTTAGAGAAGATACTACGACATCTACATCAATTAGCAGTGATGAAAACAATAATAATGATATACTCTCTTCATTCGAAATAACATTAGATTCCATCCAAATATTACCCCACTTTGAGGTATTAGATGCACGTCTCGAGGCACTCGAAGAACAAACACAAATACCCAAACAACAAACATTAGATATATCAATTGAAGAACGTGAATATCAAAAACGTAAGGCACAAGGTAAAAAGTTGATAGATGAACAAGTCATCATGGGTAAGAAACGGAAGAAGGAACGAGAACGAAAGAAGAAGTTGAAACAGAGATTGAAGATGATTGAAAATGGTGAGATTGATCCATATGATACAGCTAGTGGTAGTAATGATAATGAAGATATAGTAGAAGATACAGATACTTCAGATCAAGAAGAAGCAACAGCAACAGATACAAAGAAAAATAGCTACAATGGACCATGTGTCATCTATCTATCACCAAATGATGAATCACGTATCAAACTTACAACACTACGAGAGAGGTTAAAAACAGACTTGTTTCCTATGTATGATGCTTTCTCACCAAGTAGTTCAGTTAGTCCATATCCAGAACAATTACCTCGTCGTAGACCAGGTCAACGGCAGGGAGGAGTTAAACCACAGACAACAGGTGATGAGGATGAGAATGAGTCGCAGTTTAAACCATTATTACCAATAGCAAGATTTGCAACTGTATCAGAGGCAGTGAAGATTGCCAAGATATTACAACAAACTTGGGATCCATTAACATTTAATGTTACTGACTTGCAATTCATATCAAGAGATGATGATTCGGATAGTTTTACACAACAGCAACAACAACAACATAGTTCTTCTTCTGTTGGGTTTGGTAGTACTGAATCAAAAGGAGGACGAATAGGAACGAAGAAGAATCAGCAGCAGCAGTATGAATCGAATATAGATGATATACCCGAGGTACGCCATCGTAGGAAACATGGTACATTATCACCATCTTCTTCTGCGGTATCGTCGTCGTCACATCAACGTATGGCATTAACAACATCAGGTGAAGTCGAGGATATTTCCAAACAGGGCATATTTGGTTGTGATGCTATGGTAATGTTGCTGGGTGAAGAGCCTGAGGAATCTATTATGGATGAGGAGGCTTCACTTACAATGATAATGGATGATGACGACGACGAAGATGAAGTGGGCATTGAAAGTGAAAGTAGTGACGAACTCTTCAGATTGGATGATTTGGAAGAACAAGAAGATACAAATACTGGCAAAATCAACTACAATGAAATATTCACAACAGCCGAACGAGAGTATCAACGTATGCAAGCACATGAGGAATTATCAACAGCATCCTACGTCGGGGATGTACCAATATTTGATGAAAGTGTTACAGACATAGAGGCATGGTTAGATGATGATGATAGTGATGTAGATGATGATGGTGCCACGGTTGTTATTGGACGAGCGCAATTCTTCATGGGTGCCATGAGAGAGTTCGTGGGTATGCCTGCATCAAGTGCGATTGATTCCAAGAACCGGATCATGAGTGGTGGTGCCAATGCTTTATCAAGACGAAAAGGTGCTGTTCATAGAGCTACTCATGAAAGTTGGGATGAAGGTGACTATGGGAAACGATGATAGAACTGATATATGATCTGTATGCTTTGGAGAGTGTAAGAGGTGAAGAGCATCCGCGAGAGTTAAAAGAGTTAACCAATTCGAAAAGATTGAGTACATATTTAGTAAAGTTATATCATTAATACCTTAAACGAAGTTAGCTGTTCAACCCTCACACATAAATACATATCCTCACTGATACCACCCTACTTATTTCCCTTCATCACCGATCAAATAACATTCAGTATTCTTACTAATGATATCACATAATGGATTACGCTTACATGCTCTCCATGCTAATCCTGTACATTCATTGCTCTCTTCTACTTCTTCGAGTACGCTCAGATCGATGGTAAAGGCTTTGCGACTCGTATGATACCCAAAGTTGCTTCCTCCCCAGGCAAATAAGAACGTATTATCACCTTCTTCTTTGATCACCGTTTCTCCATCTTCTACCAATAACTTTGTAAACTTCATGGTAGTCTTTCCATCCGCAGTATCGATTGATGTGTCTCGTAAAGTTTGTCTATCTTCAGTCATTGGAGTTGCTCGACTAATTGACAAATCATATTTTTCGACCGTATCTTGATCGGGTATGCCAATCACTGCTTGACTATTTGCCATGGATCCCGAAGGAGAGAAACCTAATCCAATCCACCCGTCACTCTCCACCTCTAGACGACTACAAAGGATGCCATTGTCAAATCCTTCTTCTGATGGTACGACGGCATAGTAGAGGGTGGCAATTAGATCAATCTCTTTCATCATTTCAAGTGTGTGGGGACAATCCAGTACTGGCCTAGTTGATGGAGATACCGTCGGATTGGACGTGATAGGAAAGGCGGTAGGGCTATAAAAAGATCAAGATATCAAATGAGCGTAAAAGAATCATAGACATTATATGTCACAGACTGCAAGCATCTAATATACTTACGAATAGGTTGGCCATTTATAAGTTGGTGAATATGTTGGTATTGGAGTAACTACCTCTTCCTCTTTTTGAAGGAATGTCATCATACTCATACTAATACTCAGATCAACTTCAGGAGACAACAAAGGGCTTAATGTGGGGAATAATGTTGGAAAGTATGACGGATATGGTGTTGTAGGTGAATATGTTGTTGGTGCATTCGATGGAGGTTTGATAATACTATTAACAAACCCTGGAGTATTACAACTTCCTTCACTTTCACCTTCTTCACCCTCTAGCCATTCACATGGTGGATTTTTACGACACTTCTTTTGAGTAGCAGCTTG
>Ga0075437_11037_pt1 | contig 22310 bp, 11 predicted proteins | sample MintriMetagenome_FD_74266 | JGI IMG/M metagenome (GOLD analysis project Ga0075437, IMG submission 74266) | Marine eukaryotic communities from Monterey Bay, USA to study complex ecological interactions - Minidiscus trioculatus and... | ecosystem: Environmental > Aquatic > Marine > Unclassified...
TGCTCGATGATGATTGCCATCCCGTTTCTCAAATGCTCCTAGATTATACCTCGCCTTCTCGCACCCTCCCAAAGCAGCTAGTTCACAGTAATGTTCAGCCTTTTTTGCATCCCTTTCCACTCCTCTACCATTTCTATATGCGCAACCAATACTATAATATGCATTCGTATGACCGAGTTTTGCTGCTTGCTGCCATAATTTCAATGCCTTTGTGTGATTTATTGGTAAGCCGTAATCTCCTTTACTGTATCTATATCCCAGACTGTGCATTGCCCAGACATCATTATCTTCATAAACTCGTTTTTTGTATCTTTTGATCGTCTCCTCATGAGATGAGGGTGGAGGAGTTCTGCAGAATGGGCAAAGTTTACAAGTAGCCGTCTCTCTCTCACTCTCATAAACTGCATAATTACATCCTCTGCATACAAGTTTCCCACAGCATGCCATATATACCCGCCCTAGAAGAAGTGATGGTAATCGTAGAAAGCATATTGGACAATCCTCTTCAGGCGGAGGCTGTTTAAAAAGTTGCTCATCATGCAACTCAGCTACTCGTCTCTCACACTCTTTCTTATGCTTATGTCGATGTTTCTTTTTACACGCGGCGTTGCAATACTTTACTGATTTGCACTTGTTACATATATTAGTAACATCACTGCCTTCCTTACCACAATTTGCACATACTGATTTACCATCTTCATTATCAGTGGTGCTCATATTATGCAACATATTATCACATACACATCAATTTCTGCTGAATTGTTTTTAGTGGTGCTCATGATGATTGCTCTCCTCAACTAACTCCCCGGATAACCGGCTAAGCATTTATGATATACTAATGATTTTTTCAATCATTAACAATAAACTAATATGGATGATGATCCCAGACAAGCAGTGGCTAATCGATAATCAATCTATCACACAACAACTCAAATAATCTCCAAAATTATACTGGTTATTTACTAAGAGGGTACTTTTACTAAAACCATGGGCTAAAACAATATCCGTACCACAGAAGCCAGTCCAGTAATAAACTGCCTAACTAAATCGATTACAGGGTACGTCAATATTGGTAGGTTTGTGCCTAACTTTGGTATAAGTGCACATTAAAAAAATGACAATCGGTGCACCTATATACATCTAATTATTGCCTCAGTTTAGTATCGATTGGGTTGCAATAAAGCACTCCAGTATACCGTCAGTACTCTCTTAAGATTAGTTTTAGCGCTCTTTCCAATAGTGGTAATTTCAAGACGCAACTCTTTCAATATTGAGAGGTAGAAGGTATTAAATTGACACTTCACATTATACCAATCATTATCTTCTAATGTCATCTAACAACGACGCTGCATCTGCCGAGACAAATAATATTAGAAATGTACGCCAAAGAACGAATCCATTGGGCTTAGAAAGTCTACCAGATGCGCCTCTTGCAAATATTGCCTCATACCTATCACACACAACACGTGCACTATTCTCATCGGCCTTAACTGCGCCCTCGTCATCATATGATTTAGGTGGGCACAATGAGAATGAAAAGGATATAATGGCCGCTGATATAGAAGAGATTGTACGGAAGTATGGTTGGCAAACAGATGCATCGCATAGCGATATGTTATCTTCTGCAATTGCTTCTGGGCAACTAAAAAAGATTAACAACAATCCACAACATCAGAAACTATCAAAAGCAAGTAAGATTGTATTATCGAATCCATATCATAAGCTAGATACGAGGTATTATAATATGCGTTATAAATATGATGAGGATTGGAAGGAACTCGATCTCTTAGATCTTGATAAAAATCTACGGATGAGATTAACGGATGGTGATATTGCTGGTATCTTGGTATGCATTGATGCCGTTAATAATCTTGAGAAGATAAGACTTCCTCATTGTATTAATGTGAGAGGAGAAGGACTAGCACCGCTACGTGGGTCAATAGTGTTGAAAAGGGTTGATTTGTGTATTGTATCGGAGGAGGTTGATAGTATGACTCCAAAGCTGTCCCCGAATGTAGTATTACCTATATTGGAAAGCATCATGGCCAAGAATCAGATCTTACTAAGGTCTCTTCATATGCCAAAAGTGTGGCATGACAAACTAAGTATGAGATTGAAAGAATTTCTTGTCGAGATGTACATTCCACAAACTTGCGGATATGAAAGATATGAACTGATGAGTAAAAGTGAGAAGAGCGAGATGCGTGCCAAATATCTTCTTCAATATCACCCCCCTATGAATACATATAAAATGGCTTGTACCGAGTGCGCCCGGAGTAATCATACACATGGGAAATCGAATGAACTCTGTATTACTTTTGAAAAGGGTGATATTACGCTTAAAAGCTGTCCAAACCCAAGCTGTGGAAGGATGTATTGCAGTGAATCATGTGCTGACTATCAAATCAAAAAGTGTGCCGTTTGCGAAGAAGCTGGATGTAGGGAGTGTAATTATGACTTGTATAATTGTGATTGTTGTGATCGGGATCTATGTGAAGGGTGTGTAGAACGAGTTAACTGTTCTAGGTGTTTTGATGGTATTGGGGAGTCAAATTGCGCCGACTGTGCTGCAAATGGCCAGGGTTATAACAATCAATGTGGACAATGTCGTCAAATCTTCTGCACTGAATGTGAACCTAATGCGGACGGAGAGAATGTTTGTCAAGCTTGCCTGGGTTAATTTTCGGCTTTTGTCATGTGACAGGTGACAGAGTTGAGTTGTAGTTATATGTAGACAGCAAGATCTTAACCTTGCTGATTGTTTAAATTGTAAATATGTAAAGAATATGTAAAGAAATAGGTACAGTTTATCTTTATCTAGCTGTTATAATATTGTAATGATTCTAGTGTTTGATTCGTCTTCTTGATGTGAAGCCAGAGAAGTTGCTTGATTGTTGACTCGATGCTTCTTCATATCCATTATCATCATCATATCCACCAAATCCATCAATGAGGCATTACCATCAATAACCAGCTAGGAATGATGAGTTTGGTTCTTTAGCTGGCTGTTGATAGTTTACACTTTTACTACCGAACTCTAATAGTAACGATACTCATCATTGGCTGCGGCAGCTTCATCCCTTTGCTCACTCTTAATCTCACCCAAGTACTTCTGATAGGACTGTAATGCTTTTGTATAGTCTTCTTTTGTTGCATGTCCACTTAGGTACAATGATTTGATTGCTTTTAAAGCATCACTTTCACCACTGCCGACTGCAATCATATAATGTTTTGCTGCATTCTCCATATTGCCTAATCGTTTCTCAAAAATGCCTAGATTGTACCTTGCCGTTGCATCCCCTCCCATAGCTGCCAATTCGAAGTAATACGTAGCCTTCTTCATATCTTCCTCCACACCATAACCATTATTATAAGCATAACCAATACAGCAGTAAGCAGCAGCATAACCAAGCTCTGCTGCCCGATGCCATAATTCTAATGCCTTGCCATGATCTTGTTGAAATTCAAACTCCCCATCTCGATATTCACATCCTCGATTGTTAATTGCAATAGGATCATTAGCCTCTATTCTTTTCTCAACTCTTCTAACTATCTCTTCATCCGATACATGACACGTTGGAACCCTACAAAATGCACAAACTTTCTCAACTATACTACCTTGGTTATCATAAACAGGTGCATGAATACATCCACAGCATATAACTTTTCCACAACATGTCTTATACATCCAACCCGTGTTTATAAATGGTATTCGTATCATACAAATTGGACAATCCTCAGCTGGCGGAGGTTCTTTGAAGAGTTTTTCATTGTGCAGCTCGGCAGCAAGCCTGAGTTCTTCATTACGCTTATCGGCTACTTGCTTGAGATTGAGATGCTCCTCGCAATCTTTCTTATGCTTATGTCGATGTTTCTTCTTACAAGCGGCATTGCAATACTTCACTTGTTTACATTTGTTACATATATTATTGACATCATCACCCTTCTTACCACAATTGGCACACGTCGATATACTATCTTCATTATCAGCCGAGTTCATATTGTTTAACATATCACATACATCATCAATTTTAGCTATGTTGTTTTGTTGAGTGGTGTTCATTATGTTATGTTCTCCTTAACTAAATCCTCGGACAACCGCTAAGAGTATATAATACTAACGTATTAAGTCACTTATCAATAATCTAATATGGGCGATTGACAAACGGTGTTGAGGTTAGTATCTTATCAACAATCACCGATGTTAGTCTAAGCGCAGTGAGACTTGAAGCGCCTTGAACGACCGCAGAGCTTGTAAGGATACCTCCAAGCTCATCCTCATTTTATGCGGCCGTAAATAGGAAATAAGAAGAAGCTCCTGTATAGAGAGCAAATTCAATAACCCGCCCACCCGTCCCCCTCCGGCCTGGCTGCTGTAACAGACAGCTCGTCCTTGGAGGCAAGCAAAGGTGTGGCTTTACTATAATCTCCAAAATTTACTACGAGGGTACTTTTCTAAAACAATCTCCGTATCACAGAAGCGAGTCTAATAATAAAGTCGTACTAAATCGATTAAAGGGTACTTCAACTTTTGTAGGTTTTAAGACTGCATTTGGGTATAAGTGCACATAAAAAATGACACATCTTGGGAATTTGGGATAAATGTATGCTTCAATTTATAGTATTGATTAGTAAACAATAAAGCACTCCGGTATACCGTCAGTACTCTCACTAGATCTTTTTTTAAAGCTCTTTCGAGCAGTGGTAATATCAAGACGCTATTCTTTCCTGTTATCGAGGTAGAAGGTATCAAACATTACCTCTCTCTTTTTTGAATGTGATGTCTTAAGAGTTGTCCATCTTCGTTAGCTCAGCAATATGAATAAAAATAAACATCAGCGGCAGAGACTGCGAGGAGCAACATGTTTCTCACCATATCATTCTCCATCTTGTATGACAGTTCGTCAAACAGATTGCAATACGGATGGAAACATCAACACAAAGCAAAGATCATTAGCAGCCATAGCAAATCCAATGGGTATTACAATAATAGATATTAATAAACCTCAACATTCATATTTGACATTAAACTATTCAACATCAACTATATCAACATCAACTTCTTCCTATAATGATAAGAGTATTGGTAATGGTGGTATAACTACCATGGCATTCCAACCTTGCTTTACTTCTCAACTTAATAGTAGTACTACTAATACATCTTCCTATATACAATCATCATCTACAACACATCATCCAATACTACTAGCAACAGCTCGTGGCAATGGTATACTAATATGGGATTGTAGTGGTAATTCATTAAGTCCATTATTGGGTAGATTAAATGCTTGTGATTCTTGGTCATCTAAAAAGAGGAAGAAGAATGTAGCAGATGATACTACTACAAACAACAAGGATCAAGAGAGAGAGGGAAGAGAGGGTCAAATTATAGATGAAAGTGGACATCAGCCATCTACTTCATTAGACTCCTCAACTGCAACTACTCAGGAAAAGAGTTCAATATTATCACCAATATCAATAGAACGACAGCCAAGCGTACTAAGTGTATCATCTACTGCTAATAATAATAATTTGTTAAATACAAGTAGCAATAGTGGTGGTGGAACTTCTACCATCAATCAATCTATGCATGCTAACAAGACCTCAGCTGCTACGACATCTTCAGTATTAATGAACAATAGTAATGTAGTAACAAGTTTAGATTGGAAGAAGACTACATCAGCACCAATACTACTAGCCACGTGTGGTATATCTTCTTGTATTTGGGATTTACGCACTTCTTTATTCTCAGGAACATCCACTGGAGGTAGCGGTGTCAGTAGTTCAAATAGTGGTGGATGCCGTCCAAATTTACGATTTACAATCACCCCCCAATCAGATATATATTACAATCCATCTACTACATTAATCCATTGTACATATTCATTAACTAATGAATACACATTTGCTACATTGGATAATTTGGGTATAGTTAGGGTATGGGATGAAAGGAAGCCTGGAGAGTTTCCAATACAGAGTTTTGTTGGTTGTAGTGGTGGTGGTGTGGGTATTGCTTCGATTAGTCCACAGAAAAAGAAGGAAGGTGCCGATGGTGATGATGTGTACTATTCACGGTGGGTCACTTGGGGTATGGATGATAATAACGACGAAGAAGATATGAAATCTGATGATCTGATTGTCAAGGTATGGACAGAATCATCAAAGAAGGTACATAATAGGACATTGTCTACGTCGACAGATGCTGATGTTAGTAACAGAAGTGAAGATACAAGGGTCAGTGGTACTACTACTGATGATGTGTACAATTGTACATCACGTATCTCCATGCAGGGCGGTGTAGCGGCACGTGTACATCCATCTTTCCCCAATGGGATATTACTATTTCGAGATACTGCTACTCCTTCATCATCACAACGACAGGGAGATGGAGCTTTGCCATCTCCGAATACTGCTGGAGCCACGCCGGAAATGGTTTCTACACAAACACCTCCGTCACCTCCACCATTAATGTTAGACGAGGCAGTTCGAGGGAAGACGACTGAAAGGTTAGAATCGTCTCGTGATCATCAAGGATGGGAGGCTGAGTTATGGTGTATTACTGACGACACTCCCGTGGTTACTGATACAGTTACTTCTGGGGAAGCTGTAGATGATACTGCCACCGCTCAAGGTGCTAAGAAGATTGCATCATTCCGAGGCGGCGGAGTAGAGGATGATGCACTTAATTTTGCACCTAGGAGAGGAGTTGCAAATGAAAGTAGTGATGTGATTGCTATTGATCTAGCCTTGGGTATGACATCTCCCAAGAAGAAAGAGGAAGAGCTATCTGTTTGTGTTCTTACAAAGGCTGGCCGACTGACCATCTATGGCGTACCCGAGGCATCAGAACTAGTGAAAGATAAAGATACGGACACATCACCAAGTAGACGAGAAAGAAGTGATAGTAAATCAAACCCAATGGCTCGTTCAATATCACCCGCTGTCTATCGACAGGGTAATATTGATCATCATGCTTCTCAATGGTGGAATAAGAATGAGGAAGAGGATCTATTCGGAGAGGCATCATCACGTGATAGTCCTAAGAAGTCATCGATGGAAAGTTTAACGTCCGCAATGGATAATAAGTCTACAAATGATAATGTCCCTGAAAAGGCCACCGCCGTCGGTCAATCGATCAGTTCGGATGTTTCTACATCAATGGAGGAAGTGGTTGTAAGTCAAGATGCCGAAACGAGCACTAATAACATCCCTATAGATCCGACTAGAGCAGCTCGGGTACCCTGTCCTCCATTGTGTGGTGTTGCCTTTAGTGGCACAGGCGAGTTAATCACATTTAACAATGGACCGGTTAAACAGATGTGGTCGTATTATCAGGCTAATGATGCACTGTCACCAAATGGACCCAAGAGTTTGAGTAGTACAATATCATTTGAACCGAATAACACAAAGAATAGTAGTGACACCACTATAGTGAATGGAGACGAGGAAGAAGGATCTACTGATCAAGATCAAGTGACAGATAAAAGAACTCTTCCTAGAACATTGGCTGATTTGGTAGATATGAATTTACGCTCACAGACATTGCAATGGGGAGAGGGTAATGATGATCAACCCGACAATGATGACGATGAAGAGGAAGATGATGACGATGGAAGCAGTAGTGATAACAGCTCTGAAGTGGCTCTTGACGATGATAGTGATGAAGATGATGAACTGGAAGGAAGCTATCACATGGTATCAAGAGATTCACAACACAAAAGAGAAGACAGTTCGGATATGTTCGATGAGTACTTTGCATCATCTCGTAAACCATTACTGGGAGAAGAAAACAAGGGAGCGAATGAGGTATTTGCCGGACTACCATCACTATCTCCCTCTGTATTAATCACAAGGAAGTATGACGATATCCTCCTTAATGGACAAACACCTCAACTAGCAAACTTATTAAAGCTAGGAGATGAGTGGTGGTTATCACAAGACTTTTCAGTTCCAGATACAGGTCGTTGTCAGATCATTAAGAAGAATACAACTGACTCGAAGGACACCAAACAGCAACCATTATCTGGTGACGATTCTAGTAGGGAAGGCTCATCAATGATGGGCAGTCTGAAGAAGATGTTTGCTAACCAGCTGCCATCTGTAATTGCAGCAGCCCCTTTTAGTGGAAACAAACAAACTACCCAGGTTGGGGCTCATGTAGACCGCCCTGGTCATGCTTTGGCAAACGTTGATGGATATAATAAAGTTGATCAGCCTGGAGTGTACATGCTAGACAATCCACAGACGCCAGAGGCAGCATCTCAAAGGCTGGAAATCACTCAGGAGCTTTGTCTGTTCAATGCCAAGGTCTGTCTCGAATGCGGACAGAAGGCAAAGGCTGATACTTGGTCGCTATTAGCCCAAACTGTTGAAAATATCTTAACATTCGAGGCAGATGAGACTGATGGTTGGGGTGGCGATGAAGATGCCATTACAACTGGTATTGTTGAACAGATTCTACATTGGTATGAAGTACAAGGCGATTATCAAATGTTGGCCACAATTGTTTGTGTACTTTCATTTGGTAGGGATCGAAGAGATAGAACAGCTAGTGGTAAAGGTGGACGATACCGGCTCTTGCCAAAATATGATGATCGTCGATATGATAATTACATCCATCGATACGGAACTTTGTTATATGCATGGGGATTGCTCACTGTCCGTTCTGAAATATCAAAGAGACTAGCCTATGAGGTATCAAATCCTGCCGAGGAAGGAGATGATGATCATCAGATGAATGGATCGTTTATATCGATGGTATGTACTAGATGTGTGGAGCCTATATCAGATGTTAATGGCATTTGTTCAAAGTGTAAAGAGTATGCATTCCAGTGTTCGATATGTTGCAGTGCTGTACGGGGAGCATATACATGGTGTTTGTCATGTAATCATGGAGGACATGTTCAATGTCACCAAGCTTGGTTTAAGGAGCAGAACATGTGCCCCTCTGGATGTGGCTGTGAGTGCAAGTTGATAACCGGAAGTACTACCTCATGATACTAGTACTTAGCCTACTTGATCTTTAACTTATTGATCAACATTACGTACACCTATACACCAAACTCTCCCATACCAACCTTCTTACATTTGTAACTATTAAAGTTTTCAATAAAGACGTCTCTTCGTAGCTTCAATTCTTCATCATCTTTTTCATCATCGTGTTCTGACAGTAAGTTAGATTTGATTCTTTTGTTGATACAGTAGAAGTTGTAAACATCTAATCTGGATCCCCATAATTCCTTCATTTCATTCAATACCATACGCGGGACTTTCTTCTCCCAGTCATTCTCAAATACAATAAAGCCATTAGATCTTACTTTTAACACACCTTCACTGATTAAACAATTGATTTCATGCCGGAGCCCCGTCGTGGCATCTGAAGAGAGGTGAGCAACTATCCATTCATATAGCCAAATCTTTGAATAGTTAGGAAAGTTCTTTGTCCTTTCATGTATCTCCATTAGAGTAGTATTTGGGTTATCTAACCAAAGCTCTTCTAGGTGTGTCAGCATCTGGTCTTCAATGACGTAGTGAATCTTTTCAAAGGAGAGCGTATCTGGTGTTCTTGGATTGCCTTTGTACATGACAGACTTTGAAAGAGGAGTAGATAGTGTAGAACGATGGCGTTGAGTCCAAGCATAGTCTGCGTGTGATGGTTCTGTAAGGTCAATAAGCAGTAGAAGAAGAGGTTGAGAGATGATACAAGTAGAAACCAATATGCAATTTTGAAAGCATCTTACCCTTGAACACATGACCATGAGTTGTACTGATTGTTTTGAGGATCAAAGCTAAGAAATAAGGGCTTGGAGTTGCCTTCTTTTTCTCCTCCTTGTCACTTTGCTTTGCCTTCTTCTTCGATGGTGATGACTCCATAGATTTAGTAGCTGCTCGTTTAGCACTGTTACTTTGTACGAGTTGATTGAGAGGTACGTCATCGTCATCACTATCATCCGAATCGGAGTCATCAGATGAATCCTGCCCCTGCTTCGGAGACTCTTCTTTTTTGGTAATACCGACAGAGGCTGTCAAATCCTTCCCGAATACATCGACCAAGACACCATCAACCATGGCCTTACTCTTTTTACTCTCTTCATCATCATTCAATACAAAGGCTTCATAACGAGTAGATGAATAGTCCATCACCGATGCTACTGCTGATAAGACTACTGTGGTTAATGATGGCGGGGCAAACACTGCCTTCTTCATTTGGTTGATTTGAATCTTTTCCATCTCTAGTACAAACTCTGCCTCAGCCTGCTCGGCTGCCCTTGTGGCTTGTGCCTTGATAAATCGATCAATAACTTGCTTCTCCGACAAAGTCTTCGCATTCTTCTTCTTTTGTAGAATGATCTTGGCATTAGCTGCTGATATACCTTTAGGTTTCCCAACATTGGTAATATCAATCGAGTTATCGGCACAGTACTGCCTTACATCACGATAAAGTACACACTGTGGATCATTAATATACATGTGAGATGAACTACCACATTTGCAACCCTTTGATGGTCGGGGAGCTTGACGTAGTCTTGTTCGTTCAGCATCGGTAAGAGGCTTGCCAAACTGTGTATTATGCTTATTTGTAACGTCCTGGGAAATCTCGAGTAGCCACTTACTTGTCTCGGTTTGGAAAGCCTTGCCATTCATGTATTGGTTAATCTGGTTTGATTCATATGCCAATTTCTTCTCCAAAGTTTCAATACTTCTCAGTTTGAGATGTTTTCCATACTCTTGCTTTAATATAGCTGTTAGTACATCCTTGGTTGAAGTAGGAAGGATAGCCATGCCTGAGAATAGCTCCTGTGGTACCGTTGACAAACCTCTTACTAATGCGCTCCATTCCAACGGCGAGAACTCGCCACCCAATACTTTGTCCTCAGTACAATAGAAGGGGATCATTGGCGTTGCCACTACTTGGTTTGATCCAGGGACTGGCGTATAACCACCAATATAGCTACTAGTAGCTGCCATTTGAACCTTCTTTGCCACTTTCAATACACAAGTAACAACTCCCGTAGTTGGACATATCATCGAAGTTGAACCAATAACCTGACAAGCCGTTTTGAACAACATATTACCAATAGGCCTGCCATTAATACTTAATATAATATCATCGGGATGTAACACAGCCTTAGTTGATGGTGTGGCCTTGTTTGTATTAACTACCGATAATACCGCAAACTCAACTCGTTGATAAGTCGTTCCAGACGCTACCAATCCAACTTTACTTTCCCAACGAAGTGTAACACCAAATGAATCACTTGCCTTTTGTTTCGTCATTTGCACATCGTGTGGATACATGTAATGTGTCTTATTGTATGGACTGTATGGGTGTGTTATGGGTGTTGGATGGAATGGCACTTGGTATTGACGAGCAGATGGGGCTGAAGGAGGTGGTTGTTTAACAACTTGAGATTGCAATACTTGAGTTTGTGGTGTAGGATGTTGGGTAAATGGTAGTGGAAGTTGTCCAAGTACTGGATCATGAACCAGAGGAAGGCCACAATGAAATGCCATATTATTCTCCTCAAGTTGCAATCTTGCAATTGATCCATTAACAACTGCATAGTGTTCCGTTACTGGGAGGGTATTTGCAAGATATTTCTCTTGTTGATGAACTATCATTTCCTGTGTTTGTCGAGGATAAGCTGATGAACCATAATATTCATATCCAGGAGGAAGGTGACCACCCTGCTGCTTCAATCGATTGACAATTAATATATCATTTCTTCTCATGGCCTGCAATATATCCTTCTCATTATTGACTTTACTAATCTTCTCCTTCTTGTTAACAATCTTGACCTTACTAATCTTCTCCTTCTTATCCTTTTCTTCAATAGTACTAATAATACCATTCATACACTCACCAATTGAATAATGCACACCAGTCTTTTCTTCTAATTCCATCCTTTGTTCAACACCCAATACTAACTTCTCAACACAATCTTTAACAATCTCTTTCCGTTCATTTAATTCTTTAATACGACGTTGTTTCTCTTGTAATAATTGTATACGTTTCATTTCCTTTTCATGTGCTATACGTTGTTTCTCCTGTTGTTTATGTAGGAGGTGTAATTTCTTTTGTTGCTTGAGATGTGCTATTTGTTCTTTTAATGATTGTTTTGTTGTTGGTATACAAGTACGATTGATTGGTTGTTGCTGTTGTTTGATTTGTTGGTTAGATGATACTGCCGCGTTCTTTTTAGTTTGTGATGTATGTATATGCACCGTAGAAGATGGTGCATGTGAAATTATTGGTTTCTTAGGAGTGGGTGTAACTGTTATCATCTTGCCATGTTGTTGCGGTACCTTTTGAGCAGTATACGGATTGGTAGAAACATTATTTCGTATCACTTTAGGTGTTATACCGACTGGTTTCCTTGACATGGCAGGGGTAACAGTGGCCTTCTTTATTTGGTGATTAGTTGCAGGTGCACCATCATATTTAATTTTTGTCATTGGTTTGTTTTGTGCCTTTTTGAGGTACGGATTCGACACAGCCGCCGGGCGATGTTGCCGTTGTTGAGGAGCTTTACCTCCTCCGTCGCTGCCGATAGGGTTGTTCATCTTAAGGTGATATAAAGACGCCAAGAGTGATTGCAAGTTATAGTTACATATGTTAATTTTTGTTGCTGGGCTGTGGGGGGTATCCTAGCGGTATCTTTTATGAGAGTTGGGCGAATGGCAAATGGCACTACATATGAATTGTTTTGTGGCATATGGCGCATAAAGGAGGTATACTGAGGTATAGTAGAGCTGATATATCGTGGCATTATACCTATATATAGTAGATATTTTCTTAGTAGTGTGTGTGGCGATCGAGGGTATACGAAACGTACGACAACCTACACAAATCTTTGCGCAAAATTCTATCTTTTTGGTGTACGATACCTTAATTAAGTTTCTGGTTGAACATATATCAAATCATAGTACACCATGTCCTCCAACAACAATAATATCGAAGGGCAGCCTCCAGCTAAACGACAGAGACGTTCTTTAGGTGCATCTGATCGTGTAGTATTAGACGTCGGCGGTACGAAGTTTATCACATCAGCGTCGACACTAACTTCGAATTCTGCTTACTTTGCTTCTCTATTATCTGATAACTGGATTGAATCGAATAATAATGGCGATGATGAGATATTTATTGATCAAAACCCTTCTGCATTTAGTATACTTTTGGACTATATGCGTCAAGGCAGCATTGAGATTGATGACATCAATACCAAGGTAATATTATTAGCTGAATTTTTGGGTATGGAAAGATTGTTACTTGCAGTAAAGGTTCGATGGTATTGCAACATTGGCAGAGGACCCGTTCATACTAAGGATGATGAAATTGTATTGGCATTTGATCAGGAGCACGGTGGTATCATGAAGGCTATATCGTCTGGTCTCTTCAAATACTTTTTAAAACAAAATAATATTGATGCAGAGAAGGAATTTGCTACAGTAAGCTGCTGCAAGGAAGCCCACCAGGATGCGACGCCAAGGCTAAGATGCACACTGAAAGAAGTCGGAAAGCCAGGTCAAGAACACGAAACTGCTGGTCTGCAGGGTGCGTTGAATGGTCTCCATCTAAAGGGGTACACACATTATGAGAACCAGCTTAAGACAATGAAAGAAACATATACTTTTTCCCGAAGGAAACATGCAATAATGAGCAGCGGTGCAACTGATATTTTCGTACCAAATGATGAAGAAGTGGTTCATCAAGAAAGAAGTGGATACGTCAAACAATTTGCAACTGTTGGAACAGTTGAAGTTGAAAATAATATGGTCATGTTGATATTTGCACCAGTGGAATTCCACGAAGACGAATCAAGGAGGTCTGATCCTCTTGATCAAACAATTATTAGAGATCCCGGTCCGTGGTTAGAAGACAATGGATTCCTGACCCGTGAGGATGCATATGAAGACATTTTCAGAGAACATATCAAAGTACTAGAAGAGGATAAAGCTGGTGAGGTGAAAATTAGTATTTTTTCAAGGGTGACAAGTAAAGTTAGAGACGATGAGGCTTGGTAGGCAGCACATCTATAATGTAAATCCTAAGGTGGATAGAAATCATTTGCTTATTTAAGCATTAAAATAGATTTTGTTTCTTCAGTTCAACCTTTGTCAAGGCATCTCCACCATCTGCTTGATCTGCAGCACTATACTTCTTTACCCATTGTCTATCACTCTGAAGCCACGACCGTATCTTCTTCTTCAGTACGCCGGTGCCATGCCCGTGTAATATATAAACAACCGAACGATTTTGCATAACTGCAGCACTGAATGCGGTGATACATTTCCTCTTGGATTCTTCAAAAGTCAAACCAAGGCAGTCTACTGTATTTGATTTAGTCTTCATTTGTGTACCTTTATCTCTTGATGTTGGAGAGGATGCCATATCAACGGGCGAGTCAACAGTGGAATCTAACTCCATTGCCCTTTGAGCCATCTTTGACATCTTGGGGCCATCGTTGGTGCTGTTTGGCTGTGGAGCCCTTCCGGATGAAGGTGGGAACGCTATATCTTTTGTTGTTAATCGAACTGGCACATTACCGACGGCCACTTGTATCTTCTTCCCAACTTGCTTTACGATACCCTCCTTATTGTAGAAGGCACCCTTCTTACATACTATTACTTTGTCGTCTACATTCACCTTGTTAATGCCTTTCATTTCCGATATAGGAATAAGTTCTACATCTTCTACTTGTTGTTGATTCATTCTCGATACAACGCCAGGGACGTTCTCAGCATCGGACATGACCTCTCGTTTGACAATTCGAATATCAGTCCAACTATCAGCCACTACCTTTTTCGAGGCTCCACTCCCTTTCAACTTCTCAAGTATGTCTTCGAGTAGACGCTCTTTTGCCTCAAGCTTGGCTGCAAACTTCTTTGCTTCTTCACGTCTGGCATTGAGTTGCTTTGCTTGTAGCTTTTCTTGTTGTTTCTTCATGTCAGCCTTTAGCTCGAGGATTTCATACTCTCGTTTCTGAAGTTCACTTGCCTTCTCGTCAACGACAAGTTTTTGATCTTCGAGGTCACGCATTAGCTCTCCCATGACTCGTGTATCACTGTCGAGTAATTCATTAGCTCGATTGATGACAGACTCGGGTAGTTGTAACCTCTCAGCCACGGCTATGGCAAAACTCTCACCAATAACTCCGGGAAGTAATCTATATGTGGGCTTACCATTCACGAATTGCATACCTGCTACTGCAAATCGGTCATCAGTTGATGCTAATGTTTTGAGCTCTAGATAATGAGTAGTGATTGCTACTCGACATCCTCTATCTAACAACGCTTCCAACAGAGCACGAGCAATTGCAACACCTTGGTATAGGATAGAGAAGAAGATTAGTCGTTTGTTAGTCAAAAGTACAAAAGTACATATCATATGCACAATTTACTTTGCTTCACAATAACAAGCTCCCACTTACCTTGATTTGGATCGGTACCACTTCCCAGCTCATCCATCAAGACTAATGCATTCTTATCGGCATTATTAAGTACCTCTCGACAAACTAACATATGTCCCGAGAAGGTACTTAAATCACCATCCACTGATTGCAAATCACCAATATCAGCAAGTACTGGACTGAAGAAATCAACTCGTGCCGGTTTCTTACTTGGTATGGGTATACCATCACGTACCATTAAGGCATACAATCCCAGTTCTTTTAATATAATCGTCTTACCACCAGAGTTTGGTCCTGTTAATATCAATCCTTGATTCTTATCTTCGCCAAGGGTAACATCACTACCAACAACATTATCCAATCCTCTCAATAGTAATATAGGATGTCTTGCATCTTTCACATTCACTACTCCCTCATCTTTCACTGTTGGTATAACTCCATTACCAAGCTTTTTACCCAATTTGACACGTGCCATGACAACGTCTAGTTGACCTAAACTTGCTACATTACGTTCAATTTCTGTTCGATGTTGAATTATCAATTCTGTTAATTGACGCCATACTCGTGCTTCTTCACTTCGAAGTTCAGCCTCTGCTTGTCGTAATTCATTGGTGGGTCCGACAATTTCTGTTGGTTCGACATAACATGTCTTACCACTACGACTAGCATCATGTACAATACCCACTGAATTCTGATACGTTTGCTGTACCGGTATAACTAACCGTCCATTAATTTCCATAGTCAATGCACCACCACTTTCTACTGCCAACTTACTCTTCATACTTGGCATTGCTAATATACTATCAATACTTGATACTATATCACGTTTATATGTCCTAACTTTGGAACGTAGTCGTCCAATAGTTGGGAAGGTAAGGCCGTCTAACTTACCATTATCATCGAAGGCATTTGATAATAAATTAATTAATTCCGAATCAATATATATTGATTTACATAACTTTGGTAATTCCACAAATGGATCTTGTTCTTTTCCATTTTCTTCTTCTTCATTCACAAATTGTTCATCATTCACTTCGTACAATGCATCACACCAATCTAATACATCTAATGATACCTCTAATATATTGGTTATATCTAATATATCTTGATTTGTTAATACTTTACCTTCATCTAAAATTGATAATATTGGTTGTATATTAAATTCTAATCCAGTTATTGGTGGTCTGTTCAATGGTAGCTTTTGTACTTTCTTCTTTTTTCCTTGATTGTTCTTTCCACCGCCTTGACTATTGTTCTTTCCTTGGTTATTGTTACTGGAGGAGAGGGAAGAGCGTCGTTTAGGTGTAATAAATCCAGTAATACGACCTTCCATTAATAATTGCATTTCATTAACAGCACCATATCGATGATGTACACCCTGTAATGATGTTGCTGTTAGTGGCATTGTTAGTATGTCATTCTCTTCCTCTTCATCTCCCTTGTCATTACTCTCCTTTCCCTTATTATCACTACCCCCTGCATTAACACTACCACCACTTGAGCCGCCATTGTCCGAAGTACTAACCAATATACTATTCAAGACCAAATCCTGTCCATAAACAGAATCACATTCATTAGCCAATGCTTTAATAACTAATGGATAATCTAATGTTGTGTATGTGCGTTTGTATATGTTTAATGATTGTGTTTCTTCTGACTGTCTTTGCTGTTGTTGGTTAGAACCGCCGAGAGATGAAGTACCATCGAATACAGTTTGTTCTTGACCATTAAGATTGTTAAGATTGTTATTAGTGGTGGTAGTCTTCTTTTCATCAAACCATAGCTTATTCACATCATTCTTATCATCTTCTATTGATTCATCTAAGTTTTTGGGTGTATCAAATGTTGGATCTACGTCTGAATCAAACTATGTATATGAGAGGATGAATATCATTAGCATATCATATGTCAGATTAGAAATATGATGTATATAGGGTATAAAGAACGAAGATACAAGGCATAATTGTCAGATAGAATATATGACCATAATATGATAAATGCACAAAAAAAGTAACTTACAGTAACTGGACGACGTAATATTGAATACCCGTCAGCACCAGCTGATGGATTTGTATCTTTATAGCTTGCTATATCATCAAATGATGCTGTTGTTGCTTGTTCTTCTTCGATACTACTACTTAATAGCTGAGTAACAGAGATGTGATAATTTGTTCTTTGCAATTGTTGTTGTGGTGGTAGATTGAATGCTTCAATGAATCGTATCCCCGTCGTGAGACAGTATACTGATAACAGTAATAGATTGAACATGATAGCTTGATATTATGAGCTCTATTATTGACCGACTAACTTGATCTTTATCTCATCAACTTGCAATACTTACTGCATCATTCACATCATTAAATGAGATATGAGATAGCACAAGATACCGTTTAGTCGCCAAATTACAGCGTATCTTTTTTTGCCTATGGTTATTGTTCTATTCTTCTTCCGTTATCGGAGGCGGAAGTAGCTATGCGGAGGATATGGCGCCAGATGCTACATAACAGTGATGCACCGACTCCATATCTTTATGGGTTACGATAATGCTTATTCGACTACTAAGGGCGCTGAGAGTGAGAGTTAGTACCAGACAAAACTAGCACACACATATTATGTGCTAAAAAAATGACAAATGACATATCGTTATCATGGTAGTAAAAGTTTATCAATCTCCCGATGATCCAACAATACCACCTACTATACGAGAAGAAATAATTAATACATCTAATAATAGACGTCCTGGATTCTCACCTAAGCTAGATAGTTGCCTCAAACAAAAGTTTGGTGTTGATTCTGTAACTATATTGTACGGTTTCTTATTCATCGGTGTAGTTATTCTCATTGGTATAATAGTAATGTATTGGCCACATGAATCATTGGATTATTATGATGATGATTATGTTGCAAATTTACACTCTAATGCTGTTAAGAATCAGACACATGATAGTGCCGATGACTGAGAGAGATGAAGAGAGAGCATAGTGAGAAGAGATATATAGTTTTGCCAAGATATATATCATCCTAGCTACGATGAAGATAGTAAAACAAATAACAAACAAAAGCACAATATAATAAGGATGCTAAAAGAAGAGATGGATAGCGTTTATCTATGCTAACAGTGAACAGAAGATACTCACAATAGGATACCCAAATAAGAAGATGAGGACACCGAAGTATTATGAACATGTATATTTGTATAGCAGTACAAAGAATAAGAGAGTACAGTAGTGAATTAAGCAGAGAAGTAGAGATAAGCATGTATATTGTAGATATATAGTGAACAGAAGTGTACAAAGACAAATAAGAGCACAATAGTGAATAAAGTGTATAGCAAAGTACAATATTAGTTTACAGTTACATTTACATTCGTATTTGATATTATTATCATGCCCAAAACTGCTGTATGACAAGATCTATCGGTAAACGACACACAGGGCAGCCGTCACCTCTTGCCTTTAATATCCTAGCACAAGTTAAACAAGCGGCTATATGCCCCGTCTCTCCATGTACAATAGTTGCTGTTCGTTCATCACATAGACATATCAAGCATCTGTTTGGGTGGTCATTGCGAGCATGATGATTATCAGACGATGATTCTCGTATAGCATCCATAGTATTGGTCGTCCTTCCAACACCTACCACTCCACTTCTGAATAAAGTAGGTACTCCCAGGTCATTGATTGTATTCGAGAAGGAAGTATCGGGCAACTCTGATTGCTCATTGTCATTCTCATCATCGGCAATCTCTGATAAGTCAGTATATGTAGATCTCCTTCGAGAGTATCTTCTTCTAGCACTTGTATTACCACCGCCCATACCATTGCTGTTATCACTACTACTAGTGTTCAACTCTTCCATTACCTTTCGTGTCTGATCAAAGTGATATCTAGCCGGCTCATCAGGGTCAAAACTCTCATCGGGACCGATCATTTCTACCAATACTTCATCATCTGGAGGATCTCTGTTCAACTTAACACTAATCCATCCTCCGCCACCGGCCAACTTTAACCGTTCAATGCAGGCATGTCTAGGATTGTCGCTATAAGATCTACCAACTATTGAGAGTATACTTCCTTTAGTAGCCAGTCCAATTTGGGAGGTATCTAGCTCTACACCCCGACGAATGACACATCCTTTTGATGAGATGACTTTGTATAATGCCGGCATTGGGAAGGGTATAGGCTCGATGACATTACCTCTTTGTCCACTTAGTGGATTGAGAAACTCCGAAACATAACCGAAGTAGTAGCTCATTGAATCTGTAAAACTTGTACTACTACTTGGTTTCTTCTCATCTCCCCGTTCGGCACTCTTCTTATCATCTCCTTTCTTACTCAACCAAGCCCCAATCTGTAATCGATTTAATCCCATATCATTAACTAACTTCCCTTTCACTTTACATATCGTACCAAATGGTAATGTACAAGTATGTTTACTGTTCAATTCTAATCCTTCTCGTATGTATGCACCGTCTGGTTGACATGTCACTCTCCATAACCATGTGTTTGTATTGATATAAGTTGATGATGTTCCAGGTAGGATGAGTGGGTATGAATGTATTGATGAAAGGATATATCCTGTTATTGGTTGTGATATTTTGAGTAAGGTTAGTTGTAATGTATCTGTAGATAGATTCGTGTCTTCTTCTGTTTCCTTGCAAGACAAAGCTGATGGTGGATATATCTGATTGAGAGTCTTTGAATCAAGTATATATACCGATTCGGCAAATACTTCACAGCCTGGAGATAACGTTATGACTTCTTCTCCAGTCTCCGCTTCCTCAATTGATCGAGGCATACGATCAACAAGAGAAGAAATAATTGGCTTAGTAACTATCTTTCCCAGAGCTGATAAGTATGGTAACGACTTAAAAACAACTAACCGTCCATTCCTTTGGTACCATGATCGATGTTTGGTAGCTAATTCTATTGATTGTAATGGATCTTCTTCTACTACTTTTCCTACTACCTCCTCGTCTTCTTCGTCTTCGTTGAGTGTATCCTTCGGATCTTTTGCTTTTGGATGAGACGGTATTGATGATTCTGAATTACTAGCACTAGTTGAGGTACCATCTGGACTTGAAGTTTGTATACTACTACGACACCCCTGTGCTCCATCTTCTTGTCTCGATCTAGGTATACCATTATCAGCTGTGTGGGTATTATAATCTCGTCTCATACCTTCAGTAGCAATAGCGGTTGTAACAGTGGCAGCAAAAGTTAATCTTCTCCGAATTAACATTTTAATATTATCAATATTTTCATTATATAGTGTTACTTCGTGTTCATTACGTTCCTTCATCCATTGATTTGTAGATTGTTCTTCTTTGTATGATAGTTTGGTTCTTGTTCTGTTGTTGTTGATATATGATATATCCTCACAAATCATGTCAGAGTTGCAATTGTCGTTATATATTGGTATATCAATACTACCAAGATGTTTTGCAGGTATATCATTTTCATCTTTATCACATTGCAATGATGGAGATGACTTTAAGCTTTGTAATGCAGCACATTGCATAATCGGTGGTGAAGTCAATGAATGATGACCAATTGGCGAATGCAATCCACCCTCTGTGTCACTATTACTTCGTGGTCTATATACTGCTTTATTGTTTCTGTTGTTTGTAGGCGAGTTTGGTATTGCTGCTTCTGCTGCTGATGGCGTTGACGATATATCATGCATGATATCGTTAATGTCATGTGATAGCTCATGCAAAGTTTGCAAACTCTCCCCATCATAGCGGTCCTTCAAGTATTCTTGATATTCTTGATTGTCTAAATATTCAAAATTACTGCCAACCTCCTCATACTTCTCTGTACCTCTTCTTCTCTCTATAGTTCTTCCATCATAATCAGAAGTATAAGACGAAAGTACTTTCTCGTCATCATCATCATGAGGTAGAATCGGTAGCGTATCAATAGTATTTGACATACCATCGCCCGAACTACCCTGTGATATGATAAATGGACCAGGTATTAGATTGCTTTGTTTATATTTTATTGGTGAGATGTTCATCATGTTGTAATGCAATGCTGTAATAACGTGCACTGGTTATGAGTCAAAAATAAGCGATGCATGAGCGATCTCTTCCGCGAGTGCATCGCTCATTTTTTGACTTATTACCGTGCTCGTAATTATGAAACCACTCGAGAGTAATCGCCAATCTATCGCCGTGCATCAATGAATTGGCGATGGGGAATGCACGAGTGCGGAGAAGCCGGAATTTTGCAATGCAATATTATCAGCGTATATTTTAGCGATACACCGTCGAATGTGCGTTGTATCGCCAGTATTCGGGCAAGAAAATTTTCTCAACTCAACTGAACGACTGCAGACCCAACAAAATGAATGATAAGATCACACTGTAGGCGTGTCTAATGAGTTGTTACGAGTGGTTTATAGTGATATAGTGTAGAGTATAGTAAGATACCATGATTTTTTCGATTGTGATTTTTGAAAGCTTTTTAGACACGCTTAGAACCTCTGACCTCTCGTGCCTCTGATCGATCCCCAAAACCTAACCTACCTTTAATTTTCAAAGACCACTTCATTTCGATCTTTCTACTAACAAAGTGTGGTAATAGAGGACAGCGTCGGCCATGGCGGCAGCAGAGGACTATGATATACCTTCTCTGGCAGCAGAGGCAAGCGCCGCTGTTTCGGCAGGCGGCGGCGTAGGTGGTGCTCCTTCCGCGTCAGCGTCGTCAACAAGGAACGAGCAACCGACAAGTGCATCACCTACTAATACAACTCGATCAAGAAGAAGAGAAGTACATGATGATACTCCGGGTGGGGGGACAAAGAAGGCTGCAGCGAAGACAGCATTACAGCAGAATGCCGGTCGTCAACAAAAGCATAATAAGGGTATGCATCGTCGTGGAAATAGATATAATGAAA
>Ga0075437_11668_pt1 | contig 22167 bp, 12 predicted proteins | sample MintriMetagenome_FD_74266 | JGI IMG/M metagenome (GOLD analysis project Ga0075437, IMG submission 74266) | Marine eukaryotic communities from Monterey Bay, USA to study complex ecological interactions - Minidiscus trioculatus and... | ecosystem: Environmental > Aquatic > Marine > Unclassified...
TGTTATGTGCCGCCGCGGCGGGTGATTCAAGTACTGCCCGGGCTATTTATTTGGCAAGTAAGGTTCGTAGGATGGATCATTTACGAACATGTGGTGGTAAAGATCATTTGAATCGATTACAGGGGTTAATACCTGAGGATGAGAAACAAAAGTTATTGGGTGATAGTGCATCGTCGATGGCTCCAGCCTTGAGTTCATCGAAAACGCCTGCATTACGATCTATCGAGGAAGAATTTGTAGAAGAACACGAGGCATATGAACATCGAGAGTATGGCAATGATACACGTATCCTATCAGCATTAATGCTTGCCCACTCCAAGGCAATGGAACCGAAAGGATTAGGAAGTATGTGGGCAGGTAAGATTAATCGCGGATATCTATGTCCAAACTCTCTACGGTACATTGAAGCATATAATATACCACAAATGGAAAACATGGCTATACCTGGGTTGGATTCTGTAAAGGCTGGTCTATCACCCGAAGGAAATGAGGCGGAAGATTTCTTTGATGATAAAACTGGTAAATCATCCAAGGCATTACGTAAGAAACACAAGTTTAACATTCAACAGATTATGGATGATGGATTTGGTAATAGGAAAGATGAACAAGATTCATTCTTTGATGGGTTTGATCCTGATGATGAAAATGATTGGAGACTCCAATTGCGTCGAGGTAATAATGATGAGGGTGGTGAGGAGAAACAAGAGCCAGAAGTTACTAGAGATTGGCTGAGTGATCAAATGAATGGTGTTCAGGTGGCACTTCCTTCGTCTTCTGATGGTATGTCAACAGTACAATACAAGCCAAATCAAAGTAATATGGCGGCAGCTTCATCAGATGCAAGTAAGGCTGCTGGAAGTGACTATAGTAACGACTTTGACAGTGATTCGGATGATGATGATGATTCAGATGACGAAGAAGATTTGCCTAGCTTGACTCCTCATGATAGCTTTGTTAATAAGCAGCAGCAACAACAACAATCTCAACCACCAGGATCAGATCGCCAGGCTCTTGTCAAGGCCATGGCGGAAGTTACACATGATCTAGAACTTGCTGAGGATTTGATTCCAAAGGACTTGCACGATCCAATGGGCGAAGACGGAGGAGAAGAAGAAGACTTTGATGCAGAAGGTTATTTTGACGAGGAAGCATTCTACAAGCTAATGGATGATACAAAGAAGGGAATAGATGATTCAGTTGGAGGAGATGCTGAAGAGCTTAACAGTATTCCTGGTGTGGCCTCTAATGATTTTGAAGTGTTTAAAGCCCACCTTCAAGAAGAGTTGATTGCCGAAGGATCACCAAATGATGTGAATGATATCGAAGCACGACAACTGTTTGAAATGATGCGAACATACTATGATGAAGGCAGTGCAAAAGTGATCCCTGATGAGGGTGAAGTTGTCAGTGGCGAGAGTATAGTCAATGAAGAACAATCCTCATTTGATAATCTTCTTGACTCTACTAGCTTTGCTTCAATGGATATGGCCAAGTCGCAACTAGATAATCTCAAGAATGAAAGCCAAAGTCAAGGAGCCAGTCCTCAAATGCAAAGAAGCTCACCTAACAACATGGGCTCGACAATGTCCAACGAGACAATCTATGCCGACGATTATCTTGAGTGGACAAACTCACAATCAGAAAAGATTGAATCAAGTCAAGATACAATACAAGAATTGAGTGAAGTAGAACCATCAGCGCCACTCGATGTACCTTTGCCAAAACAGTATACGATGTCACCCTTGGAAGATCAAGAAGATCCACACATTAATGAACTACAAGAGACTCTTCCTGGTCTGCCCATGAATCGTATTGAGAAAGTCTCAGACGAGTTTGCACGGACACTGGGCTATCCCTCAATTCTTAGACTTGTCGTGGCTGTCAGAGAGAATATGCCAGAGGCCTTTAGTCCTCAATGCTTGGCTCGAGTGAACTTGTTAAATGCCAAGCACATCATGGCTGAAGCAGAACAGGATGAACTTGTTGATGCCCATCTTCTCAATGGTATGCTTCGAGTACACGCCAACTCCGGTCGAATTGAACCGGCGTTGCGATTCTATGACACAGAGTATAAAAGGCATGGTATAGCACGCACCACCCACAGTGATAGACTTTTGCTTGAAATGCTAGTCAAGAAGAAGCGAATTGCAAGAGCATACAAGTTGAAACAAGATATTGAGAAGGAAGGTAGGTCACTTGACATCTTATCATACGGGACAATGGTTGAGCATTATGGTAAACAAAATCAACTCGGCTCCGCTTTAATGCTTATCAAGGAATGTATTGACAAGCATGGCTCACCGCCTGGAGAGAAGAGTCTGAAGAAGATTCGTCTTATATGCCGCCAAAACAACTTGACAGAACAAGTTGGGTTAGAGAAGATGGTAGGAAAGGATCCGTTGGAGTGGATGAGACGTGGTGAAGAGCTCAAGAGAGTACCGAATAAGCGAGGCAAATCATCAGACTTGCTCTTTGGCGTGAATAGATTGTTGGACATCTAAATAGTGAGATCTAAGCTTTTACATTACTAAACAACACGTGCTACTACATTATCAATCTCACCTCTTGACCACTGCGATCCCCCACTCCCACTCATTTTGCTCATCGCCCATTTTTTTCGGCTGTCATCAGGCAACCACCAATCTAAACTATTCATTCAGTGATCACTGTCTGATCCACCGAGCGTTCATATGGGGCTCTATGTTATCTCTTCTATATTATCTGCGCCCAATAGGAATGATTGGTATATTACTAGAGTGACGAGTGAGTAGTTCAAAGGATACCGACCAATCTTCAAATTCAAAAGCACAGTCGGTCAACCATGGGAATTAGAAGTCAACGATACTACCCTAGCTCTAGTTAGGGTAGTAGCTAGATCAATAAGAGAAACACTGGATACACTCACTAGATCATTTTAACGCTCATTTGACCGGCAGTGGTTTGGTGGTTTTGATTTATGTTTACATTTAATGCACAATAAATGCATGGCAGCGGATATATCGCTCTATCGTTTCTGAGGGGGATAGAGGATGAAGGGTCGACGACCCGCTCTGATAATCCTAGTACTAGTAGTTGCTCTCATCGGTCAATATATCAATATTCTTTATCAACGTTTACATGATATTGAAAGGGATAATGTATCACTGAAGGACCAAAATGCCAAATTGCATTCAAGATTATCAAAGTCAAATTATAGTACTAGTACATCAAATTATGAATTGATTCATAATAATAATGATGAGTCATCCAATTATAATATCACGTATGGACACATACATATGGCCAAAACAGGGGGCACCGCCCTAAATGGTATGTTAGCACTCAACTACGAAAGAGTCTGTGGTCACAAGGGATATTCCTACGATTATTACCAACACAACAAACGATATAAAGACAAAGACCCAACAATCAATTTCAAACAGATTAAAGATTCCATAACAAAGATTATGCCTGGATATGGTTTCCATCGTGGACGTGTACCCTTTGCCGTTATGATTGAAATGGGCTTTGAAGATTGCGATTGGATTAGTTTTGAAAAGGAGGCTAGTATGTGGGGGAAATTATTTGCAACTACCTCAGTATGGCATACACCAATCGAATTACACTTGCCATGCCGTGATCCACTTGATCATTTATTGAGTCAATGTAATCATAATCGTAAACAGTTCAATTGTGATACGGACAATCTTGGGAAGGAAATTGATAATTGTATAACGAATCAAGATAGGTTCAACTACAAGTTAGTTAATGGACAATTATTACCCAATAGTAATGTTATGTGTTATGATTATCAAGTCCAATTTACAAAGTATATAAATTATATGAATGATATATTACAAATGAAGAAACTTCAGAGTGTATATATACAAACTGAAACCAATGCAGTTCGGAATATATCAGCGGAATGTGTATGGGGAGAAGATTCAACTTCAATGGAATTGAGAGACAATATTACAGCCTATCTAATACAAAAGTATGATTACTATTCATTTTGTGATAGTTGCATAGGATCTGAGAGAGATCTATTTAGTTAAGACGATAAAGAGGCGGGGTAGATAGTTGATTACAACACATCTTACTTCTTACACCACAGAGAAAGTGCTACATCTGTAGATGAACATAACATATGATATGCAGAAGTTCTATTTTTTTTTTGCAACAATATCGTTAAGCTGTTATTAAGATAGATATCTCTGCCGCCACAGGCCGCTACACACAAGCCAGCTATTAAACAATTGAATGGAGAAGATAGCCCCTGCACTCTAAGCATTCCCTCTAGGGCCACCACCATTCAATTCAGTGATCACTATGAAGTTATAAAAAGATACCATACTGGATATCCACTGAGCGTTTATATGGGATATATACTGTCTCTACTATATAGAGTAGCTGCGCCCAATAGCAATTGATTGTCTGAGCCGATGACCTCCCCTACCTTGCTTTGCCCTTAAGGATACCGACTACCTACTCGTAACGCTCTCTAATGTTAGAAAACTCTCGAGTCTCGAGTGCGTGCACCAAACAATACTATCACAATATTAGTTAATATCTCTTAGTGTTAATATCTTAACTATTTCAACATAATCATGGCAACAAAACCATCGATTGGTAGTGATAATCGAGCAATAAGTAAGAAGAACAATACAGTATTATGTAAAAGACTATTTGCAATAACATCAATAACAATAATCATTATATCAAATTATCTAATGGGTGCATCGATGAGCAAATTGGTGCTGTCTTATACATCGAGTACGTATATTGACCAGCCATTCGATGATAGTCACAAATTGTTGAGCAATGATAATACTCGTTTTATAGCATTATGTTCATGTACAGAGGGTACCGATGACTCTGAGAAGGAGAGATATACTCCATTGCATTGGGCATTTAATCGAATTTCCAACCTTATACCACACATTGAATATACAGGTATGATAATTGGGAAAAAGCACTGTGAAGACTATATAGAACAATGGATACATGATAAATTACTGCAAAGGTATGATAAGGAAAAGATTGTCAACATCACAACAAGAATAGAGGTCATATATACTTTTAGTAATCACAAAGAGTGTAAAGATCGGTGGCCATTGAATGAAACTCTCGTAGGTAAATCAATGACACAATCATCATCATCATGGATAAGAGGGTTGCATATACCGTCAAAGTCTACTCATTTCCAACGTGATATGCATGATTGGGGTGAAGTTGCTGGTTCTAAGGGGCACCGCTGTAATCCATCCGATACAAGTATAATTCATCAATATAGAAGCAAAGAGCTATGGACGGAACATCAACATGAACATTGTGCGGTAATACATTTTCCTGCTGTTATGTATTGGGCTAATCTCTTCTATCAGAGACAATTGAAGGATGGGCTTCTTGGTAGTAATGACACAGTACTTTCAATGCTTACAAAACGGAACAGTTACGAGGAGGGAAAGAAAATACTTGCCAACAAGAAGCAATTTGCAATACTGTTAACAATGAGCTCATTTCAGCCAAGGTATGCCGCCGATGCACTTGTTCGGCATGCACTTTGTAGACTATTGAATCAGAAGTACAAATCTACCCATTGCATTTCATCGTGGAAAGGTGAAGCTAAAGCCTACAACGTGACAATTGAAAAGGATATAGTGCTAGCATACAAGGCAATGAGTCCTTACAAATTCGTTATTACCATGACTAATCATTTCCAAGATGGTTATATAGCCGAAAAGACGATAAACCCATTCCTTGCGAATGCAGTAACGATCACTTCCATACCCAATGTAGGACAGTATATAAACGCAGACGGCATGATAACGTGCAATATATCGAAAGATCAGCTAAAAAAAGTACAACGGTATTACAAAGGAAACTTTACGTGGATGCCTTTCAATTCTACTCCTGATATATGGGCTAAAGATAGTAGTATACAACCAATCCGTTATGATCCATATGCAGTGGGTCCAAATGGAGAGGAGAAAAAGGGAGATGAAGCAGTTATTGAGTTTGCAGTATCCCAATGGGAAACGACTTTACAACCATGTATAGATGAAATTATACGAATTGATACAAATGACGATGAGTATATCAAGAAGATAATGCAGCCATATATTCTAAACGGGACAAATTCTTTGTTCGATGGGACATATTTAGCAAACTCATTCTTGAATTGGTTTGTTTGGACAAATTCACCATTAGTTGATGGATTAGAAGATCAGATTGCAAGTTTAGAAGGAATGCAAGAACAAACTCCGAATTGGGGTAAGCTGAAATAACTTATTACATTAACTTCATTATAGTCTGCATCGATCTATCTCAACACAAAGTTGGTGCACTTGTCATAATATTTTATCACAGGCGGTAGTTCTTACTCTGTATGGAAGACGGTATATTATAAAAAAAAGTACACATCATATGCACCAAAACTAATAATGGAGTCAATATCAGCCCCTAATTTATGCGCTAATTGTGGCAAGGGTGAAGAGGAAAGCATCAAGCTAAAGAAATGCGGTGCTTGTTTATCGGTAAAGTATTGCAGTGCTGCATGTCAGATGGCTCATCGACCACAACACAAAAAGGCATGCAAACAACGAGCTGCTGAATTATATGATGAAAAGTTATTTAAAGAGGTAGAGCGTGAAGATTGTCCAATCTGTTTTCAGCTCTTGCCTTTAGGTGATACCAAGACATTTGAACCATGCTGTGGAAAAGTTATTTGTGATGGTTGTATCCATACAATGAAGATGAATGAAAGAAAAGATTTATGTGCATTTTGTCGGACACCAACAACATATGATTACGAAGAGGTGATCAAACGAACGAAGAAACTGATGGACAAAGGTAATGGTCTTGCGTTTTCTAATCTTGGTATTTGTTATTTTGATGGAGGTATGGGTTTACCAAAAGACTATCAAAAGGCAAATGAGTTATTCCTCAAGGCAGGGGAGCTTGGATGTGCTTCAGGGTATTACAGCTTGGGCAATTCATATTGTGTGGGTAAAGGGGTCGAGGTTGATAAGAAAAAAGCTATCCATTACTTTGAGCTTGCAGCTATGATGGGTTCTGTAGAAGCAAGGCATAACGTAGCATGCACAGAGGGACAGACTTGCAATTTTCAGCGGGCATAGACATCTTTGGAAGGAGTAAAGCGGGGGTTTATGACTGGGGACGTTTCGAAAGACGAATATGCTCGTACTCTCCGTGCTTACCACGAGCGGCAAAAGGAAATGAAGAGTGATGCAAGGGATAAAGCTGCGGCATATTGGGGGGCTGGAGGGATAAGTTGCATTGATGAGATGTATTATGTTGACGAGATGTATAAACAAATATTTGATGGTGATAGATGAGACCATATATAAGCTAAAGAAGAGTAGGAGCTAAAGTATTAGAAATCACGTCATATTAACATCTCATTTTCGAACTAGTACTCTAGACGCTGTTTTACATCAAATTTATTATCTGCTTTGCTGAGATTGATGATGCACCAAGCTTGGTATCTGCAATATGTTTCAAACACTGCTGGAAGGCATGTGGTGAAGATTCAACTTCTGCAACCAATGAATCAAAACTGATTTCCTCTTTGTTAGACATTTCAATAATCATTCCTGATAAGCAATATAAACAATATGACAGGGTTGCCTCCCAATATTCTCCTCCTTTGCTCTCTAACTTAAATGGAACATGACAATCCAAGGTTGTGACTCCGGCTGTCATCAATATATACCTCATTAAGGAAGATATTAACTTGGTTGATAGAAGTGTTTCCGCCAAGCTTCTTGACCCAAGGGCAAGTGGAAAGAACGAGGACAAGTTGTAAAACAGTTGCCCGTCTTCTGTCGATGCCGCTGTTCGTCTTGACTTCGGTCCTTTGTACAATGAATCTGCCAAGAAGACAAATAGATCTGACGACAGCTTGAGAGACCTAGATTGCTCCCCACTGTTCATTAAGGAGCTAAATGTACTTTGCAGACCGGAAATGGCAAGAGCGAGTAGTTTCTTTGAGCCGGCTTGTTCTCGTCTATCTCTTGAAATCTGAACAATCCTTGTTCGAGACTCGACAATTGAAAGAAATAGTTGTGTCAGTTTCTCATCGGCAGCCTTGTGTACATGTTGAGTCAACTTGAGAAGAAGCTCCAGCGATGTACATTGATAACCGATTAGAGCTGGTGATTGAACCTGTAATGCATCCGTAATGCTGTTGAACAAGACCTCGGATTGCATCATTAGATCTTGATGAACCTTGCTGGATGACAAAGCTAACAGTAATGAAAGTGCAGCCTTCTCGAGTGTCAGGTTATCTTTCAACAGCAAAAGCTTCCAAGTTGTTTCCTGTTCTGTGTTGACTGGAGGTTGAAGTTCCTCCTCGGACACTTCTTCAAGCTCGTCCTTCTTCTCTTCACATACTATCTCTTCTTCTTCACATGGTCTCTTCTTTACATTCTTCTTCTTAGCAAAGAAGCCATTCTTATCATCACAGTCAAAGTAATATTCACCCTTGACTGTACCATTGTTTCTACCGAGACCTACACTTGATCCAGTTAGTCTAATACCAATCCAATCAACTCCTGGCGCAAACTTGACTGGTCCAAGGTGTGCAATAATCCCTTCTAGTTCGGCATCGGCTTGTCCATTCTTTGCGGGAGACGTCCCCGAAGTCGACTCAACAAGCACCTTATCACCAAGCTGGAAATCGTTTGTGATTGTCTGGGTGTTAGGTTTGTCAACTACCGATGTGTCTTCTTTCACTTTTGACGTAACTGGGACCTTCTCTTCCACTAATCCTGAATCTTCGGGCGTCCCACATAGTGACTTGGAGCTTGATGAAATGATACTAATGGCAGCAGTGATACATTCAAGACTTTGCTCTGCAGCTTGAATTGCCGACTTGGTTTCTGTGTGTTGACTCAATGAAGTGATGATTTGCAAGCATTTGGCTACAACCTCCCGAAGTGTACTAACATCTGTCAACTCTTTTGATAGTTTGTCTTCAACTTGAATCAAGGCATCAATGATACTTAGATGTGCATCAACTTCTACAACAGATGATGGGCTTAGCTCACATGCCTTTTGTATAGCTTGTATTGCAGGAAGCTCTCCTTCGTGTGCGATTAAACCAATAGCTTCTAATCCTCCGACTTTTCTAAGCAAGTCTAGAGATTCTGGAAAGGATGCAAGTAAGCACAACATCCTAGCCTCCGAAGATTGTGATATAGCAGATCGATCTGAGGAGTGATCAATCGTATAGTCAAGGGTGGTTTCGAGTGAGGCTTGGGTGAAGAATCTGTTGAGTAGAGTTGCCGAGAGCACCTTCCCTATCGACGTTGCCATGATCTTGGCCTCGAGTACAGTGATTCCTGATGTGTCTTGCTGCTTGTCACTGAATAATATCACTGCTAAACTTTCAACGCATATTCGAGGTAGACTGTCTTCACTTTCATCAATGGTACCATCTTGAGAACCTTCAATAACCGAACACAACGCAGCAATGGCATGATTGCGTACACCAAATCGCTCTACAGCAGAACCTAACAAACCGGCCGTGGCAAGATTGCCCAAGGTTGAGGCAAATGTCTGCTTTGAATGCTCTACATCAGGGATGCAGTTGTTCTGTCCAGTGACTAAGGAAAACAAGGCCACTAGAGATGACTTGTCAGATAGAAGCAATTCACCCAGAACGTCATTGGAAAGTGGCAAGACAACATTCTCGTACAAGTCAAATGCTGCCTGGCTCACTGCTTCTGATTGGCAGTAAGACAGACATAATTGGGGTATCTTGAAGTCACAAATCATCTTCTCTGCTTGTTTCCTTGAAGTGTCAGATGTCATGTTCATACATTCATCCAAGCTAGAAGACAGAGCCTCTAATAGCTGACTTCTCACTACTGGTAGTTTGACATTCAAGAAGAGTCCTCTCTCTGCGGAATTCTTAGGTACACAAACACCATTCACTTCATCCATTAAGATGTGAAGGAATTGTGAACAGGCAAATGCTACAGACTCGGCCGAATCACAGACATTCTTCAGCATGAGAGCATTCAAAAATACATCTTTGCCAGTCTCTTCGTTACACAGTATAGAAGATATGCCAAACAATACCTTGATGGCTTTGTTCTTTGCAGTTTGTGACGCTGTACCCTCGGGTAAGCAGAGCGGTTTCCCATATAAAGGCGAGACTGACACTGCACCATCCTTTGTCGTAACCATTGTAGAAATAAGCGCTCTTACAAATGGCTCTTGACTTCTCATGGCAGTTGCAAAATGTTGTAACATGCCATTCCTTATAGAAGCATCAATATGAGGAGAGTATGTGGCATCGACATCTGAAATGATAAACTCGATAATATCCAAGCCAAGACATGTGATCTTTGACGACGAGCTATCATCCAGTAACGATGCAACTGATTCCAAAACACCGCTGGATAGGAAGCACCCATTGCCAGCCACCTCCTTTTTGTTCAAGGCTATCGAATGAAGCAACTGTAAAGAAACCGTTTGCTTTGAATCATCAACACCTCGCCCATTACCTTGGTTCAATATCTTGACAAGTGATGTGATCAAGCCTTTGATGGCAACTGGTGAAATAGATGAGGGAAGGGAGATGATGCTTTGAATAGTCTTCAATGCAGAGCAGACCATAGTATCGCTCATTTCTTGAATCTCAGTCATGCTCTCATCTAATGAAGCTTGATTTTCCATTCGACCAAGAACACTTTCCAATAAGAACTGTATCAGAGCTGGAAAGGCATCCGATATCAATGTGCTGTGTAGTGCTTCGTTGGAACTCAATGCTTCTAATGCGAGAAGACTTTCAAGCTTGAGCTTTATTAATGTATTCCTTCTATGGTCATCCATGTTGTAATCCCCAGTCTCTGACATCGTAAGCACAACTGATAATGTCCGAATTGCGTTAACCAGTGATGAAATACTTCCACTATTTGATCGTTCAACACTGGCACATGGTCCACAATACCGTATAATGGCAATTGATGTTGAAAATGTAGATCTGTCACCAGAGGATAGAGATTGTTGAAGTATATCAACCAATGGAACAATCATACCGCAACTTGCAAGTTCACCTCGAAGCATGGGAGCATTTTGTGCAATAGCCAAAGTAAGTCTAAGAGCTGGGGATACTAAACAACCCCCGAGCGCTCCGATTAGAACTGAAGGCAACAAACAACCACCGTTTTGGGCTGATGCCGAAATAGCCTTACAAGCTATAGAACTTGCGTCTTGTCTCAAATGAGAGTATTTATCTTGCTGTACTTCTCCAGCAGTTGCATGAGAGTTCTCGCTTGTTGCACCACACATACTACCCACTGCTAATAAACAAGCTTGAGAGAGATCCATCATTGGTAGAGGTTCATCTTTATCTTCCATTGAGTATTTTTGTGCATATGGAAGTGTAACTGAGAGAAGAAAGACTGTCGAGGCGATCAAATCGGATCTTTCCTCTGACTCGTTGTTACCATAAGCCAATGCAGCGGCACAATCAGCATCTACTGCAGAATATAAACGAGACGCACCGACAGCATTATCGTCTCCAGATTTAGTAGCTATACCAAACATGGCTGCTAACATGTAACAGATAGCCATTTTGATTCTCATTTGTCGATAGCTCTTGTCATGATTGCGAAGATGAACCTTTTCTTTCAAGTTTTTGGACGACATCCCAACGGCACCAGCATCAAGTGAACTCAATAGAAGATTGAGACATGATGTATCATTAGTTTGAAAAGATTGAAGTATGAGCTGTGAAGCACACTCCAAGTAACACAAGCCCCGAGATGCCCATTCACCTCTTAATGCAGAAGGAGCGTCCAAACATTCTCCAGCTATAGATATCAATCCTGATACAGCCTTGTTGGAAATTAGGTAAGATGATGATATACCGGAGCAGGAAGTTAGTGCAAGTAAAGTCAATCCAGAAGCCTCTCTTAGCCGCGCTTGTGGAGTATTCCGTGATGGATCAAGTGAACGAGAGGAGTCGGATGTAACAATTTTATATGCAACATCATACATTTGCTCTCGTTCCAAAATCTCTAATGCTTGTTGAGCCTTTGAGTAGAGCGAATCATATCCTGATTTATCAGTAGATACGCCACTCAATATGTGTCCAATGGCAAGTGAAATGGAAGCGAGGCATTCACCAGCTACTACTTGAAGCTTGATTGTTCGTGAAGGTTTTCCATCCCATGTACTCTCGGAGCCACTCCTCAATATTTGTATTAAGGAAGGAAGGCACGATGCTTCACTACCACTACCCCCTCCTACAACCAACGATAGTGCCGCATGACGATACGAAGATAATCCATCATCCTTTGCCTCATCAAAACTAACTCCACCCGAACTTGTGAGCTTTTGTAACGATTGTCCTGAACCTCTAGGATCAGTCAACAATGGAGAGATCAGTGCCGATGCAAAGGAGCATCCCGAATAGGCAACAGATTCTTCGGCCGATATCAAGAGATGAGCCAAGGCTGGTCCACAGCCGCCATTGGAAACAATAGCTTCCACAATTGCCGCATCATCCCTTGTACCTCGTCCAACTCTTGAGAACCCACCTTTGCCTCCTGGTGATGTATGAAGTGCCAAACTAATCTCTCTTGTAGAAATAACAACCGATTCCAAAGTTGATGTTGCATGTGTCCTCGTCTCTGCATCATCCGATGATAATAGACTACATAATATCATAATCCCACCAGTATTCACTAATTGATTCATAAATGATTGATATTTATTTGCTCCGGAGGAGTAAACACATGCCCGTCTACGATCTTCGGTAATTAAATGACGTAATGTGGCTGTTGCCCATCGTTGTAATGATGGTGATGTTGATGATGTGGCGTGATCTAACATACTTCGGAAGGCACGATGGATATCAATTTGAATAAAGTCATGCATACTCATGCCTACTTCATCCACATCAATTGGTCCTTCATTGTCATCTCCTTCATTTCTATTCTCACTATAACTACTACTTTCCCTCTTGGATATGGCACTTTCGATAAAGTTGGGCTCGGAAATATAATAAATCACTTTTGTAGCCTGTTCCAATGCACTTAAACTTCGACTATCAGTACCATTCCATTCTAAGATACTCAATACGTCATTTACAATTTCACATACTGGTAGTTCCCTCTTTTCTTCTGAATCATCGCTTGATTCCAATGTATTGGTAGATTCAGACTTCTTCATTTCTACAGTATCATCACCTACTTCATAAACAGCCAAAGCAAATGAATCATCACCAACAACACTACCCAACATTAACAAACTTGCCAATACACGTATAGCATACTCAGCCGTCATTCGTTCCTTCAAATGTTTACCAACTGCGCATATTAATACATTTGATGGTATTGTAATCTTATCTTGACAATTCATTGGATCTACTAATAATGAATCAATATCGGATGATAATGATGATAAGCTTGCTGCTACTGTATTAATTGTAATTTCTGTCGATGTTTCACCACTACTACCACCATCATTCTCTTTAATTCCACTTCCTCTCTTACCACTACCACTATTATCATCAGGATTGTACAATTGCAGCGGAGTTAAATAGCGTCTCATACTAAAATAATTCCCTTGCTTTACATCTTCAAAACACCAATTACATACCCTAACTGGTGTATTAAACTCCTCACCATCTAATGGTAATATAGTTTTATTATTGGAACAATTGGAACAGAATACGTCTCCACATAGTCGACAGTGATGACGTCGGATGTAGTATGTGAAGGGAGTATTGCATCCTGGACATGATTGACGTGAAGAATCTGGTACGGAGATCACTGTGAAGTCTAATGGTGGTGGTTTCCCTTTGTCATCTGCTGAAGTTGATAATGATAGTCCATAGGAATCATCTTGATGCTTATATCCATTATTGTAATGAGTAGAAGAAGAGCGACTACCAGAATGTATATTATCATCCCAATTCTTGTGATTACCATTTTGATTTAATTTCACTATTGGTAGGCCATAGTTTTCTTGTTCTGTTGATGTATGGCTTGCAAATCCCCTCTCGTTACTATTGGATGTAGTGGCAGTTGATGTAGTTTGACGGGTAGGACGTTCCCATGTGGTAGTTTTAGTAGCATGGTCTATATAAAATTTACGTCCGGTTGTTTGATCTGTCATTTCCTCCCATCCATCTGGTAGCAGGTCATCTGCTGCTATTCTTTGAGTAGTTTGACGCTGTTGGGCTTTTGCTATATCTGACAATACATTACTTGTATCTCTATTGTTGCTATGACTTACATTATTATTGTTCTGTGTTGTAGAGTGCACGTCTGTAATTGCAATTGAATTATTAGTGGTATTATTCCAGCCCGGCGGCGGATCCCATTGTGTGGTACGAGTATATCGATTAGCATAGAATGTACGACCAGTCGTTGGATCAACTGATTCTATCCATCCATTACTGTCTTCTGCCATTGTATTCTACTATAAGTATGTACGATATCTATTTTTGTGTTATAATAATATGATCTTGGTTGCAAAATTTATTGCTTTTTTATGCACCTTAATTTGATCCGCTGCAATCGACGCCCGTCAGAGCCTTTCCTATCGATTTATAAGGGGTATTATAAACAATAGTAAAGAGTATATCAGAATGATATGCTGAATATATCGGCCCAACTTCTGAGCAATATCGAATTCAGAATTAAAAATGAAACTTCAAGCAAGCTTTCAGGGGCCACATAAAATGTACACCACCAATTGAAAGAGAGTTAAATTGCGGAAGAGCTTGACTTATGAAGTATGCAATATGGTTTCAGGTTGTACCTTTAGCTGATTATTTCTTGCGATATTGGCCTGTTGTAGATATCAATGAATCATTAGTTAGTATGTACCATCATTGCAATTCTCAATTTGTGAAAGTGTTGCTAACCAGTTGGCGTCATTCATGCAATTGTAGACTATGGTATAATCGTATAGACCATTGTTTTATCAGGTACATAGCGATGAGCGACATTTCCAGTTTCAAATAGTATAATCAAAAGCAAAGCAGTGCACACTGCACAGCACATCGAACAATAAATTAAGAATTTACGGATAAGATACAACATAGGAAATTAGGTAGAGATTATTTGCTACCCAGACAATAATAGGTATCATGACGGTGTGGAATCTCATACCAATATCACCATTCAATGAAGATGATATCCGATATAAATCAACATTCAAACCACTAATAGTACCTGGTACCTTTGGCCGAGAAGAATTACTACGACCATTCCACTGTTGTATCAACAAAAAGAAATCACCTATATCAGCAAAGAAGAAGAAAAAGAAGGAACCATGTCATGTATGCAAATCGATACAAGATATTGCAAAGTTTATACCACGGAAAGATTTCTGGTGTTTCTCATATGATGAACCCGCTGACAATGGTAGTATTATTGGAAGTAGTAGTAGTAGGATGAAGCTGATTGTATCTGGCAAGAATGTTGCTCAGTTAGTAAGTATTTCTTCTTCTTCTGGATTAGTTCGTGATCTTGATAAGAAGTTAGATGAACAAACTATACATGTATATGATGGTGATATATTGTCACTTTTATGGTACAATAAACAAAGTAGTAGCAGCGAAGCGGATGCTGTCAAAGCATCATCCAAACTCGAGACGTTGGTACAATTTCGTTTGACCAAAGTAGAAGACGAAGAGGATGATACAATGAATGTAGCTGCCAAAGAAGAATCTTTATCTGACAATAAAGTACAGGTTTCAATACTGGTCAACAATTCACAAGAGAGAGCAGCAATAGAAAATAATGGTATAAGCAACATGATGAGTGATACCAAAATAACTGCCGCGGAATCAAGAGATGATCATGATAGTGCAAAGATTGATCAGGTTAAAGATGATGACGATGAAAGCATGCAGAGTGATACGCATGATCTTCTTTACACTCAAGAAGATCAAATGAAACAAGAAGATATGCATGAGGATGATGATGATAGCAAGAAGTCGGGTTTATCTAGTCATGTGTCACAAAAGCCAATAGTCAACAATGTTTCGACGGCAGCAGTGCCCCCTTGTATTGGTAGTGTCAAGAGTAGTAGCAAAGACGAGTATGATTCGTCGGCACCTCTGACGCTTCCATATGAATTCCTTGCCTCCGGTGGTGAATCCAAGTCCTATTCGTTTGATTCAATGGACAAGTCACCTACAAAACTTCCCATAGATAAGAAGGACCCAAGCACGCCGCAAAAGAGCAATATAAGTGGAAAGAGAAGATATGAGGATATAACATCAGCAGATCAAGATACAAAAGTAGCATCCAAAACTCCCAAGAAATCAAATGTAACTGCAACAGACAACAGTAGTCTATCCACTCTCTTGTCATCATTGACTCATAATGAAATGGTAAAACTTCATGAACAGTCGGCACCTCAAACAAACGATAACAAACCATCACTAAGGCATACTGTCCTTTCTCTTACATTGGCACTCACATCAAATGCTTCAGCATATGATTCCAACTTTTTGAGATATTGTAATGTCGAGAAGACGACGCCGAATGGTGACAGGCAGAGAAATGAAAGGCAAGATGCAAAGCAGAGATGGATGCCACGATTTTTACAAGGGACAAAGATCAAATTGCAAGGCAAGAAGGAAGAAGACTGAAACATGATGCATAGTATAAGTAGATCATATCATATAACTTGTTTACTATTGAATAGCATCCGACTCCGCCTCGAGACCCTTTTCAGAAACATCCAACATTAGAAATAATGATTGCGAAGGATCATTGGGGTCTGTTCTCGGTATATTATCCTCGGCTATATCCTCGTCACTGAGATGATATGGTGGATGAATCTTGCTAACCAGTTTTTCTCCATCCTTCGATAGTAATATCGCACTTCCATTTGAAAGTGTGAGTGTGGTTGCCCTATTGCCATCTATACTTGTAAAGAGCATTCTTTTCCTCTCCCCAAATGAGTATATTAACCGATGCGTACCCCTGCTTAGTCTCATGCCATCTCTTGGCCCTCGTGACCAGTCAAACTTTCGATAGGAGGAAAGGCCAAAATGTATATTGTATACCGTCTCAAGGCTTGTCAACAAAGCTTTAAACTCCTCGACTGTCTCTAGATATCCTCGGGTAGAATCCCAGCAATAGCCACTAGTAACACCAAAATCTTCTTCGGGTCCCTGAGTACAAAACAATAGCGATGGCGTTGATCCATCATACAAATGACGAATTGTATCAAAATTTGGCGGCAACCGAAGATATCTAAGTATGAGATGACCATTCTCCATGGCATCCATCAAAAACTGTCGATCTTTTCGTTTACCTGTAGCTTGATATGCATTCAGCATCTTCCAGTTTTGTATCTTCTCTGGATTGTTGAAAAGACCAATCCACGAATCTCCTTTACACCATGGAACTAATCTCCGTTGCTGCTTGCTTAAATTCTTTGTCAACTCTCGCCTAGCAGCCTCCTCCATTAAGGAATGTCGATACAAAACCACTTTCTTTGGTGTTTCACATTTACGTATTCGTATTCCATACTTCTCATTCTTATCAACAGCCCCAAACCTTCTACATGATAATGCTAGATTGAGCATATCTTGTGCATTGAGATATGACGCAATTAAAAGAGTTGTATCGTTGTTCATATTGATTAGTCCATTGCAATCCTTCTGCTCTGTATCCACTTGATTATCGATATCACACTTGATAAAGCTGATTTGTATATCATCGACAGATATGCTCATAATAATATAACTTGACTATCCTACCTATCGAGGACAAGAGGAGAAGCAATAATTTGTATATGTGCGTTTGTATGTATCAGATTAGAATCGATGCCTCTTTCAGGAACTACTTAACAATATGGATAATGATATGCTTCACAAGACCCCTATTAAAGATGATAGATGCAGAGTGATATAATACCCAAACAACAAACAAAGATTGTGAATTGTGACATCAAAGTGAGTTTATTCCCACTTATTGGTTAATCTCCTCTTTCTCCTCACCTCACGTCGCTCCTACTATCATTGTGGCGTCTCATACATCTTCGATCTACAATCATGCAAATCTTCACCATCATATCCCTGCTAGTGGTCGCTCTCATCAGTATCGCATATGGCTACACATCTCCAAAGATATCATCACAAAAAACTACAACGAAATCATCTGATGTTGCAATAAATCGTAGTACCTTCCTTGCCACAACATCAGCAGCATGTCTTACCTTCCTAACTCCGCCATCAGCAAATGCATTGGGTAAAAAGAAGGAAGTTGATCCTGCATTAAAAGGAACGAAACAAGATCCTGAATATCAAGGTTGTTTGTCACAATGTCTTTAGTAAGTTTGTGTGTATAATTTGATGTGTGTATTTGAGTGCGTATGTGTTTTAAGTGCATATCTTATACATCCTCTATGATTGGTATACAAATAAAGTGATTGTACCAAACCCAAAGGTATGGAACAGAGAAGTCGTGCGGAATGTATCCCTGAGTGTAAGAGTAAGTGTGCTACGACAAAAGAACAGTTGATGAAGGGTACACCAATTGCAAAAGAGTAGATATAAAGAACAGAATAAAAGAACAGAATGTCAATAGTTTGGTATTGGGTTATGGTTTGGGGTATTAATGAGTTGGTGTCAAACTTTACAGCATAGAACTTAATATCTGTTGGAAGATATGAACTGAAGGGAGTAGTGTTTGGGGATTGCTATGCTATATGGATATACAAATAGGGGAGGAGACTGCTATAATAAGTGCGAGGGGATTGGGGGGACTCTTAAGTAAGCTGAAACGCTCTTAATTGATTTAATTTAGAGCACACTTAGTATTCATCAACCGATTGGTTCACAGTCTATACCAACTTTTCACACACAACTTTATGCATCTTCCAATGTTTTCTTTGACATTCAGAACTACAGTATTGGGCTACGTTGCAACCTATACATGTCGTGGAACAAGAAGAAAGTTAGTATTCTGTTACAAATATCAAGCAAGTCGATGCAATAAGTCTCACCGCTGCATAATAAGCAGTAGAGCCAAACCTCATTCGATATGATTCACCTTGACTTGATGAATGGTCTGATCAACTGTGCAAATTTAAATGAAGACATTGTTCGAAGGCCGTGTTCTTGTACAGCCTTGCGTTTTGCATCATCTTCATGTCCAACACCAAGAATGATAAGCAAATTCTTCTTAGCCTTCGCATCAAATACTGTTGGTAAACTGTTACTGTATTGTACACTGTCGAGAGGTTTTACTGCTTCCTGGATGATTGCCTTGCTCAACTTATCACTTGTCATGGTTCCTGATGGTACTATTTTACTATCTCTGATTTCTTCTGGAACTTTGTTCCTCGGGATTGATTGCTTGGACTTCTTAGGCTTCGGGTTAGTAGATGCCGATGCAGAAGTATTCTTCCTCTTGACTTTAGAGTTTGACTTCGACTCGGGTTTGGAATCCTCCTCCTCCTCCTCGGAACTCGAATCTTCATCAGAATCATATTCATTAGAGTTCTTCTTCTTTGGTAATGGTGGATCAACAAATCTTTGTAGATTCTTGGGGACCTTACTCTCCACATTAGAAATGAAACACTTAGTAGCAGTAGTTCTATCGAAGAAAACACGGCCACTCTCCAAACTGCTCTGAGGAATAGCCACGGTTACTGCAGCAGTGATAACGAAAGGAGTCTTCTTGGATTTGCTACCATCACGACTGGCATCACCCTCCAGAGGAATGACATCGTAATTCCTTGATAGTTCAATGGATGAGCTCTCAGCTATCAAGGCAGATCTCCTCTCTGCGCCTGGATGTTGAAGGAGAACATTCACAGAAACAAGCCCATTACTCAATGCCATATTCGTTACCTTCTTGAGGAAATGCTCAAGGAGTGGAGTGTTATTCAAGAAGGAATAATCAAAGTATGCCAACACCATTTCCTTGCCAATTCGAAGACGAGTACCATCAGCTCTGCTCAGAACCAAGGAATCCTTCTTAAACAACTTTCTGACCAACTCATGTGGAGAAACCGTATCATAATGCCCGATGTTGTTTCCGGTCTTTACTTCCATTGACAAGGGAGTCTGGTTATCTTGACCAAGAGCATAAAGCATTGCCTTCTTCGAACTGAAGCACATAGTTCTTGACAAATCAATGGCGTTTTCTTTGTGAAGCACACCGCCAAGGCTGGCACCGGCAAGCACAATTGAATCGGGCTGGGCTTTTGCAAATCGGAACAAAGTCTCTGCACCCAACTTAATACGAGAGAAGTTATGAGTATCCAACTCAGGTACGCCAGTCTTCTCTGCCAAAGCAATCTCTTTGGCTATTCTTTCCTCCTTCTTCTCCTTGTTATAAGTTTTCATTTGCTCACTTCTTCTCTTCCTGAACCCAGGATCTGAGTTATACTTGGCGTTGACCTCTGTTAACCGGACTTCTCTCTTTGTTTTGATTGAACCATGAGCATTTGCTAGGACTACACCGTCAGCAGATGTCGCCGGCTTGTCTAAATTTGCCTTGTCCTTCTTCGATCTGATATTTCGTTTGTGGTCAATGACACATCTATAGTAAAGTCGGTCGGCAAGCGATATATTCTTGTCATATATGACTAGAATAGAATCTCTGCCTTTAATTGAGTTCTTGAACTTGAGAGTTGTACAATAATCTTTAATGTATTGTAGGGATGAATTGGTTGTCATTTTATCAATGGCTGATAACCACTTCACTTTCTCGTCATTGCAGAGGGCATTGAACCTATTCTTAAAATCCTCGGCCACGGGTAGAAAGTTATTACCATTGAAATTGTCGGTAGTCACAATAACACCGGGTGTTTCATTTATTGTTTGGATTTCCTTGGCGTCTGGGTTTGGATAAAAGCCATTCGTCGGAGTTCCCATGCATTCGGCGTCGCCGCAGGTCACCTTAATGCCAACCTTTTTAAGACCTCTGACAGAAGTGCTTTTACTGCATCCAGATGCAGGACATAAGTCTACCATGATAATGTATATACGTTTGAGGGGAACAACGAGTCGGATGAGAGAGTTCTCCACGTTGTTAATTAAATTTTATAGTACATACATACCTAAGATGACTTACCTTCTGATGTATGAAGAGAAGTACAACGAAAGCATGTCTTCATACCAGTGCTACCGACTATTATTCAGCGTACCATTATTGAAAGCGTAGTTCAGGGTAGCCACCTATCTAACCAGCGTTTGATCAAAGAAAATTTGATTGACATAGCTATCCGTCGCGGTAGATAATAGCTATGTCTTCATTCAGTTCAATCAAGGCTGCTACTCAGTCGAAATTTCTGGAAGAGAAGGGTCAAACAGAACGGCAAAGAGTTCAATTGCTCATATATTTCTCAAGCACTGACAACTATTCCTCCGTAATAAGTAACGTACAGCCTCACGAGGTTGGTCGCTAAGTTCATTACAGAGATGAATCTATAATTAACAACTAATAACAAGTTGATTTAAGTTTAGAAGTAATGTTATGCCTTATCCAACATCATCCGTTTTCTCCGTCCCAGTGATCTCGAAGGTCTACATTTGTTGTGTCGGTGGTTCGACATGACACGATTATGCCGCCTATTGCAAAGATACTGGCCACACTCATCATGTAACTCAGTCGATTCTGATTCACTAAAGAACCGTATAGGTACTGTACACAAAACCCGGCCAATCTACCTGTTGCCACGCATACACCTCTTCCAGTACTTCTCACCCTTGTAGGAAACGACTCAGCCGAAAGACAATCAAGCCCTAGCCAGCAAATGCATAGACATATCGTATGTGCACAAACTGCCGCTAAAATAATCCATGAATAGTTGACATTCGGATCGTCTTTTGTTATTTGAATAACATTGGCCGTTACTGATAACAATAACAAGGCAATAAACCCGCCACTTTCAGGATCTTCTCCTTCCAATAAAATCTATCAATCCCGAAGCAAGCATCATGCCTGGTATTTGAGAAAGAGTTGAGTAGAAGCTTAATGCATATGGATCCACTTGGAGTTGAAGCATCTGAAAGATCTTTGTCCACCAAGTAGCAACCCCAGTCGTTAAAGTAAGGCAAAAGTATGTCAGTTGAAGTGGAACTGTAGTCCTCCAATATCCTCTAACAAACACTTGTCTAATGCTCAACAAACTTATCCAAACTTCTCTCATTGAACTCGTCTGATCCAC
>Ga0075437_13243_pt1 | contig 22115 bp, 17 predicted proteins | sample MintriMetagenome_FD_74266 | JGI IMG/M metagenome (GOLD analysis project Ga0075437, IMG submission 74266) | Marine eukaryotic communities from Monterey Bay, USA to study complex ecological interactions - Minidiscus trioculatus and... | ecosystem: Environmental > Aquatic > Marine > Unclassified...
TATATATATATAATGTTATGTTAATATTGCGAGTATATTTTACTGTGGCGGGCTTGGTTACTCTTGACTATCTCCCTGCTTGGGACGCTACTTTTTGTTTGCAAAAATGATACACTGAAATAGTTGTACTGACAACTCTATTCTCTCATTTCCTACCAACTATTAATAATTATGCACAGATACAATACAGATAAAATGAGTGAGGAGAAAAAATATCCCAATAAACCAAGACTTCAATTCGATTATGATAAGATTGAGCCGAAGCCTGCGATAGAACCACCTCTTCCCGTATCAGATGTGGCAAGGAATCATGTGCCCAACTCATATGTCAATTCAAAGCTAACTCATGAGAAGATTGCTGCCTTCCGTGCCAAGGCCACTAACCCTACCAAACCAAATCTTGATTATGCCCAACCAAATGATAAATACCCAGAGTCGTTTCCCCACTTCGTTCGAGGCCGTGACAGTCTTCGTGAGTATATAACTTCACTGTTTACAAGTCGTATTGCACTTTATGACGGAGCTATGGGTACAATGATTCAGAACTATGCCAAGAGGAATAGACTCGAGGAAGAGGAGTACAGAGGTGATAGATTTGCCAATTGGAAGTGCAATATGAAGGGTAATAATGATCAGCTATCAATTACACAGCCTCACATTATCAGTGGTATTTACAAGGAGTATCTGGAGGTTGGCGGATCTGATTTGATTGGTACGAATACTTTCTCCTCCACGACAATTGCCATGGCAGATTATGAGATGGAGGATTATGTGTATGAGCTGAACTACGAGGGTGCACGTTTGGCTCGTGAGGCTTGTGATGAGGTAACTGCCAAGGATCCAAGCAAGCCTCGTTTCGTAGTGGGTGCCATTGGGCCTACCAATCGTACTGGTTCGATCTCTCCCTCAGTAGAGGATCCCTCCGCTCGTAATGTAACATTTGATGAGCTCGTGGAGGCCTACCTTGAACAGATTGTTGCTCTGATGGACGGAGGAGCTGACATCCTTATGGTTGAGACCATCTTTGACACTTTGAATGCCAAGGCAGCTTTGTATGCCGTTGGGGAGTATTTGGAGTTCACTGGTTTGGACATTCCTGTGTTTGTATCTGGTACTCTAGTAGATCAATCAGGACGTACATTGTCAGGGCAGACAGGAGAAGCTTTCTATGCATCTATCCGTCACGCCAAGCCCATGTGTGTTGGTTTGAACTGTGCGCTTGGAGCGAAGCACATGACACCATTTGTGGAGAAGCTAGCCAACTGTGTCGAATGCTTCTTGCATGTGTATTCGAATGCTGGACTGCCTAATGCCATGGGAGGGTACGACGAGACACCAGAGGACATGGCCGGGCAGAACGAGGTATTCTTTAAGAATGGCTGGTTAAATATGGTTGGTGGGTGCTGTGGATCCACGCCGCAACATATTAAGGCTATCAGGGAGATGTCTGAAAAGTACTCACCCCGCAAGCTCCCAGATGTCGGCCGTCCTAAGATGTGGCTCTCAGGATTGGAAGACTTGGTGGTAGACGATGTGCACAACCATCTTGGAATGCCTTTCTTAAATGTTGGGGAGCGCTGTAATATCTCTGGCTCAATCCGATTCAAAAAGTTGATGATGGCTGGAGATTATGCTACCGCTATGGACATTGCCAAGAAGCAGGTTGAGGACGGAGCTCATGTAATCGATATTAATGTGGACGACGGTATGTTGGACGGCCTCGCTGCGATGCAGAAGTTTGTGAAGATTGCTGTGACGGAGCCTGAAGTGTCAAAGGTTCCATTCATGCTTGATGCGTCCAAGTTTGAGATTGTCATGGCTGGTTTGAAGTGGTGCCAGGGCAAGTGCATCGTGAACTCTATTTCTCTTAAGGTTGGCGAAGAGCTGTTCAAAGAGCAGGCTACACTGTTGAGGAAGCACGGCTGTGCTGTAGTTGTTATGGCATTTGATGAAGAAGGCCAAGCCGCCACCGAAAGCGAAAAAGTCAGAATATGCAAGCGTTCGTATGACATCTTGGTGAATGAGGTTCGTTTCCCTCCCGAAGATATCGTTTTTGACCCCAATGTTTTGACAATCGGTACCGGAATGGAAGAGCATGCCGCTTATGGTATTGATTTTATCAATGCCACAAAGACGATTAAGGAGATCTGTCCTTATGTAAAGATCAGCGGAGGTATTTCCAACTTGTCATTTGGCTTCCGAGGAGTGATGAAAATTCGTGAATCTATCCACTCTGTGTTTCTGCAGCATGCTATTTTAGAATCTGGCATGGATGTGGGTATTGTCAACCCACATGAGATGATTGCTTACTCCGAGCTTGAAGATGACATGAAACTACTCTGTGAGAATTTAGTGTTCAATAAGAACGAAGATGCAACCGATGATATGCTGGAGAGAACTTCCTATGAAAGGGCTTGTATTGATGCAAGGAAGAAGGGCCTTCCACCTCCTCGCAAACCCAGAGGAAAGATGCCTAATAAACCAAGACTTCAATTCGATTATGATAAGATTGAGCCGAAGCCTGCGATAGAACCACCTCTTCCCGTATCAGATGTGGCAAGGAATCATGTGCCCAACTCATATGTCAATTCAAAGCTAACTCATGAGAAGATTGCTGCCTTCCGTGCCAAGGCCACTAACCCTACCAAACCAAATCTTGATTATGCCCAACCAAATGATAAATACCCAGAGTCGTTTCCCCACTTCGTTCGAGGCCGTGACAGTCTTCGTGAGTATATAACTTCACTGTTTACAAGTCGTATTGCACTTTATGACGGAGCTATGGGTACAATGATTCAGAACTATGCCAAGAGGAATAGACTCGAGGAAGAGGAGTACAGAGGTGATAGATTTGCCAATTGGAAGTGCAATATGAAGGGTAATAATGATCAGCTATCAATTACACAGCCTCACATGATCAGTGGTATTTACAAGGAGTATCTGGAGGTTGGCGGATCTGATTTGATTGGTACGAATACTTTCTCCTCCACGACAATTGCCATGGCAGATTATGAGATGGAGGATTATGTGTATGAGCTGAACTACGAGGGTGCACGTTTGGCTCGTGAGGCTTGTGATGAGGTAACTGCCAAGGATCCAAGCAAGCCTCGTTTCGTAGTGGGTGCCATTGGGCCTACCAATCGTACTGGTTCGATCTCTCCCTCAGTAGAGGATCCCTCCGCTCGTAATGTAACATTTGATGAGCTCGTGGAGGCCTACCTTGAACAGATTGTTGCTCTGATGGACGGAGGAGCTGACATCCTTATGGTTGAGACCATCTTTGACACTTTGAATGCCAAGGCAGCTTTGTATGCCGTTGGGGAGTATTTGGAGTTCACTGGTTTGGACATTCCTGTGTTTGTATCTGGTACTCTAGTAGATCAATCAGGACGTACATTGTCAGGGCAGACAGGAGAAGCTTTCTATGCATCTATCCGTCACGCCAAGCCCATGTGTGTTGGTTTGAACTGTGCGCTTGGAGCGAAGCACATGACACCATTTGTGGAGAAGCTAGCCAACTGTGTCGAATGCTTCTTGCATGTGTATTCGAATGCTGGACTGCCTAATGCCATGGGAGGGTACGACGAGACACCAGAGGACATGGCCGGGCAGAACGAGGTATTCTTTAAGAATGGCTGGTTAAATATGGTTGGTGGGTGCTGTGGATCCACGCCGCAACATATTAAGGCTATCAGGGAGATGTCTGAAAAGTACTCACCCCGCAAGCTCCCAGATGTCGGCCGTCCTAAGATGTGGCTCTCAGGATTGGAAGACTTGGTGGTAGACGATGTGCACAACCATCTTGGAATGCCTTTCTTAAATGTTGGGGAGCGCTGTAATATCTCTGGCTCAATCCGATTCAAAAAGTTGATGATGGCTGGAGATTATGCTACCGCTATGGACATTGCCAAGAAGCAGGTTGAGGACGGAGCTCATGTAATCGATATTAATGTGGACGACGGTATGTTGGACGGCCTCGCTGCGATGCAGAAGTTTGTGAAGATTGCTGTGACGGAGCCTGAAGTGTCAAAGGTTCCATTCATGCTTGATGCGTCCAAGTTTGAGATTGTCATGGCTGGTTTGAAGTGGTGCCAGGGCAAGTGCATCGTGAACTCTATTTCTCTTAAGGTTGGCGAAGAGCTGTTCAAAGAGCAGGCTACACTGTTGAGGAAGCACGGCTGTGCTGTAGTTGTTATGGCATTTGATGAAGAAGGCCAAGCCGCCACCGAAAGCGAAAAAGTCAGAATATGCAAGCGTTCGTATGACATCTTGGTGAATGAGGTTCGTTTCCCTCCCGAAGATATCGTTTTTGACCCCAATGTTTTGACAATCGGTACCGGAATGGAAGAGCATGCCGCTTATGGTATTGATTTTATCAATGCCACAAAGACGATTAAGGAGATCTGTCCTTATGTAAAGATCAGCGGAGGTATTTCCAACTTGTCATTTGGCTTCCGAGGAGTGATGAAAATTCGTGAATCTATCCACTCTGTGTTTCTGCAGCATGCTATTTTAGAATCTGGCATGGATGTGGGTATTGTCAACCCACATGAGATGTTAGCGCTTTCCGAAGTCGAGCCCGACATAAAGATTGCTTGTGAGAATTTAGTGTTTAATAAGAGTGAAGATGCAACTGATGTTATGCTTGAATTGACCAAGAGAGAACGAGCACGCCGTGAGGCCTTGAAGAATGGTGGAGGTGCTGCCGAAGTCAAGAAGGACTCCTGGCGTGATCTTGAAATTACCAAGAGACTGGAACACGCCCTCATTAATGGCATCTCTCAATATATTGATAAGGATGTTGAGGAAGCTAGACAAGAGGCCGAGAAACCTCTTCATATCATTGAAGGACCGCTCATGGATGGCATGAATATCATTGGAGACTTGTTTGGGGCCGGAAAAATGTTCCTACCTCAAGTTATCAAGTCTGCTCGTGTTATGAAGAAAGCGGTTGCTTATTTGCTTCCCTTTATGGACCAAGAGAAAAGGGACAACATGATTGCACAGGGTCTGGATCCCGATGATGTTGACGAGAATGATGATTCAAACTTTGCTGGTAAGTGCCTATACACCATTGTGTGTCTTCTTTCACAAACATTTTACACTGATTAACATAAAAATGCTAACCACACTATGCAACTTTAGGTAAAGTTCTTATGGCCACTGTCAAGGGTGATGTACATGACATTGGGAAGAATATTGTCGCGGTCGTACTTGGCTGTAACAACTACAAGGTGTATGATATTGGTGTCATGTGTTCATGTGAGATGATTCTTGAGAAAGCCAAGGAATATAATGTTGATGTTATTGGTCTCTCTGGTTTGATTACTCCGTCGTTAGATGAGATGGTTGTTGTTGCCAAGGAAATGTCCAAGGCTGGCTTTAAACAACCACTTCTAATCGGAGGTGCAACCACATCCAAAATGCACACGGCCGTAAAAGTTTCACCCAACTACTTTACTCTTGAACATCCAGTTATTCATGTCCTGGATGCATCAAGATCTGTTACAGTTGTGTCATCGCTCTTGAGTGAAGATAATAAGGAAGAATATGTCACTGACATTATGGAAGAATATGATGAGATGAGAGAGGATTACTATGCTGGTTTAGAAGATAGATATTTCCTTACATTTGATCAGGCTAAGGAGCAGAAGCTATCCATAGACTTCGATGCCACTCCTCCTGCCCCTGCACCAAACAAGCTAGGCGTACATGTTATTGATGATGTATCTCTTGAAGATGTTGTTCCATATATTGATTGGGTAAGTGAATCTAGTGTGTGGTCGTCGATTTGCTTTATGGTGCTTTTAAGCTCTTTTGAATTCTCATCTCACTATCTGATACTCTTGTAATTTTAAAACAATAGAATCCCTTCTTCCAAACTTGGGAACTCAGAGGTCGTTACCCCAACCGTGGCTATCCCAAAATCTTCAATGATGAAGCTGTGGGTTCAGAAGCGAAGAAGTTGTTCGATGACGCTCAAAGTCTAATGAAAGAGATCATTGCTAATAAGAGCATGAACTTGAAGGGTGTAGTTGGCTTATTTCCTGCCAATCGTACTGAAGATGGCGAAGATGTTATTGTCTATGCCTCTGAAGAAGATCGTGAAGCAGGCAATCCTCTCGATAAATTCTGTGGTCTACGACAGCAGGCCGAGAAGGAGAGTGACGATCCTTATCTGAACCAGTCGGACTTTATCGCTCCTGCTGGTTACAAGGACCATATTGGTATGTTTGCGGTGTCTTGCTTCGGCTGTGACGCACTTGTTAAGAAGTATGAGAGTGAGCATGATGATTACAACAAGATTATGGCCCAGGCCCTAGCTGATAGGTTTGTCGAAGCTTTTGCTGAATATCTCCACAGAGTCATTCGTACAGACATGTGGGGATATGCCAACGACGAGAGTCTGAATGAAGAGGATCTTCTTAAGATTAAGTATGTTGGAATCCGTCCTGCTCCTGGGTACCCATCACAGCCTGATCATACAGAGAAGAGTAATATGTGGAAGGTTATCAAGGCAAAAGAGCTGGCAGGTATCGACCTCTCGGAATCATTATCCATGATGCCTGCTGCCTCAGTGTCAGCACTAGTCTTTGCTCATCCAGAATCTCAATACTTCGCCGTGGGGCAAGTTGGTAAGGATCAGGTAGAAAGTTATGCAGCTCGTAAAGGCATGGAGTTGTCTCTTTGTGAAAGATGGTTATCACCTATACTGAATTATGAGAGAGATTAGGTTGACAGCAGAAGGTAGAAAGATGTAAATAAGAAATAAGAAAATGTCTCGAAATGCTTATTGCTATTTCTCAACCATCCTTTACAATCCATAATTCAAATGAAGGTTATTCAGCACATCATCGATAGGTGCAATCGATAGCCAAGAAGCTGTTCTACGCAATTGTATCAAGAAATGTATGCAAACTTTACTTTTTGAGTGAGATAGGATAGGTAAAGCTTAAGGTAAAATTTTAAGTGCCTTAGCATCACACCAATGAATGATCGACCTACAATCCATAGTCATTATGCAAATTATTTAACACATCTGTGAACGCCCAACACAACAACTGACCAATACCAAATCTCAAACTGCTTCCATCAGAATAGGGAGTTTCATTCCTGGACGGTGAAGTACTTGCTTCTTTGCTGGTGGTGGTTCTTCATCTGACTCTGAGTCCATAGATGACCTGGCAGGGGCCTTCCTGGTTGCACCTCTCTTAGACTGTGTCTTCTTCTTTGCAGTAGTCTTGGTCTTCTTTACTGCTGGCTTCTCGCTGAACTTTGTATATACTACCTGAGCTTTTATTGCATCATTGACTTTTGTTTCATCCATAATGCCCGCCATCATTTCTTCTATTGTATTCTTATCCTTTTCTTCCACTCCATACTTTTGCAAGGATTTCCAATATTCACCCTCGGCTCTGAAGAATGCTGTAATTGCAATAGAACAACCAGCTGATGTACTTCCATTTTTATTCTTCTCAAAAGCTGCAGCTAAAGATGTAGCTTTTATTTTGATTGTTGGTATATTTTCTGTATTGTTGGACCAAGTAATAATCTCAATAATTGTCTGTACTATCGTCATTTTATCTTTTCTAGTATTGAAACCATATTTATGTGCTGCATTTATCATTGCTGTTACTAGTTCATGGTTGATTGCATTAGGGTTACAAACACCAGCCATGATAAGAGCATTTAATTGTCCTAATTTGCCACAACATAAGATGTCTCTTTTTGGATTGTAGTAATTAGTACTGTTGCCGGAGGCGGTGGATATCTTTAACCAACCGCGAGGTAAATAATCATCACCAGCCGCTTTTAATTGTTCAATAATCTCACCATCGTTGATTTTGTTGATATCAACGCCCAACTCACAAGCTGCATGTCCCAAGTTGATATACCTCTTACCACTACTACTATATATATAAATTCCTCTCCCCTGCCTTGACTTGTTAGTTCGGTAATCACTAACAGCGGTTCCATCTGGCAAGCCTATTTTACGTGCAGTTTCTAATGCCTCTCCCCCTTTTGGTAGTGATTGATAATATGCTCCGAGATTGATATCTGTGCACTTATGTTCCTCAGCAACTATTGCAATTTGGCTGAGTTTAACGTTGTACATAAATTTAACTTTGTCACCTGTTTTCAATGGTGGAACGCGTAGTGATATTTGTGCCCCCGGTTCAAATTTGCCTTTTAATGCATTGATCTTATACTGTCTGAGAGCAAAACCCTTTAGTCCACAATCGTCTGCTATTTGGAATTCCTCTCGTGCAAAGGATATGTTTGGATCATCTACCGAATCAATAATTCCTTGCATAAAATCATTACCCTCATCTCCAGAGGATTTATTGTCACTATCATTACTACTATCGTCATCGTCAAAAGCATCATATTCACTTTTTGTTCTTTGTTGTTCTTCTTCTTCATTATTATCACGTGTTATTTGCTGTTGTTGACCTTGTTGTTGAGGTTGTTGCTGCTGTGTTCGGTGTTGTTGTTGGTGTTGTTGAACGTCAGAAATACGTACCCAAGTATTACCAACAGCAGTATGTGTGGGTGTAGGCGGTCCATCTCCTGAAAGTGATCCCCACCTTCCATTGTTACTGACGCCATTGCTTTGAGTAGCAGGTTCTGAAGTATTTGTAGTAGTACTATGTGTTGGGGTAGGAGGACGAGAACCTATCAACTCTCCCCATGTACCATTGTCACTACCGGTATTGTTGGTGGCATTAATGCTAATACTGTTACTCATATTGCAGTGTTATATTATATCTGCATATCGTTTGAGTTGTGGTATGCTATTAGTTATGCTAACTATTTTCATTTATTGAGAACTCTATTATGTGGAGATTCTCTATCTTGGAGCTCAGGCGTACGGCGTAGGATTGTACTACCTGACAATTGACAATCTTTCAATGCGCAAGAGGATCTAAATATGCCCAATACAATACCAATTCTATCAAACGAACAATCACCTCCAAGGCACGGCTACGATATTGAATCTGTTGATGGCGATGAAAAGGAAGATAATACACATGAACATCACAAATCTAATATCCTACCAAAAGGTTCAGTTCGACAACAAAAACAAATAGCTTTACAAAAAAGAAATTTACATACGGTATATGCAGGTACAATACAACACAAAAAGCAACAAAAGAGAAGTAGAAATAGGTCAAGTAGTATGAGTAGTTTAAGTACAGCTACTGCAAAGTCTACTGCAAAGTATAACAACAACACAACTTCCAATACCAACACCAAACAATCTAAAAATGACATATTGTACAAGGTTGGGGATATTGTCGACGTGAGTGTTGATGATGATTATAATAAAGCTGGGGAATTAATACGTAAAGATAATATTGGTAATAGTCATATCAATAATAAATATAAAGAAGTTGATTTGCAAGTTGTGGAGACATTACAAAAGACTGTATCTGTCATGATAACGAACAAAAGGTCCAACTCCAACAAATTACAAGTGTTACGATTACGTGATGAATCAAATAATAGGTGCTTTATGGAAATTTTTGATACTGGTATTATGATCTTTGAATATATTGAAATGGATAAAATTGAGGGGAAAGTAAAGCCAGAATCATGGTTTCCTCCTGGAGATAATAATGGACAAATAATTCAATATGGTGATAACTGCTTCATTTGTGGCGGCTGTGAAGGAAAGTTATTTGAATGTGATGAAGATGGTTGTCTCAAATCATTTCATGAGATGTGCTTACCACCCAATTTCAAATCAGAAGAAGATGATTGGGACGATTGGGAATGTCCATGTTGTGTTGGTATTTTGTTTGGGAAAAAGACGAAGAATGTTTTCAATAAAATATCCAACTTATGTACGAAAGAACCCTTTGCTGGGTGTGATCAAGGTTATCATACAATCTTCCCTGAACCTCTTTTAAATATGAGGTATGAGTTGATGTTGCTGGTAGAAGAAAAACATAAAGCTGATGTTGGTAAGAAGAGGAAGAGTTGTGGTAGTAGTGCAAGATCGGGCAGTGGCAAGAAGCTTGCTGCCGAGAAAAACGAGGAGGCATCTACTACCTCTACTCCAACTAAAGATGACGAGTCACCTTCACTGGCACGTGGCAATGATGAAGGACCTTCGGCATCAACACGTCATGGTAGTACTGCAAGTTCAAGCCGTGACAAGAAGAAGAGTGGTAGTAGTAGTGAATGTTCAGAGGATGAAAGTAGCGGAGAGGAGAGTAAGGAGGAGGGTAAGAAGTCTGCAGCCAAGACAAGCAATGAGCCTAAATCAGCACGGTCTACGGCACCGCCAGCTCATGGTGGTAGTAACGGACCTTTGGCATCCGCACGTGGTGGTAGTGGACGTTCCACACTTAGTAATAATTTACCTTCAGCACAAGCACTTGGTACTTTATCTTCGGCACCTGAATTGACAGTGAAACCACCATCCTTCCTTCACGAGCACAAATATACAAACTTGACATTGTTAACTAAGAGTGTCGATCCAATGCGTACAACATATGAGGCGACATGTTGTGGTGTTACATCAATAGTAGTAACAAGTGGAGAAGTGACATGTAGGGTAAATAGAGGTAGAGCAATGGGTAATGAGTATGATGAAGTATATTCATTAGCACGCAATACCCTGCCAATTCAACTAGTGAATGGAGACGAGTGGAAATTGGAAAATTGGTCACAAAACTATGAGGCACATGTACTAATTGTTGAGTCTATGTTTTGATTGATAATAGTATTGGGTAGGGGATAAGAATAACATGATAATGATGATACGGGGTTGAAAACGGGGAATAGTATAGCAAATGGGGATAACAAAAGTAATACCAACATACAACATCAATATTACATTTAACATCAATTCTCTTAAGGCTTGACAAAAATCTCTCCTGTATTATTATCAACATCATACCCATCACTTCTCATCATACCAGCAAACTCTTTACGCCATTTATCATCATATGTCACTTTCATATGGCAACACTTATCCAATAGGAACGTCTTACGATTCTCAAAGCGAGCAAAGTCAAGCCATTCAACAACACCAAGATCGGCAGGCTTAACATCCAACTTCTTAGCCACCTTGGCACGACTTGCACATTCAGAAGGGTTAAGCTTCTTGTTGTCTTCATCAACATGATGATTATCACCGCCACCCATACTCTTTAATGTAGCGAACTTTGTCTTCTTGCACAAATAACAAGGTCCAGCAAGACGTTTCTCAGCCTGGAGATGAAATCTCATTATCATCTCTTGCCGAGCAACCAAGGATGTAATAGATTCCCACCTCTCTTTATTAAAGAGTGTAGCATCTCTAATATCGGTGAAGAATGTATCCCGTAGAATTGTATTAGTCACATACTCATAGGAATAAGACTCGACTTCACCAAGTAGTAATGATTTGGTACAATCATACAAAGCCATTCCCTCAGGTGAATCTTGAACAACACAATATGGACGAGGTGGGAAGTCATAAACACCAAAACATCTATCAGGGAGAATCTTACATAGAGTTGGACCATAACGATTGTGGCATTCCCAACACTCCAATTGAGTCTTAACCAACTCAGTCATGATGTGAACGAATGCTTTACCAAAGTTATGAGCATTAACACCAAAGCATTTACGTCCTTCTCCGCCACAGTCATTGGAATCCTTATCATCTTCCCAATGATTACTCTCATATCCTAATGCACCAAACAATAAATCTTCAATAACTTTCCCACAGACGGCACATGCACCCTGCTTAAAACGGATTGTATATACAAACATTGCTGTCAAGAAGTGAGAAATATTATTCTCGTGTTTCTTGAAGTATGCCTTGAGATTTTTAATACACTCTTTCTTATCTTTTCCGCCTCTAAAAGGTACAATATCAACGCCAGCTTTATCAAATAGTTTAACAATATCACTGAGCTTGATATTCTTACGTCTATAGTCATTTGGACCTAATGAAGAAATTGAAAGAATACCATAACACAATGCTTTCATTTTACGATCTTTTAGTATAGTAGCAATAGACACATGGTTAGTATGCTGATCACCCTGTGGAATTAATTCAGCGGCCTCAATTAATTCGTTGTAGGATTTATCAAACTCTTCGGGGGTGAGAGGGTTATCTTTTGGCGGAGTACTTTCCTGAGTAGTCTTCTTCGTCTTCTTCTTTTTATTATTGTTCTTACTAGCCTTGGCCGGTGTAGCCTTTCCCTTAGCAGAGGCGGCAGTGGATGATTTGCTGTGTGGTGCCATATTAGTTATTAGTATGAGTAATGTATATAGTATTAAGTGTCAGAGTTGAAAGTAAGAGTGTTATTTTATGCGACTGACATTTTTTCTGAGTCCTGAGTTCGACTCAACTTTTTTGGTATCCTATGTTACGAAAATGCCTTAGCTCATTGGTATCGACCTACAATCCATAGTCATTATGCAAATTATTTAACACATCTGTGAACGCAGCAGCGAGTATATCATAATTCCTCGTGGTTTCTTTGTGCTCAACTCCAATAGCCTCTATCACAGTGGTTGTATACTGCATGCCAGTTGATCGACTTTTGCCGTTTGAAAGCGCACCATTTTTGGTTTATATCTTGTACCATGAGGATGACTTGTCCCAGTGTCATCATCATCTTTGTCACCATTTGCAGTTTCCTCAACTTCTTCTCGTGGATCAGCTCCATAACCCTCAATCCATTCGATCCCACCCTTTGGTCGGTGAGTCACCTTGATAGTATCTAATGCATTATTCTTAGGGTTGCTAATTTGTTCTTTCGACGAAAGAGTAGACATAGCTCTTCTAGCATGAAGGAGCCAAGTATGAGCCCACATCAAGGATATGTAAGGTATAGTACCATCACCGCTATGATGAAGCCACGTTGGAGTTTCACCATTCTCCATCTTTAGTAGGCGGCGTGTATCTTTCTTTTTGCGTAGTATAGTCTCAGTAAACGAGGATTTCGTTTGATTCAACGATTCTCTTACCAATTTGCCATTTTGTTCTTCCACTATTACTTGACTTATAAATGGTACACCGTCAAACGATTCTTTATCTTCTGTTGTATTCAATTCTTTTGTAGATTTTCTATAAACATAGCCTACTTCTGTTCTTACATCAGTTCCATATGCCATTATTACATGCTTGACATGTGGTCTGTCCGGTGATGTCGCAAGCATATTTGGCACACCATTGGTATTCCACCACGAAGTCGAAAGCTGATCTAGCTTAACTTTTAGAGGACTGCCCTTTTCATTCCATATTGTGGCGAACTCGTTAAATATGTGCCCATTCATTACCTCACGAGGCCCAAATTTGACAGTAGTCTGGTTCTTGCATGGAGGAGTTTCATCATGTTCACAGTACTCTGTCTCAACACGAACTGTGGGAAACAACGAATCAAAGTCCACTCTATCCTTCAATATTAACCTAATACAGTTAGTAAGAAAGGGAATAAAGAGTTAAGATAGTTGTTGTTAGTGAAGATGCATATCCATATCATATTCAGGTTCCTGCTTACCTAAGAGCTGGAAACTCTTTCCAGGGATCCTTACTTTTACTTGATTCAATTCCACTAACCATCTCTTCCAAGCATGCTAAATTACCACTCCCTACTTTCCCAACAGTATCATTTTCATCTCCATCACAGAATCTATTCAAGGGTAAGAAATGTTAGATGTGTCACTAAGATTGATATCAATGTGTATACATGCAAACTTACCCCATCTTTGTTGATATAGGATTAACAGTTGACGTTGATCCAAATGCTGTACAAAACAAGGATAGTCATAAGTATGAGCAACTTGTACTGGATCGTTTAACACAAAAAAAAGAAATAATACTCACACAGCTCCAATTCTCTTGCCTCTTCATCCGAAAATGGTAGACCCATATTCTCTCCTGATAGTACAGATCTCAAAGGCCCTGGTGCCCCTAATAAAGGCGCTGCCAAGCCAACATAAGTCCATATATGATTGCCGAGCCACTCTAACCATTGTTTATCTCCTTCAACCTTTGCTATTTCATACAGCTGGGGAAACTTTCTACCGTTGTTCTCTTGTACGTTTTGCCCGTTTTCTTGTTTGGTAGCCGAATTAACATCTTCTTCATGGATCGCCTCAGGAATGCTGTCATCCTTGTCCTCGGATATATCTTCTACTTCTCCAGGTTTATTGATATTTATAAACCGCCTCGATAATGCCCCTCTTCGCCAGAACGCACCCCCGCTTGCTCCAGTTTGTGTTGAAGAAGATTGTTCTGCTTGTTCCACATAGCGCATATATGTTTCCTCTCTCATTTGTACTCGTAGCCATTTTAAAAAGTATCTAAAAACACTGTTCCCCATCTAATAAAAGACAGAGACGGATAAAGGATATACAGGGGAGGATATATGATTGGTTTAAGGATAAACAACTCTAGTAAAATCCAATACATATAAATTACTCACACTATGTGCCACCATCTTCAATAAAAGAGAGTTGATGATGTTGAGATGTTGTTGTTGAGTTAGATGATGATGTTGTTGTTAGTAATTGACACGAAAAGTATGATACATATTCTACACTCACGATTCCAGGTCTTCCATTGGACTCCACCGCTGCTTCAATCCTCCTCCTTGTCATTGTGAGAAAGCCATCTCTTGATTCCATAACATCCGGTGACAATCTCCAGTCATAGGGAAGTGCCAAAATACTACTGACATCATACCCCAAGTTGTCAGCTAACCATTGTATTAACCACGCATAGACTGTGTTAGTCCCCCCAACAAAGAGGGAAGATACAGTTGAACCAGGAGCAAGCGAACTAATGGCATCCAGACCTTCATCAGGTCTGAGTTTGCAGCCCGATTCATCGTCATCTCCATCATAATCTGTTTGGTGCTTGCCTAGTGTCATACATTCAGTCCAACACCTTGCATCTATAGTAGCCATTTGTATCAAAAGATTCATATTCATCCAAACATTATCTAGCATTTTTATAGGCGACAATAATGCACTCTGAGGACATGGTTTGTGTTTCCATGATACTAAACGTGTCGACGCAAGGCCTGGAAGCAAGAAAACTGGAGGACGCTTATCGTTGGTTGACGACTTTCCTTCTTCGGACGTTACAGAATTCTGCTGCTCTTCAGTTGTATTGGTAATTTCTTCAGTCTCCCAATACTTTCCTCGACGTCCTCGTAATTGATCTCTCATCTTTAATATGTTTATATCACTTCCCCAATGTTTATCAATGAATTTCTTTTTCTTTGGTGCTATACATTGTGCATTGTCATCTTTGTTAGAACCAGGTCCACCTTTATTTGCATGTGCTTTGTATTTCTTTGTACAATCATCACTACCATCTTCACTCTCAATTTCTCCATCTACTTCTATACACTCTACTTCTTCTTCTCCTTCATGCTCATCTTGATTATCATCCGGATCAGCTCCGCCATATCCCCAGGGTAAAGTTTCTAATCTCGGAGATTTGGAATCATCATCATCACATTCTTGGACTATTTCCTCTTCTATTGTACTATCTGGTGGACTCCAACATTCTCCACCATCACTATCATCATTAATTTCTTCAATGCACGATGGATCTTACATATGTATAAGATAAATAAAGAGTTTAGTACACATTATATCATAAGAGACATATGAACAATTAGAAAAATAGCTGTACAAACCTGGAGATAATGGATTGCTATTTATACCGTCATCTATCATATCTCGGGGAATATCATTCGTCCCATGAATATTCCCTAAACCGAATATATCACTCTTCTCTAGATTCAACAAATCCTCTATATTGAGGATAGTTATTCTCTTCTTATTCTTTACATCATGTTCATTTTCCTTCGACCTATCACTATCACCTTCATTAGCTACAGGTTCTGTTGAAGATTCAACTATCAGTATAATTGTCAATACTGTTATCAATATTGATCGAACCATTCTTAATATTATCAAGAGGAAAGCTTATGCTACTGTCATATTGTGTTAATCTGTAGAACCATTATGTATTCTTCTGCGTACATCACCTTCAACATAATTTGCTGAGGAAAAAAAAAAAAAATGATGGCTATCGGTAGTGGTATCCTTTTTGAGATAGGATACCTTTAATCGATTGCAAAGATGTTATATTGGCAAAGATGAAAGAGGATAAAAGTTTAGCTGATACTCATACATAGCTGATACAAGCTTAGTTTAGTACACAGACTCATTTGTATGTTTTTAGTAATAACCTCCCTTGCTAGCCTCATGACTTGAATCTGTCTTCATTGCATTCAAATAATCGCCAATAACCTTTTGTGCAGTATAAATCGATGTTGCCACCGTATGCCTAATCATTTCCGCGTTCCTTGCTAGTATACAGTGACATAAATGAGAATAATTTTGGTCAACGAGAGGACGTGTATAGTGATTGATTCGCTTCTCATTGCCAGTGCTGTTGCTATTTGTTGCAGTGGCGGATAACCGATCATCATTCAACTTTCTCTTCTTCGCAGGAGCCTCGTCGTCTCCATCTCCTCCTTCATCTCCTTTACCATCTCGAATGATTTCAATCTTTCCAATCAACACATCAACAGCTGGGCATAATACATTGCTCAACCGTGGACTAACAACGTTTGAAATGACTTCCTGACATTGCTGTAATTCAGCATTCATTACAGATAAATTCTGTTGACTGGCACCTGAACGATCAACTCCCCATTTATAGGTAGCTGCTGCAACTAACGAGATTAATAGATTGTATTCTTCAACAATTACCTGGATTGTGTTGGCCCATTTTTTAATGGGTGCAAATTGTTCATATAAAGTCTTGTCGGTAGTATCATTATTATAATCGGGAGGAGCTTCTGGTAAATCTTTTGGTAGTTTATCTATCAATTGACTTAAACGGAGTTTAATCTGTTGCAATGATAGTGGTTTGAAGTCAGCTGTTGTTGTTTCTGATAGAGAAGTTATGTTCGTTTCTTCTTCCGCTGCTTCAGCAGATGATCCACCACCTCCCGATGACATACTACCTTTTTTAGTAGGACCTCGTTTCTTGGTTCGTTTAGTTGGGGGAGCAGCTTTTGTAGTTGATGTGGTCGATGTGGTGGATGCAACATCAGGCTTTTTTGATGTTGCAATTGATGAACTATTGCTCTTTGAGACAGCCCCCGATAAAGCTGCTATACCACCACTGCCACCCCTGGCACCCTCCCCTGATGCTGCGGCAAATCCTTTTACTTCATTTGTCTTATCTTTGTTCATAGTTATATACCTTTATCAAGATGTCTTATCTTTGATATTGTTATCTACTAATATTTGAACCCAACAAACCAACAAAGGAGTGGTGGAGATGTAAAAACGGATATCTATCTATCTATGGTGTAGAAGTCAATTAAATCGCTGTTGAAGATGACGGCTGGCTATATTATGATTATATGGTTAGTTGAGATGACGGCAGAGATGACGGCTGGCATCTGTCTCCAACAAATCAGATAAGAGTGAATGGAGGAGAGAGAAATGATATCTTTTTTTTTATTCGTACAAAAATTTCTCTGCCATCCACTCATCATTGTTTTTAGCAGCCAAGAAGAGTAATCAATATGACGGATGATCAAATAGAAAAGCTGGCGGATATCGAAGTAGCAGATAATAGCGGAGATGAGGAAGAAGATGACGGCGTAGTTGATAATAGCGCCGCCGACGCACCCAAGAAAAAGAAAAGTAAGATATGATTATTCTCCCCTTGACATCTCTTTTGCAATACATCTCTTTTGCAATACATCATCTCACCTATTTTATCCCACGCCTTCCATATCCCCATTACAGAAAAGAAGAAGAAAAAGAAGAAGAAGAAATCTGCAGCGAATGGCTTGACAAAGGGTACTCCATCAAACAAGGCCGAAGGTCGAATGCTCGCTGAGGGTAGTTTCACAGATTATTATGTTGCACATGGTCAAACAGAACCACCCTCTATACCCGTTGTTAATCTATTCCGTGGCGATGATGATGATGGCAACACTACCAACACAAACTTACCACCCTTCCCCGAGGGTGAAATTCAAGAACATCCATTAGAATCCAATGTTCATCGTATCTCCTCAGAAGAATTACGTGCACAGGAACGAATACAATCAAACTTATATTCCAAGTTACGTCATGCATCCGAGGTACATCGTCAAGTTCGTCATTATTCACAATCGTTTATCAAACCTGGTATTAAATTAGTTGATATGTGTGAACGTCTTGAGGAGATGAATCGTAAGTTGGTAGTAGAACATGGATTAGAACGGGGTATTGGTTTCCCAACAGGATGTTCTTTAAATCATGTAGCTGCACACTATACACCCAATGTAGGTGATGATACGGTATTATCATATGATGATGTAATGAAGGTTGACTTTGGTACCCAAATTGATGGACGGATTATAGATTGTGCGTGGACGGTATCATTCAATCCCAAGTATGATCCATTGTTGGAGGCTGTCAAGGAAGCGACGAATGCGGGTATTAAAGCTGCTGGGATTGATGTTCGATTATGTGATGTTGGTGAAGCCGTTCAGGAGGTTATGGAAAGTTATGAAGTGGAGTTGGATGGGAAGACCTACCCTGTTAAGTGTATACGCAATCTCAATGGCCATTCCATCGGACCATACCAAATTCATGCTGGTAAATCTGTCCCAATTGTTAAAAGTGACGATGTTACCAAGATGGAGGAGAATGAAATCTTTGCTATTGAAACCTTTGGAACTACAGGACGTGGATATATTGTGGAGGATATGGAATGTTCGCATTATATGAAGAACTTCCACGCCCCACATGTACCACTACGTATGCCACGTTCTAAAAAGTTATTGGCACATATCAATAAAACATTCGGTACATTAGCATTCTGCCGTCGTTGGCTGGAGCGTGAGGATGGAGGGTCATTCACTGTTAATGGCGGAAAGGGACAGCAGGAGAAGTACATGGGCGCATTGAAGAATCTTTGTGATGTCGGAATTGTACAGGCATATCCACCACTAGTAGATGTCAAGGGGAGTTATACTGCACAGTATGAACACACATTGATATTGAGACCTACCTGTAAGGAAATATTGAGTAAGGGTGATGATTACTAATTAGAATTGGGTGGGTGCTGTTCGAGAGAGAGAAGAGAGAGATAGAATAGCTTTTGGTGGAGAGGTTGATACCTAATTGAAATATCTGTATCTCACATAATTAAGTGAGGTCACTGAGGGGAAGGTTGAGGATACTCTAACTATATAACCAAATGAAAGTAAGAACGTGTGACTCTAGTAGTAGCAATAAAAGGCCAGTAAGCCTTGAGCCCATATATCTATTGTCATAATGGACTTAGATCATATAAATGATATATATTTTGTCATCTAACCAGCTCAATAGAGCCAGCCGTCATCTCGGTCGTCATCACAACCAACCATATAGTCATAATATAGTCAGCCGTCATCTCCCCGTCATCTTTATCATGTCAGAAGTAGTTGTCAAGTGTACAAGTCGAGCAAGCCAGTATTTCCTATTTCTTGGCTCGGTATCTTTTCGCCCCCACCCAGTCCCCAAATTTACACTTGCCGCCACTTCTCGAGGCATACTATTGCAATAGATAGTAGAGGTTGCGCTGACATCATTAATCCATCATACCGTGTACTTACAGTATAACAAATAGTTTGAAAGTATGCCGTCGTCTCGAGAAAGAGATCGGTGCGGCTCAGAGTCTCCATATCTGACAAATGCAAATTCCTCTCCATTATCAACACTCGGATCTCATCAATCTTCCTTCGATAGTAATGATGCCACCATGCTTGGTGTCAAGTATAGTTGGAGTGGTGGAATAGGTACGCCATCTAATATTAGTAATGAAAGTGAAGAAAGTGGTGTAGTGGCCATTCTTAGCGGAGAGACAACTGAGGAGTTTGCAGTAGACGGCAGCACAAACTCGGAAGGCTCGGCAGGTCAGGAAGTAACACTTCTTGCTGTAGACACTCGTGGTAATATTGACAACAGAGAGATGCTTGCTCCTAAAGTTGGTACACCTAATAGAAAGAAGAAGAACGTTGGCAGTAGTGCTGACGTAACTGCAAGTAGAAATAAAGAGGGAATATCATCCGATACAAAAACAGCAGCTTATAATCAGAATCTATCACAAACATCATCTTGGGATATACAAAAGATACAAAAGACATTCTCATTCAGTAAGAAGAAAGTCAATAAGGAGAGTAGTAGTAGTAATAGTCGTACGTCGTCATCGTACCATAATCAACAGGGGAAAGAGTTGCAGCATCCATATCATCGTCCAAGAGTTGCTACACTAAATCAATCATCAAAGGGTTCAGGAATATGGGATTTAATGCATGCCAGTATTGGAGGATTGTCTAGGAGTGATAGTATGTCAACAACTGCTAACAATATATACGATGATATGAAGAACAAAGAAGGGGGAATGAAGGACGTTGAAGGTTGTCCTCCGCCTCTATCTGAATCACAAGAGAACTCACTATTTGCAATGGAAGTTGGATTGATTTACTCAAACGACGACGGCGATACAATCCACGACCCAAGCGTTCTCTACTCTCAAACTCTATCAGCAAGTTATACAATCGAATCTGAAGTAGAATGTCATGATTCACCCAGTACATACGATCTATCAAAGTATTTAAAGTATCAGCATGAGAATAATGGACCTACTAATACAAATGAAATTGGATGGGCTCAATCACATGATAGTGAATCAGTTTACACAAATGCACAAAGTGTCCTAACTGTCCGTGACGACTTTGGAAATCGCGTGCCTGAGAACTGTAAGACTATTATGGGGTATGATATGGCTAAACGCCGTAAGACTGGTAACAACGATAATTGTTCAGTCTTCAGCCGCAAGAAGAAACCAACTGAAGCAATCTTCCCCACTATGCAAAGTGGTGGCGGCTCTAATGCTGTAGCTGTCCCACCAGAGGAGATGGAACGTCGATTGCGTGAATTGGCTGGCCAAATCTCATCCGATTGGAGAGATACTGATCCTGATAATATGACAGCACCGGCATTAGCACGTCGACTAAGGGATTTTCAATTTGCGAGAGAGAAAAGGAGACGCAAGTATGGTAATGCTAGATTGTGGGGTATCTTGGGATTATATGATCATCTATCTGGAGTGAAACTTGACGTTGAATGGGCAGAAGATGCGGCTTGGAGGAGAACTAACAAAGAACCTTATTTGAAGTGGGCAGATTATGAGGCAATGAAGAATGATGGGTGAGTACACATACTATTTGGTTGTGGTCTTCTTTACATTATCTTATCTCATTATTATTCATTGGCACTTTATATATTACAGGTTCAACCGGCCATTCTTTACATTCCTGGTTGTATCAGCGTGTACTGCAATGATGGTAACATCAATATACCTAAACGGCTGGAAATTTGAGCCACTATCAGTCAACCCAATGATTGGCCCAAGTGCCGAGACCTTACTTAAACTAGGAGCCAAGGATTCCTACTTGATCGTTGTGCAGCAAGAGATATGGCGTATTGCTTCACCAATGGTATTACACGCTGGTGAGTACATGTTATGTGCATGTATCTATGCGATATGCCTGCTCTTCCATATACCTAACTTATCTTTTCAATTCCATAGGTCTGATTCACTTCTTTCTTAACATGTTTGCCTTGTGGTTTGTAGGAAAGGCAATCGAACAAATACATGGTTTCTTCCCGGCCGTAGTGCAATTCGTCGTAAGTGCCGTGGGAGGAACTATATTATCGGCAATCTTCCTCCCCGAGTATATCACAGTCGGTGCATCTGGAGGGATATTCGGCTTGATTGGCGGCTGTATTGCTGGTGAGTTGTGTGTGTGATAGAGTATCATATGTATTATATATCATAGTGTATCGTTCATATCTCAATACTCTTTAGATATCATCATGAACTGGGGACTGCTCTTCAATGAGTTTGTCAATGAACGAGGGGCACGTCTGAGCCATGCAAAAGTCTTGATCGTACTCCTCCTCGACATCGTACTGAATTGTCTTATAGGGCTTACACGAAAGTCCGCGTCAGTATTGTTTTATCATATGATTACGTGTGTTCGATATGAAGACTCGGCGATTTGGATGCTACATTTGAACTTAGTTTG
>Ga0075437_12222_pt1 | contig 21991 bp, 15 predicted proteins | sample MintriMetagenome_FD_74266 | JGI IMG/M metagenome (GOLD analysis project Ga0075437, IMG submission 74266) | Marine eukaryotic communities from Monterey Bay, USA to study complex ecological interactions - Minidiscus trioculatus and... | ecosystem: Environmental > Aquatic > Marine > Unclassified...
GCCAACAAGTGTCCTCAAACGTGTGATGGAGGGCCATGCAATGGTGCTGATAGTGTCCATTGCCCTTTCATATACATATACAATGGTAAAACATCAATATCTAAGAAAGAGAGTGATGCATGCCTTCGCGCTATATGGCCATACATTGTCCGACAGCCGGCTCGATTGTTAACGGCAGTGGATTATCGTTCATTACCCGACATAGTATGCGGCCCAAAGCCTATATTACATTGTTTTTCTCCTGATGTCTCCATCTAACTCTTCTCATGTATAATTATACATTACTTCTTTATTTACCCTATAATTCATTTGCCACTCCCATATATTCATAATCGTCAATATCACTGTCATCATATTCTGGATCAGATGGTAGATCTACATCCCTCATACGATGAGCTATCCTATCAAAGTCATTAGCAATATCATCACAATCATCCACAAACTCATCAATCACCCTCATAGTATCAGCAAAGCTATCTTCTAAATTTTTTGTTGACGGACTTGTACTCTGAATCCATGAATTGTCCGATTTGTTACTCTTCTTACCACTGCTATTTGGTGAAGGTGCAGAGTGGCGGCGATTAGGGCTTCTAGAGCTAATTCGTTTCTTCATTGTACTAGGTACTCGTGGTGGAGTTTTTGTACGACGAGGTGGTGTTCTTTCACCAGGAGGCGGTGTCCTCTCACGCAGAGCATTCATCTTGGTTACACGCTCGCTTTCCTTCTTAACTTCCTGAACAGCTAGGTTCATTTCAAGACTCGACCCTGCAATTACCTTAGATACCTTCTCTTCAATGATTTCCTCCATTGCTTGACGTTGGTATGAAGCCTCTTTATCCATTTGCAAAGTAAGTTTGTTTAAAATACTCTCTTCCATAGACTGGAATGACTTCTCAAGCTCTTTGAGCAAACCACCACTCTCATTCATTGATGACTGCTGTTGTGGATGTGCATTTTCTTTATCCACATGACGTTTCACAGTATCATGAACAGTCTTTTCTAATTGTGTGCTCATTTCTGATACTGTTTCCTTAAGCTTGGAATGATGTTGCTTCATTTCAGCATTCATTGTTTGCTTGACATCTAATCGGATCTGATCCCTGATGTTAGACATAATATCACTTGACTCTACTTCTTGACTAGATGACTCTACTTCTTGACTAAAAGCGACACATCCCATTGGAGTATTGGGAGGAGATTCCACCACTGCACCCTCACCGTCAGATGATGATACCCACATTGGAGGAGATTTCAAATCATCTACTTCAGGAAAGAAGCTTACACTGTCATTCGATGGTGTGATATTATTGTCAGTCTGTTGTTGATGATTGATCGGTGGTGTGATATTATTGTCATGATTGTTCGATGAGGCAGATCTCTCAAGGAAGGATACATGTTGTTCTAATTTCTGTATACTCCGAGAGCTACGATTGCTTTGGGTACTGATGGCCTTACTGATATAACCTGTGTTGTTTGAAGATCCCGAGTCCATACTGGACACTTGCTCGAGTCTAATATTGCCGTCAAAGAAGTTCTTGGCAACCCACTGATTTGATAAGAGACTGCTAACAGTTCTTCCATGTATACCTTCCCCGACATCACTGCTACTATTATTATTGTTAGCAGCACCCAATCCACCACCACAATCACTACCACTGAATGAGTATTTCAACCCATTCAATCGAGACGAATCAAAACTAGACATGTCATCTGTCGAATGAGTCAATGTTACAGAATATTCACCGGCAGTTCCATCTCCTTTCCCATTACTTCTCAACTGTGGATCCAACGCAAGCTGAGACAATGTCTTACCAAGCTTATCATGATATTGAATGAGATCACGGGGATTTAACTCAGGATTCGACAATGTCTTTCCGAGCATGTCATGGTATTGAATTGCATCTCGTATCTCTTGCCGAGGGAGAGTAAAACCTGGTGGAGGCATACTACTACTGCTGCTGCTTGTAGTTGACTTGGGTAGTACCTGAAAGACTTCATCATCTTCATCGTCATTGGCAGATTCTGTATTAGAACTCTCTTTCCTCATTTCATTCTGCTGCTGCTGCTGCTGACCATCATGAACATGTTTAGCAATACCTTGGTTGCTCACATGATGTGCATCCGCGAAAGACCAGGTATCATCATATGCAGTCGAGAACGATCCAACTGAACATTGATCTTGCACTGCTACACGTGATTGTTGTTGTTGTACTCTGGAAGCAATTATACCATTATCTCGAGCGATAGTATCAGAAGCAGAAGATAAGTGCGACGAAGAATGAAATGACCGAGTGGCCATAGAGGAGGCAACACTAACATTCGATGCTAGAACAGTCGGGGGTACTTGGGGAGGCCATTCTGATGTTGGTACTTGATGCTGATTCTGACTTACTACCTTATTACTTTGTACCCAGCCTGGAGCATCAATTGAAGGCCGTTCATCTGGTGCATCAACAACTTGACGACGAGAAGATAATTTTGATGATGAGCTATTGTTATCAACGAAGCTCTGAACATGATTATTTTGAGTACACTGTCTACTCTGCTTATCCATGGTAGTAGTAGTATCAATATCATCATTATCGGTACTATTTACATTTGCAAAGAAGACTCTCTTTTGACGAGTACGACTTTCAACCACTGGAGATAATGTTGTATCCTCCTCCAACAATTTACTACTCGATGCCTTCTTCCTTAGTTTTCTAAATCGTAACGGACTCTTCATGATTGATTGATATTATGTTTACTGTGATATAGGTATATTATATTACATAGGGTATAGAATTAATGTAGGTACCATAGGCATGCAGTGTTAGCGCTTTGCAATAGGTTTTTCAGAGTGGTGGGAAGTCCCAATATCGACGGAATTAGGTTATGAGCTAAAAATCCCCATTTACTTTTTTACCAACGACGATGTTGACAAGGTATTACATACTTAGAAGGTAGTTATTAGCGGTATATAAATAAACATGGAAGATAAGAAGCCACGCCGAAAGAGGAGAGGAAGAGGTAGGGCAGGTGCCCAACAGAGTGGTGGTATGTTGGCGTGTTTGCACGGCGTACCAATAGTTGTAGAAGATGAACAAAAACAGATTAATATTGAGGAAAAACTTGCGCCATCTGATATGCGCCCCTCACAGTCAACTAATAATACACAGCAGCAGTATAATATAAATACAGGGGAATCTAGTGTTATTAAACCTCCTATTGATATGAAAAAGCCTGCGGCACTTCACACAAATAATAGCAGAGAACTAAATAAATCTCCCGTACAACAACTCAATGTAAAATTGGAAGAGGTATTAACACCACCTCTGCCACCACAAGAAAAGGAGAACAACAATATTAACAGCTATAAAAGCCCTAAAAATAATACAGAAGAGGAGGAGTTATCAGACTCTTTATCATCTGTGGATACCCCACCCATGACATCAGTTAAATTGAAACATAACACTGACAAACACAATAATAATTTATTGGTACTTTCTCCATTATCCCCAGTAACTATTTGTTCATCTCTGCCAAATACTACAAATACTACAGATGTAAATACTGAGGATGGTAGTGTGGATGATAGGATCAAAAGTGGTATAAATGAGGAAGAGAGTGAAAATTTAATAAGGGATGAAGTAAATAGTTCTAATAGTGGCAGCAGTGATAGCGAAGAAGATAACAGTATCGATCAAACCATGCAAACATATGGAAATGGCGATGACGATGATGTTATAGATGCCGAAACTTTTTATCAACAGGACGAAGAAGAAGAATCGGAAGACGATGATGAAGATTATTCAATTGAAAACTCCGAGTGTAGTAGTGATGATGAATTTGAGTTTGATGAGGAAGAGGACAGTAATAAGAAGAAAAAGACAAAGAATAGAGCAGCAGCTAATAAGGGAAAGAATAAAAAGGTGGCAGCTAAAGAGGTGGATGGTGGCGAGGCGAGTAGTAAAAGTGATAATTCTAATCAATCTGCAGAGAAAAATAAGGCTGAAGGAGAAGAGGATAATTCTTTAGACAACAGCGGAGATAAGTCGGCAACAACAACAACATCATCATCCACAGAACATGACCTTAAGGAATGCAAAGTAAAGTTAAATGATATACTTGGTAATGATGAAGAGATTGGTGGAGAATCTGCCAACTTTGAAATAGAAGAGGACGTTGGGATGAATGAGGAGAATGGAGAAGATGAACAAGCCAGTAATGAAAGTGGGACCTCATCTTTAGAGGAACGGGGCCAGGTTGACGCCAAAGATAAGGAAGAAGAGACAGAACCACAAGAATCGTGTGCTAAAAGTACACCGGACCAAACAACAAATAATGATGTCGCTGCCGAGCAGCCAACCAGTCCCACTCCTCCTGTCGAACCTACTACACCAGAGCTATTTGATGTAGTTGATAACCTATTCCGCGAGGCTGATAAAGATACAGTCACTGTGAAGGATATTGTTCGTTCTGTTGCTAACCATTTCAATATACCAAAAGTTGAAAAGGGGATGAAAAAGATGATAAAAGCACGGTTGACTGATTTGATCCAGGGAAATGTTGAGCTAAAAGAAGTCAAAGAAGATGAAATCCATGAAACAAGTTTCACTGATGATGTTGTGAATGATGACCCTGGGGACGTTGTTGAGGAAGACCACAAGTCACCTGAAAAGTCCTCAGTTGAGATCGAGACTAATGACTCAAATGATGAAATTCACACAGCTAATGTCGAAAGCCCCCCACAACAGAGTGTAGTCGACGACAGCCAGGGCGAACAAGTGACAAAGGACACCCAAGGCGTAGATTTCGATGAAAAGCCAGAAGTAAATCTGGACACAGCAGATGATACTGAAGGCGCCGAGATACCACTTGGAGATGAAGTTATGGAATACAGCAGTGATAGTGTTGTTGGCGATTGCAAGGGTAATGACAATGTTTGTGTTGAGAAGACAAAGTATGTTTTATGCCCCCAATTGGAACCTGTTGATGAGGAAAGACCGAGTCCTGCTGTCACCGCTACTATTACAACAGAAGCTCCTTTACCGCAGGAGACGATGTCACCTACCGCCAAAGATAATGATGTAGATAACGACGAAGACTCTCTTGCAATGTCAGACACTTTATTTCAGAACTTGTCTCCTGAGAAGACACCATCCAAAACACCACTATCTGGACGAAGGTCGAGGACCGAGGATAGTCTGTCAATGTCAAACTCATTTGGAAACTCAACGAAGACTAGGAATGTTGTCGAGAAGGGAAAATGGAGCCTCGGGTCAGAGATAGGAGTAGGCTCTTTTGGTCGAGTTTACATGGGCATGAATGCTGTCAATGGAAGTATCATGGCAGTCAAGGTGCTGCAAATCCCTAGCGATAACAAGAGTGCAATTGTTGAAGATTTACAACGAGAGATTGATCTCATGAAGTCGCTCAAACACCCAAATATTGTCCGTTACCTTGGAGCCGAGGTTGACAACTCTAAGAACATTCTGCATATCTTTCAAGAGTGGGCACCTGGGGGTAGTATTTCAGCACTACTCAAGAAGTTTGGTAACTTCTCAATCAATGTTGTCAAGAGTTATGTGGTACAAATTCTCAAGGGATTGGACTACCTTCACTCACATGGAATTATTCACAGGGACATCAAGGGTGGAAATATCTTAGTAAGTAATGACGGTGCGATCAAGCTTGCAGACTTTGGTGCAAGTAAACGTGTGGAAGCAGTTGTGGGAGAATCTGACGAGATGGAGTTGACAATGAGAGGTACACCGTACTTTATGGTAAGTGGGCAAGCACTGTTTATCGTACATATCGTTGACAACATATCATGATGAAACAAATGTCTAATCTCGTCATATCCTCCTTCCTATATCAACCAACCAGGCCCCTGAAGTATTCGAGGAAAAGTATGGTGCTAAAGCTGATATTTGGAGTGTCGGTGGTGTTATATATCAAATGGCAACTGGCTCACCACCGTGGAAGGAATTGGGGTTCAAGAGTCCTATGGCCTTGTTCATGCACCTAAAGAGCCAAGCCAATCCTCCAAAGCTATCTTCATTGAACTGTGATGATCATGACTACTCTCTGCTGAAAAACATTCTTTCAAAGTGCTTCCAAAGAGATCCGTCGCTGCGTCCGAATGCGTCTGCATTACTGAATGACAGCTTTATCACAGAGGAGGAGAATACTACTACCGGCTCTAAAACACCCAGCCCAATACTTGAGTCTAAAGATACTTCCTCATCGAATGAAGCCGAGTATATTAAAAGCCCAAGAGTCACATTCAAATCACCTCCACCATCACTCAACCAAATACCAGAGAACGAAGCCCTCGGCACCACTTTTGGTTCCGACTCATTATGTTATAGTATGACACTCAAGTCTCCACTACCAAAAATAAATGATGTTAGAGAAGCAGATACCTCCGATTGGCCTGACTGGGCTAGAAAAGCTCTACTCATAAAGGAGAAGGAGAATGCTTCCGCATCTGCTAAAAGTGGGAACAAGAAGGTGAATCCTTATGCCAAGAAAACAAAAACACCATTTGGAAAGACAGAGTTGAAGAGATATAAGAATAAATAGTAGTGATTTGTATTAAATAAGCTACATTCTTTTCTTTGTGTTCCAGTCATTCACTTCTGAACAGCAGCAAGGACCTTCCTTACACCTGAGGTTATGCCCACAGTAGCCATCATACTCTCCGTCATCCAGCCTACTCCTCGATCATTAAGATTCCATCTTTCGTTGTGTACTTCCTCATCAACATGCTTACCATGTTCGACCCACATTGTATGACTTACATGAGAAAAGATATGAACAATTGGCTCATTTTTTAGTTGTACTCTTTTGTTAATATCATCTGTTGAGTGTTTGTCGCTGGCTTTGAATATATCAGAGAGAAGTGAATCTAATGCATCTGATCTGACATCAGGATCAATAATGGGGACTTGAACAGCAGCAGGCTTACTACCAGCTTTCTTCTTCTCTTTACTCTTCTTCTCTTTCTTTGCCTCCTCTGATGAATTCCACACACAAGTTGAAGGGAACTCCCATTGCCCTGCCAACAAACCTTCAGATGGCCGCTTCATCATGAGCCAACAACGCTCCTTGTTCGCCGCCATTTGTGAACTAATAACAGCCACTGCAATCACTTCCTCTCTCTTGCTCTTCTTTGGCGGAGGAATCGGTAGCGATGCATGTCCACTAATGGCATATATTGTCTCCGGTTTTGTCTTGGAGTCTGTGCTTAAATCTGTTGTCATTCTCTCCAACATATTGTAGTATGCAGTTGCTACCCCACCACTACTATCACACAATTTACATTGCTTGCTTCTTTCAGTCGAAGCCGCAATGAGACTCTCTACACGACTTCTAACTGAAGGATCATCACTATATGCTGCATTGCCAATTGCGATTCCTAACTTTGTACTCACATAAAAGTCTTTCAAAGGATCATTATCATCAATCCCACTACCTGCAGGTGCACAGTAGGTTGCTCCTAATTCCATTAGAGCTTGATTGACTTCTCCAGGAGTACCAAGACATTCTTTCGTCTGTTTGTCGATAGGTTTAACATCAATAACCTTTTCAGCAAGTTTCCAACCCAAATCATCCTTTAATACTGGTGCTTTGATATGGTTTGCAATCCCTGTCAATCGACTCAATACTCTGCACACATTACCATCAACAACAGGGACTTCTACCCCATAGGCAATACTTGCAACAGCCGAAGCTGTATATCTCCCAATCCCTTCCACTTTCATTAGCTCTTCAATAGTATTTGGTACTACTCCATTATAATCATTCACTACTGCTTTTGCACCTTGATGTAAATAACGTGCTCGTCGATAGAATCCAAGTCCAGCCCAATGAGAGTTGACTTCCTCATCGGTTGCATTGGCAAGGTCCTGTACAGTTGGAAAACTATTCATCCATTTTAACCAGTAGGGAATAACAGCTTCTACTCTTGTCTGTTGTAACATGATTTCTGATACCCAAATTCCATATGCAGTAACTTCTCTAGCCTCCTGAACTTGTTGTTGTTGGTTAACTTCAACTGTTTTCTCGTCCTTTTGCTTATCTGAAGATGGCTTCAATGATGATGCTGGTGATACTGTCTTTGTCTTCTTTTTACTGGATGCAGCAAAGAACGATCTGATATCTTTCCCTTCATCTTTCCTCTTCTTACTTTTTCCATTATTAGAAGAAGAGGCCGAAGCTGCATAACCAGCAGTAGATCCGTCATACGGACCAGCATCACCTCTCCACGGTAACTTCCTTCTGTTTGCACGGTACCATTCAACAAGTGCAACTCGTATTTTATTAGATTGTGTAGCATTTAGAAAATTTAAATGGTATGAATGGTCATCATGTTCTATCCATTTTTCCAACATATCGAGACTATCAGATAGTTTTACATCCTCAGTAGTACTTGTGGTGGTATCATCAGGGATAGGAGTAGTAGAAGCAGATGATGATGAGGTTGTCGTAGTAGACATTGGTTGGAGGAAGGTGCACCTTGTTAATGGAGGTAAACAATTGAAGTAATTTGTCTTTATGTTTTGATTTCTAAAGCCCAACCGATGTCCAACCCCCCTAAGCGAGAAGAAAGCTGATATTAAATGTATATTAACAGAAATAACAACTATCAATGCACTTCTACGCATACCATCAAATAATCATCGATTATTACCAATTATTTGAGTTATGTAAGTGGGAGTCTTTGATACTTAAATGGGACATACATAGTCAGTCTCAAAATAAGGAGGAATAGGTTAGATAGACGGCAGTGGCAAGGTTATTGTGGAGGTAATTATCATACTCATCATGATACGCTATACTAAGCTTTTTGTTGTAGGGGCAGTTGCTGCGGTGACTTTTGTCGCTACACAATACACTGTCAACGCATTTGCAACATCTTCATGTACAAACATTGCACAACAAAGATATACTACAACTAATCTCCGTGCTATTCAAGAAACCGCAGAAGAAGGATCAACAGTCCAGTCCTTTCTTCAAGATAAATATCCTTTGTTTGAAAGTCTATTGCTATCCAGGTGAGTATGTCTAGTGTCTATTGTGTATGTACTACATATCACGACATGATCACATTGTGTAGATATCATCAGATCATATCTTATATAACTAACTCAAACACAATCATAATATTATATATGTTATCTCTAGGATTCCTGATATCTACAGTAGTTTAAATGCCGGAGAGGGGTTTACAATCTTTTGTCCTTCCAATTCTGTTATGGAGGCTGTTGATGAACAACGAAAGGTACAAATTTCTGACCCACGCAATGATGAAGTCACAGAGAAACTCGCTTCTTATCATGTTATTCCCAATGGAAAAGTTACTTGGGAAAGGCTAAAGGTAAGAAGATATGTGTGAATGATTGCTCATTTTACTGAATCTCATAATATCATATCTATACATCACGAACGTAAAGAGAGAAGATTGGACAAAACCTAAATCACCAGATGGTTTGGCTGCACTCTCAATCGGTGGCGTATTAACTTCAGGCGGAGAGCTGAGAGTCGGGAGATCGAAAAGTGGTGGCTTTATGGGTTGGGGAGGAAAGGAAGATGGTGGAGTTGTAATTGGCAATAACGAAGCAAAGGTTGTCAAGAGCACAGCCGTTGCTAATGGAGTAGTACATGAAGTAGACGGCTTTGTTGCACCTGATTTGATCTGGAGATATTTCGATCAGCTAAGGATTCCGGGCTTTTAATGAGATAGGCATATAGGTAAAAGTATTACATCGGCTCAGATCGGCGAGGCAATTGATAAGACTTGAATAACTTAAGTGTGAGTGAAAGAGGTCTTCTTATTGATGTTGTTCCTAATTTCATCACATATATTCCGAGAGGCCCAAAGGCATAAATATTGCAACACCGCCCAAACCTTTGCACATATTTACATGTAATTCCACATGGTCTTTTTTACAACATCATCAGCTTTGGCTCATTTAGATACTCTTTCAATACCCCCATGAAAAGACTTGCAGTTGCCTCATCTACAACTCTTCTATCAGCACTTAATCTTGCTGTCATAATTGTTTCAATCCTCGGGTTCTCCTTATCCCCATTCTCTACATTAACTTTACCAGGTACAATCTTTCTTTCACCACCACCCACTGCTAATATTGCCCCCTGTGGTGGATTAATCACTGCGCTGAATTCAGAGATACCGAACATGCCTAAATTTGAAATACAAAAGGTACCTCCCTGATATTCCTCTGGTGCTAACTTATTATCACGTGCTCTTGTTGCTAAATCTCTAACCTTTGCTGATATATCTGTTAATGTTAATTCATGTGTTGATGGTACAATGGGTGTAATTAATCCTGTAGGCGTGGCAACGGCGACACTAATATCCACAGATGAGAATGTGCGTTGACTTTGTGTTTTAGTTTCAAATGTTGAATTTAATTCAGGTACATCCCGTAATGCCATTGCACTTGCTTTAATAATGAAATCGTTCACTGATACTTTGGTATCAAAATCTTTCTTTAATACCTTGCGCATATTTAGGATATTATCTAGTGGGATTTCAATTGATGTGTAAAAATGTGGTACTGTGGATTTTGATTCTGTTAATCTGCGTGCAATAACTTTTCTCATACTAGAGGCTGGTTCATCTGTATATAATGATGGGTCTACTGTTGTAACTGTTTCAGGAATAACATTTGTAGGTATTGTTGGGGTAACAGCTGCTGGTGAAGGAGGAGGTGGCGGAGAAGCAGCAGTGGTTGTGGCTGTGGTGGTGGAAGTTGATGCTGAATTATTAGAGACTGCCGCAGCAATCGGCGCTGCTCGTCGTGCCGCCCATCCTTCCCTACCCAAAAACTGAATAGATGGAACTCTAGCCAATCTTATTGCCGTCGGTAACATGGTATAAGATATCAATGAAGAAGGCCTCTCGCTTCTACCTCTTCGCTTTATCAAGGGACACCTTTTGTTATCGTAGGTAAAGGTAATAGTACCCCGGATATGCCCTAAACTCAAAAGGATACCGCTCGCTCTGAGACGAGCGAGTGATGATATCGTTGAGGCTTTTGCACAATAATGTTATTCATACAGTGGTGCCAATACATTCGTCACCAAACAACCGTTTTCTAGAACGAATAGTAGTATATAGTACTCTCTCTCCCCCTCTCTGTTTATTTTAGTATCCTCTCTGCCAGATTTGCTATCCTAACTTCTGTACTCCCCCCCTACCCCCTCCAACCTTAGCAAAAGGTACTCTTGCAGTCCACCTTATGTCCCGCTTCCCATGATGCCAATTGGCATTTTTTACTGCAATACCAATAGATTTTACAACGTCCACAGCGTAAAAACTTCTTGTCAGATTCCTCCTCGGTCATTCCACAAGCAGAACATTTCCCAGTCTCCATGGATTCCATTCTGCTGATAACCCCTTTGGCATCCAGATTGCCAGCTGCTAGTGATTTCCTCATCCAGTAGATAGAACGGGGAATCACATTCAAGCCAGACATGTGCATGGGATATAGATCCTCAGCCTGCTCCATCAAAGCCCTGCTATATTGCGAAGCTGCGACCCCGTTGAATGCAGTCGGATCGCTTTTAACAACAAATCCAATATAGTGCATGGCGAGATTGTTTGATTTGCCGAATCCATTTTCATCTTGAGGCTTAGCCTTCTGAAATATATCCCCAAGCAATAGATTGGCATTATTCGCAGTTTTGCCTGTCGCATAATGATGAGCAAGCGTGGCATACTTAACAGCTGTTTTGGTATCATCCCTTCCCGTTGCAGCTAAATTGATCATGGCACCAGAGTCACCTAAATCTGCAGCTTGCTTCAGATGCGTATTTGCTTTTGCAGAAGACCTTTTTACTACACCGGGCACTCCCTCCTTGTATAACCTAGCGAGATAACATAGTGCTGGGGGATGACCTTGCTCGGCAGATAGCTTGTAATGTTCAAATGCCTTTTTCATATCAACTCGCCCCGTCAACTCCCCAGATTCATACTTATCTCCAATTTGAAATTGACTCCATTTGATTCCTCTTAAAGGAATGCGAGAAGAGAATGAGGTAAATAGGGGAAAAAGCAAGTGATACTGATGATCAAACCAAACTTACCTCTCAACACACTTTATCAATCGTTTGTTATAAAGCTCAGTATCGCCTTCTTCGGGTACAGGTTCTCGGCATAATAGGCAAAGCGTAACTTTTCTAGTGTAGACATGAGTATCTGCACACGGCTTGCATATCCAGTTGCCACAACACGAGAAGTAGGAACATGCATCAGCCGATAAATTATAATTAATGTCCTCTAGACACAGTGGACATGATTCAAACGTTGGGGGGTGTAACTCCTCATACTCATTGACAACTTTCTTAACCCGTTCCTTTTCAATCAACAGCTCATACTCCATTTCTTTCTTCCCTAATTCCTTCAATTTATTTCCAATACGAATAATCCTTTCATGTGGATCGACCAAGTTGAATAGGCCATCAAGCAAAATAGAAGCTCTTAATGGATTGTCGAGTGACAATTTGAGAGCTGCTTTATTTGTTGATATCTCCTCCCTCAATTTCTTGAGTGCGATATGTGTTGTCTTGTCGTCCATGTTTATATTGTCTTACAATTGATGGTAGTGTCTAGTTTTTATATCCTTCTTACGTACGATAATTTTTTTGGATACGTTATCGTGCGTACCTCACATTAATTACGATGTGAGGCATCTGCATATACCAATGCCAATACAATCGCCCTCAATAGCTGTAATCTACAACATTTAGTTAGTCATCTCTCTGTTCACTAAACTGCGCAGGTCTTCTACTTTATGATTGCAAGTCACGTTGTGATGTCCCGTGACACTTCACAATATCAGCTCCAGCGATCGAGCTCAAGGCAGGAGGTCGATTATGTTTGTAAGGGAGGTCGTTTTGCTTATGTATTAATCCAGTTGCAACGTTTCTCGTATCATATTAAATAGCGCACATCAGCAGTATTGCTTTCTCATTCGTTGTGGTTTCGATAACGGTGACCGTATATCTAACCTCAATCAATTTTAAAGAACACATGCACACATCATCCAGCCATCAATATGCAAGTTTCTTCCAATACAACAAACGACAACTGCAATAGAAAGAGAAGATGGTACCTCTTAATGGAAAATCCATCAAAGACTACACATCTAGGAACACTACTACGATGCGCAGCAGCATTCAATTGTCATCAAGTATTATTAGTAGGATATGATAAATTTAATTGTCAAGGTAGCTTTGGATCACATTTATATTTAGATATTGTCGTATTCCCCACATGGGATAGTGTCTATGAATACTTGAGTAATGGTGGTGGTGAGAATGAGAATGCCGACTTGAGGAATAGTGGTGGTGAGCATGAGAATGCCGAAGCAGTGGAGAGTACCGACGATGATATACAATCAATAACTAATGAGCAAAGCAAAACAACAACCTCACATCAAAAAAATGATAACAACCCCGTTACAATACTGGGAATACTTGGTGCATATGGAGGCGGAGATGAGAGTAGTATATTCTCACCTAATGGTGTACAAGTTTATGAAGATGATGATTCATATGCTTCAATAGTACCACCTTCATCACCTAAGAAGAAGCAAGATACTTGTATACAACATCGTTCATTTCCGATAGACAAGCGGCCATTTACACCAGATCGAGATACATGCTTTATACTATCAAGATATAAGAATGAGTTCCCTGCATCTCAAGCACGAATATGCAATGGTTTTCTTCATGTACCTCACTTGTCTCTTGAAGAAACTATATCAAAATCAAATCTAATGGACACGGCGACAATTATATCTATAGTATTACATCACTATACTGCCTTTGCTGAATATGAAGAAAGAACATTTGCAGCGAATCAAAAGTTTGTAAAGGAAACCAAAATAAATAATCTAAGAAGACGGCTGTGTAGAGTTTATAATCAAAATAAACAGTTGAAACAGAATGTTGAAACTGAAAGCGCTGATAAAGTAGAACCAGAGAGTAATGATACAGACGAGCACGAGACAAAAGGTGCAATGATGCTGTTTGAAAGTGCAGACGCTGAAGCAAGTGACTATTAATAGATAAGCTTATTCTTATTCTTAACTTTCCAAAGTACTAATGTTATATCCTATTATATCAATCATGACGGATAGATATGCATATCGTAGCCTTAATTAACCTCTTGCAGCAGTGAGAAGAGTACAAACATCTAGACCAGCTACATGATATAGAAACCACACAACCCAAGCAAAAGAGGGCTTAGCAGTCCATTTGGAAGGCGGTAAATGTGATGTCCTTGGGTAAATCGTCAATACTTTATTCTGCTTTTTCAACTGGTGGTAATCTGTGACAGTAAGAAAATTTGGCAAAAGGCAAAAAGAAGTTGCTAGAGATCGATACGCCACTTATTCCTCTCTCTCTTGTATTAGCACAGCTTCGGTTGCGGCGGATTACTATCAATTAGTTTATTCAAATGCCTATATTCATATGCAGCTTCAAATAACAGTATGAATAGTTAGTTACAATACACAACAATAATTTGCAACTTTCGGGTCAGAAAAAAATCATTGGTCAGTAATACTTACACTACTACTAATTTAAGAGTATGAGAATATCACGTCAATCTGTGGGTAGGCGGAAGGGCAGCTTGTTGGATAGTATATCTTCTGTTGTTTCTAGAACTAGACGGAGTGTATTGCAAGCTCACGGAAATAATAATGGTAGCTGGCTTTGGATGCTTATTGCAATATGCATATTCGTTATATCAGCAATTGCTCTGTCAAGATCAAATAACGATGCAGACAGACAATTGCGATATTCGGGGACTATGCCTACACATGTTCCCAAATCAATAGTAGAGACAGTGATAGAAAAATTTGACCGTAACGACTTTCAAACAAAGCATCTCATACCACCGCCTGATACAACTGTTATATTATTCTATAATTTATACATACCACACGACAAGGAAGCAGTTCATCACGTTATTGAAGTAGTAAATGAACAGCTTGGCCAGGTTACTAAATCAATACAAAAGTTGAAAGAAGATAAAAGAGGAGCTGTGTTATATTACAATTTGATTGGGAATGAAGTTGCCTTTCCCGAAGAGAAAATGCAAGCATTATGCAATGAATTGAGTTCGAAATTAACATGTAAGCAAATTGGATACTATACAACAGCGAGTGAATCTGTTACATTACAGGATATGTATGACTATTGTCAAAGAGATGAGGTTGCCAATGCACGTGTGACATACCTACATGCCAAGGGAAGTTATCATCAAACATTGGTAAATACAAATTGGAGACGAACATTAACAGATGCTGTTATACATGAGGATTGTTTGTTCCCACCTGATGACAAATGCAATGTTTGTGGTGCCCAATTCTACACTCGATTTGCAACAATGTTTCCAGGCAATATGTTCACCGCTCAGTGTTCATATGTAAAGAAACTGCTACCACCGTTAGAGGGTGGAGAGTATGATCGACTGAAACATGAATCTGTTGTCAAGTTTCTAAAGTATCGACTGTGGGGACAATTGAATACAACGCTATTAGAAGATCGTGTAGATTACTTTGGTTTAGGCAGATATAGATTAGAACATTGGATAGGTAGCCACCCTGACATACAACCATGTGATCTGCATAGAGAAGATTCAACACTCGAAACAATGATAACTGGGAAGATAAAACCAGAGACTGATTATAAATGGGGAATGGGACCGCGTCGCTATGATGTGGTTGATGAGAATCGCAAGGCAAAGAGATTATTGAAGACGAATAAGGATGCTCAGTTTCGTGAGTATTTCTACCTACCAGGAAATTTATTAAAGTGGTTGACTCTTTATGGAGCAGACGGTATACCCACTGACGAGTCTTGGCAATGGGAATTCTTCCCAGGTGGAGACAGATGGAAGGAGCTAGTTGACAAGTACAAGGTGAATGCCGTTGAAAAGATGGTAATACAATCATCTCCCAAGTTCCATTCAGCATTTGCATCCAATGATTATAATCAAACAAAGTTTCAGATTCATGAGGAAGATGAGAAAGCTTTCTCTGACAAATCAACTCCTCCACCACTGGTTGTATTCTATCACATTTCTGTTCCAGAGAATAGAAAGTTGGGAGCTTTACAAGCTATGAAATCACAAATAGAGGTGTTGACATTGGGTCAATATGATATTATAAGTCGATCATATCGTCGACAACGGCCAGTAATCCTCTACTACACGTTGGCAGGGGATGTGTTGGACCCAAATATTAATTCCAAAATGCACGCCGCATATATAGACTCAATGTGTAAGAACAAACCAAATCTTACTTGCCGAAAGCTGGGCGATTTCAATAGTGCAAATGTTAATGGTGAAACATTGCATCATCTACACGACTTTTGCCTTGTCAAGCCGGAACTGAGTGTAACATACATATCGAATCAACTACCTCAAATACACGGAGTGAATGCGACGGATAGATATGCTTTGAAAAAGATTAGAGCTTACACAACTGCAGTAACAAGCAAAATGTGTCTCAAATCAAGAGAAACATGTAATGTTTGTGGCACTGAGTTATACCCACTACCTTTCAATCACTTCATTGGCAATATGTTCACAGCAACATGCGATTATGTAAAGGACCTTCTACCACCAGAGAAATTTGAAGCTGCCATGAATGATGCTGCTGGCAATACTCTCGTGTCAAAACTTCGAGGTGCAATCACTACCGAGCTATTTCAATTTACACCACAAACATTAGGCTTGAATCAATACTCGGTTGAACATTGGATAGGATCTAGTCCAGATTTTGAACCATGTGATGTAGCCCCAGTTAGACATAGTATATTCCCAATATTTTCGGGTGGATCATACGCTCCAAATGATTACAGAGGTAGTCAAGCATATGATTTTCAATGGGCTTTAGCTCCACGACGAAGTAGTGCTCCCGATGAGAGACGTCTAAAGCGATGGAGAGAGAATAGAGCAATGGAGAAGGATGCTATTGCATATCGTGAATATCACTATCTTGCAGGGAATCTCTTTCGGTGGTATAAACTGTATAGCAAGGCACCACCACCAAATAGCTGGGTATGGAAATGGTATCCAAGAGGAGAAGAGTGGATGCATGGTACCAAAAGATACGGTTCAAGTGTAGTGGAGAATCTCAGCAGACAATGGTGGGATGAAGGGGTTCCTTTCTAAGCAGCATATAGAAGCTAATTGTTATAAAATACTGTTCATACAATATTATAAAGTCATGTACCTAGCTAGCTAGTTGGTGCACAAGAATTTTCTCTTTAGAGGTATCCTTTTCGAAGAGAGCGAGGGAAATAGAAATGAGATGCAAACGATCGATAATGTGTGATGATATCGATTCCTAGTTGTAGTAGGGTCTCCCTCCAACATTAATAGACGGCCAAAGGTAGCAAGAACTATATTAGTTATGGCTAGAATTATACCTAAGAAAAAGTTCAGACGGAAGAGCAATTCATCAGTTGATAAGAATTGCAAAGACGATGAAACTGATAGAGGCGGTCATGCTACCACCAATACCAATACCAGTGGATATATACCACCCAATAAATCATATCATGGTCCATTGCATACAAATAGACAGGCTAAAGATGTATTAGATTCACATATGCCAACAAATGATAAAGCTTCTCAAATTATAGACACATCTTATACTCACCATTCATCCCCACAACAGCTACCACCAACTACTGCTATAGATTCCGATGACGATAAAACAATAGATATTAGAGAATCAAGCTCATCTAATGATGCGGTACTAATGGGTGAAAAGTCAGATGTTGCAAATACCCAATCTCCAACTAGAACACCGCTACCTACACAACAACAAAATAATAGACCTCGCCTGCCGAGTAGCAACAATAGTAACATTGCAAAAGAAACGGACAAGGATGATGTTGATGATGGAGAATATAGTAAATGGTGGTTTTTGGCATCTATATCAGAATCGTTTGATACCGCTGCTTTGCCTAGTCCACAACGTAATAATAATGATCAAATCAATACAACACCAACAAAGAAAAGATCTAGTAGTAAGTATCAAAAACAAGGTTCTGGGGAAAGTTTCTCAGTGTCACCTCATAAAGATGGTATAGAAGTAAAAGTATCAAAGTCTGGGGATTCAGATAGTCCTATGCATGGTTGTAATGATAATGATACTGCTGGTAGAATGTATGAGCTACCATCATGGAATAAGTCATCAGCAGATACGACATCACAATCTCCAACCAGATCTCATATACATACACATACGTCTACTCCAATGAAATCAAGTACACCAAAGAGTGGAAGAGAATACATAGAAAAAGAACAAAGAAACGAAACAAATGGATTGCAAAAATGAATGGTGCATTGGGAGGCACGGTCAAATTTGATAATAATAAAAATGATGATGAAGAATCATTATCTACAATGGGCCAATATCAATATATTCCTCCGAAAATGCCAATGATATTACCTACACATTCACGAACGTCTGATTGGGATATGAAAAGTATGTTATCTAACATAAGCAGGAAGACTCGATCAACGTCCGAGGGACAAATACAATGGACGCCACAAGATTCATCTTATGGAGCAGCAGTGCCAGCATTTGGTTTCATACCGAAGCGGATACGAAAGCTACTTGAAGGTATAATATTTGTTATCTTAGTATGTTTATTGCTATTTGTTGTAGTTAAGCTTGGGATAATGTTGAAAAACTCATCCTCGTCGTCAGGTGGAGGGCAGGATATAGAATTTGATGATGATGACCATTATATAGCAAATGATGGAGAGGAAAGCGGAGATAGCAACGATGAGAGTAATGATCAAGATCAAGATAGATTTAGGATATAGTAGGAGGATTCTTTTAATCAGTAATGAATCTATAGTTTCACTGCCATGCATCAGAATCACTTTCAGAGTCTAGCTCTTCCATGCCGCCATCACTCGGCTTCTCCTCTGCATAGCTGCTAGTATCATCTGGTTCTCCATACGATTCTCTACTTAACTCTTCCAACCTGAGCAGCTGCTTTTCAGCTATGTAAACATTGTTCTCTATCCATTCCTTTCTTTTAGGGGGTTGTGAGTGTTTTAAGTGGCAGTGAACGGTTTGTTCTCCACAGATTCCCGTGCGCGTGAGTAGACGGTGTTATCAACGGAGATGATCATAGGCGATTAGTAGCATACTCCTACCATAATTCCTAAATATATATGATTGAATAGTGTATTAGCTTGTTAGCTGCATACTGCTACATAAAACAGTTATACTCAACAACGTTCTAATACGATAGAGAAATCAAAGATGAAAAGAAATACAAAGTCAATAGCATACATATCACTTCTGCTTGCATAAAACCTAGCGTGCAACTGCAAGTGATATCATCACATCACAAACAACTACAGCATCTACCTATCAGCTATCACGAATACTCTTCTTGCGACTTCTTGCAATAGTATACACGGCGGCATTTAGTGTTGCTAAATTCCAGAATAAAGGACTTATAGGTGACAATGGTATATTGCCAGCGAGGAATGTGTTGAATGATGCTGAAAGTCGAGGAATAGCTAACACATCATGTGTACTTTCACATACCGACATAGGTATACTGCCGGCGAGGAATGTGTTGAATGATGCTGAAAGTAGAGGAATTGCTACTCGTTTACGAGATAGAGTATAGAAGATTATATGATATCTTCTGTAGGTGAAACATTGAAACAAATTTGCTATATACAATTACTTCAAATATCAAGCCAGTTATATTTGTTCGGTCAGAAAGGACACATCACCTCATAACTAAACAAATACTTCAAATATCAATATCAAGACAAGTTGAGCATAGTATTAGTGTATTCAATACACAATTACAATGCTGCTGGTATACACTTAGTTTCCTCCGGTGTACTTTAGCTCGGACAAGCCGTAACACCAATCTCCGGCAAGCCACCTAATGACAGAGTAGCAACTATTGGATGTATGAGAGCAAGGGAATGTTGTGTAGATACTGTTGAAAATCTCCTCCAAACGGCCAATGAGATGATCGGTATCACATGTACCTCGAGCTTCCATCTCTTCAATGAAGATTGATGCCTCTCTACGCAAGAATGATGCTTCATCCTTGAATGAATCATACTCCTCCTTCGTAAAGTATACATGTTCTTTCTCAATTTCGGATGGGTTGATTTCATCATCAATTTGTTGCATGACTTCATGATATGCAGCCATGGTTTGCACATTTCGATGTTGTGATTGGGTGTATTCTGCTTTATTACGATCCGATGAACAGTAGGAACAGTTGCAGTCCGGCTTCCTGGTGGAAGACTTGGTCTGTTCTGCCACTTGCCATTTGAGCTTCTTCTCACTCTGCTTTTCCTTCTTCTTACTAGCTTTGGGTATAGATGTAGACTTTGTTGCCCGAGAGCCAAGTTGTTTACCCGAACGGGTAACACGGGGTGGCTGCTCTTGATCGGAGTCAGCAGAGTCATCGGATACATCACTTGGGGATGAGTTATTGGACACAGTTGACAATGAAGACGATGCGGACTTCTTAGCGGCACGAGAGCGTTCATCTTCCATCGTATCATCATTAGATGACAACGAAGTGTCCACATCAGAAGGGTTGGATGAGGGCTCACCATGATGATATGTTGCGGCCTGTTTTGAAAGATAGGAAAAAGATATGGATATCCAGGTGAGTTTCTTCATTTTGGTGTGAGTATCAACAACAAGATTCAAAGTACAAAGTACTTACTCTATGCCGTTTTGCTTCCTTATCCCAGGGTTTAGCTGTCTTGCCATTGTTGTGACCGCCATGCATAAACACACGACGACGTTCGGAAGAGGGATCTTCGACAGGATTAGATTGAGTGGGAGATGAAGATTCAACAGACGTACGGAGTGCCTTCTTTTTAGCTGGCTCGCTACCCGATAGAGAATCACTATCCAATGTTGATAATGTTTGAGAAGATGGGGAATCTTCCTCACTGACAGATAGAGAATCAACATACGTACGGCGTGCCTTCTTCTTAGCCGGCTCACCACTGGCAAGTGCCAACTTTCCGCTCTCGGTAATATGTTCACCACGTCTCTTTGCCCTTACAGTCTCATTGTGGACAAGGGTGTCATTTAGTGAGATATCGGTATTGGATAACTCCTTGGTATCAGATGATGGGGCTTTGGGCAAATGGAGATAATGTGTAGCAAGCTGTTTCGGTTTGGCTGGTACGAATGATGCCTTCAACTGTCGAACGATATGCTTCCTATCCACACAGATACCTGTGGCGTCTTCAATCTCTTGTTTAGTACCTTTCATTTTAGCAGCAATTGCAACGCCGGCATCAGTATTCAACAACATTGGAATACTCAAGCATACGGCAAGATCAGTAATAACGGACATTGGCATTTCATTAGTACAGGCACCGTAATAGTTTTTGTTCTCCATACCGATACAAAGTCTCCTTGGCACATATTCGTGCTTTCCCGGACCCTGTATAGAATGAAAAGAATATTAGAAACGGGTATGAAAAGATCAAGGGAAAGATGAGTGGTCTTACCGGGAAGAATGCAGCTTTCAATTCCAATGAAGATAGACTCGTGGCACTTTTCCTACGAGTACTACTACGACGACGTGCGGTGGAAGTAGTTGTACTTTGGGTTGGAATCTTCTGAATAGTCTCAATCGTATCAAGGATGGAAGTATCAAGATTGGTAGTATCAACAATCCTGCCTAATAAACAACAAGCCTTCTTCTCAAAACGACTGATCATCCAACGAAGTGTATGTTTACACCATTTGATAGTGATACATCTCAATCCCCACTGTAGTTTGAACTCTCTCGACTTCTTACTCAGTTTCGGGAATGTACTACTCATATAATCGGTGACAGCTTCTTCTATATCCTTCTTCTTCATATTGAGAAGAGTCTTACCATCAATGTTGAGATTAACACCACGTGTGAGTTTCAAAAGAACTTGGTTAGA
>Ga0075437_14222_pt1 | contig 21954 bp, 13 predicted proteins | sample MintriMetagenome_FD_74266 | JGI IMG/M metagenome (GOLD analysis project Ga0075437, IMG submission 74266) | Marine eukaryotic communities from Monterey Bay, USA to study complex ecological interactions - Minidiscus trioculatus and... | ecosystem: Environmental > Aquatic > Marine > Unclassified...
TAGCACCACTAACAATAGATGAATACAATCCAGAACAAATTACAACACAAATATTTACAACAGCAAAGTGGAAGATTAATTTTCATTATGAATATGTCCGATTAACTGTGGATGATTATGAACGTCATTTACGCTATGTTTTAGATCATTTACAAAATAATAGAGATGATTCACAACAACAAGATACTACTACTACTAGTCAAACGGCTGATCAATTATTATCGAATATACACCCCAACCAACAAAAATGTACAGCAACACATCATCTCTTATCACCATCAGTACTATCCGCGGCAATACGGTCATTAACACGATGTAAAATTGATACACCGCTCTTATCACAACGTATTCGTGCTATTGAAAAGTTAATTGGTTTAATAGGATGGACACCAATAACTGAGGAGTTAAGTTATAGATTATTAGAGGCCAATGGTAAAGCTGGTAATGTTCGAAGGACATTGGCATTATTGGAATTACGAAGGAGGAGGGGATATGTCCCAAGAGAACATGATGTACGTACATTTGAAGAATATAATCAAGATGGCAGTGTCAATACTAATAATAGTAGTAGTAATGGTGGAGGTATAGTCCGTGGTGAAAAGGAATTTATACAAGCAATACAATCAATCAAATCAGCACAATTACCATTACGACGACAACGTAACATCTATTTACATGAATCATCCTATGCATCCAACATGGATCAGGAAGAGGGATTGCAATTAGACAATCCAACACGATATTTAGATGCTATATTATTAAATATGCATCAACGTAATATTGAATTACGTCCTGAGATGGCAACACAAATGTTAAGTTGCTATGCCTCGACTGGACGGACTGGACGTGCTATACATTATTTTTATAAGGTAGTGAGAGATGAAATTGAAGAGGATGGAGTGTATATTGAGGGACCACATCCAACACATTTGGGTAAAGATGAATTGGATGAGTGGAAGGAGAATAGAAGAAAAGAGGGGATGGGAGTTAAGATTGATGAAGGAGTGGATGATGATGACGACGACGATGGTAGCAAGAAGAAGAAGAAGAAGAAGACAAAGCCACGTATGATTATGCACCCGCCGCCTCCCTTTCATAAGATACCAAGTCATGTCGAGGGTGCGAATTTAGTACAGAATAGTGATCATCAACGTCCGATATCATTTATCAAGGCACCCTCCTGGCAGTCATCATCCTCTCAACAACAACAATCAATGAATAATACCAACAACAATAGAAAAACTACCAAGACCAAGTATGAATGGGAGGTAGACCGTGAATGGTCCCTTTCGTTAACTGCCGCATTTGCATTTGCTGATAGTTTAACACACGGAGCATGCGGACATGACCCTATTGAACTAAATGTTGGGGGGTGGAATTGTCTAATCAAGGCATGCTGCTATCGAGGTGCATTCCATCGTGCATTGAAGATATTAAATGAGACAATGCCCCAGAAGGGTATTGAACCAGACAGTATCTCGTACAATACGATACTAGCAGGATTGGCACGTGTTGGTGACATTTCCTCACTGAAGGAGTATCTAATGAATATGACGAATAAACGTGTACCCATTGACAAGTATACTGTTCAGGCAATGGCTGATGGGTTTTTAAATGTGGGTGATATATCCGGCGCATCAACAATGGTCCAGGATATATTCAACCAACATGATACACTGCCACCATATACGACACATTTGAAGATAATTGAGTTTGCCTTATCAAATGGACTTATCTTTGAGGCGAAGCGTCATGTTTACTTTGTCCAGCAATTGTGGAAGTGGGAACCATTGCCACATCATGATGAACGGTTTATTGAAATGATGGAAGCTACGAAGAATAATCCAAAGTTGTCAAAGAAGGCACTACAGAAGATGTTTCAATACTTTAGCGAGGAACTGAAAGAGGGAGACTTCTTTTAGACAAGTGGTGTGAGCTGGATAGTTTAAACTAAGAAGACAATAGAGAGCTACTCAAATAGTTGATATCAATTACGCCATTAACAATCCCGCACCACTTCCAGGTGATGTTTCAAAGCAATCACATTGTTTACCAGTCTTTGCCATGTATTCCTTGTTTAGATGATCAATCAATCCTTTAGCACATTCTTTTCGTACAAGGGTTACTGTGCAACCGCCAAAACCTCCCCCTGTGAGACGAGAGCCATAAACTCCTTCGTAACCTTGTGCCAACTCAACAAGAATATCGATCTCTGGACAGGACACTTGGTAATCGTCTTTCATACTAGCATGTGAAGCATTCATGAGCGTTCCCACAGTAGTCCAATCACCTCGTTCCAAGGCATTGGCTGTTTCGACCGTCCTCTTGTTTTCAGATACTACATGACGTGCTCGTTGCAATAGTGCTCCCTCTAATCCTGCAGATGAAGAAGCAGTCTCGATATCCTCCATAGTTGCATCCCGGAGTGATTGTATGTTTTTATTCACATTTGATAGAATTGAAGTTGCCTCCTTACATTGTTGTACTCGAACGGGATATTCTGAATCTCCAAGGCTATGCTTGACATTAGAATTGGCAACAACCAGCACTGGCATATCTTCTTCCTCTCCTCCCATAGAGACTTCCTTATAGTCTAGACTTCTACAATCAATCAACAATAACTTGCCTCGACTTCCACAGGAGCTGACAAACTGATCCATGATTCCACAAGGTACCTTGCAGAATACATTTTCTGCTTTTTGACATTTCTTTGCTCGTTCCATCTTCGCTTCCCTGGTGTATAATAATGAATCATCAATGCAATAAGGATTGTTGTTAAGATTAAGGATGCATTCCAAGAAGACTGCCGTTGCAACCTCCAAAGATGCAGAAGATGATAAGCCACTACCGAGAGGAACATCACCAGCAATTGCAATGTCTAAAACAAATCTTTCATCTAAATGTAGTTCTGACATATATTGTATGATAACCCCCTTCACATAATTTACCCATAATTTATCCGATTTGGTTGATGGATTTAACGACGGTGTGGCTTGAAATTCGACTATTGAGCAGTTAGTCGTCGATACAACACGACATCTCGTATCTGCTGACGATATATTTTTTATAATATGACCCTTACCATATACTACAGTACTAAAACCGATTGCCAATGGCAACACAAATCCGCCCGTATAATCGGTGTGCTCTCCGATCAAATTTACACGCCCAGGTGCCGAACATGCGTATATGTTGGTATCATCTTCTTCTCTGTTACCAAAAGACTTCGCAAATAGATTCTCTGCTTGGTTTATCAAAGCTTGAATATTGGATGCAAAAGATGACATATCTGATTCCTCTTGATAGATATATGTACTGATTGAAATGTCTGGATATCTCTTGATATCTTTTATTTATCGTTACACTAGAGAGTGTAATGTCCACTGTCCACTACCATACCTCTCTAGAGAGAGTAGAGAGTAGGTACCTATCAAATAATTGAGTGCCGGGCAAAATTGCCCTTTAACACTCCTCACCGCCCTTTCAGTTTCACGAGCCGCGAGCCAAATTTCAGAGCAACACAACAACTAACTATTTACTGAGTTGATAGCGATGGAAGGAGCAACGCCACAATCGACGGCGGCTAGGCCGTCGTCTAATAGATATCATCGTACAAGGAATAGTAGTAAAAATGAGAATGATGTAGTGGGTGGGAGGGGTAAAGAGCAACAACAACAACAACAACAACAACAGAGTCGAGTTGCTCAAGATGAGGAGAATCAACAGAATGGATCTCCTCGTAAAAAGAGAAGTAAACATAACCATCAAACTAGATCTGTAGGATTATCTCCTGCTGCCAGTTTTCCTTGTAGGGGGATTGGAGCAAACAACGGGTCCAACAATTCATACAATAATAATAATTCATACAACTCAAGCAATGCTACATCATTACAATTTCCTGCTCCATCATCATCTACCCCAACACTACCAAATAATACAACAACAACTTCATCAAATACATCATCATCATTACAATCCAATAGTACATCATCAACTTCGGTATCGTCATCATTATCGTCATCGTCTACGACTGCTGCCACTGAGATATTATCAAATTCGGTAGCAGCAGTCGCACCATCCTCTACCAATGTGGTAACGTCTAATTCGTCCTCTATTAGTTCAGAGGTAGCATTAGATCAAGTTCATGATTTATTACGTCATACAAGATTTGCACCGACTACCAATGAAATCAAAGCTGTTCTTTTACGTAATGGCAATAATGCACTGCTCGCGATGACTGAGCTGCTGCCATCGTCTACTGGACTGTCAACAGTAGCATCACCGTCGTCTACTAATGGAGTGGTAACAACATCTCATTCGTCTGCCAATAACAGTGAGCTTCGTATGGATATTGATTCTCCTTCGGCCGATGGAAGTAAAGCACCATCATTGGAAACTTTTCTGTCTAAGATGGAACACCCTGATAATAATATCTTCAAACATTATCTAGTTGATGGTGGAGAGCTTCCTGAAGAACTTTACCAGTTCACAGGTAACAATGTATTTGGGGACTATTCATTTGTGAATGAGAGTAAACTTGAACAACGTGCAGTGGATGAGTTTAAAGATAAGACACGCTACGTTCGTCCCCAAACATTAACGGCAGCAAAAGTTTTATTGTGCCTTGCTATGCACAACAGTTTCCCTGTATTGGGGACGGAAGAGGTTGGACCATTACGTGCAGGTAACCAATTTCTTGAGGGAAGGGGTATTCAAGTTATGTCAACTGGTCCAACACAGAGTATGCAATTTCGTATGTTTACAATTGCACTACGTGAGTTTTGGAATGTGCCTAGTAAAACTGCACTTGTTATGACAGTTCAGGCCTCATTGTGGTTGGAATCATGCTACAACTCATTTCATAAGAAGGCTGGATCAAAAGGACAAGAAGATCACGACGCTCTTGTAAGAATGCTAAAAGAGTCTGCGGATGAAACGGCAGAATGCAACCGTGATCTTATTGTGTCCAATAAGATCATGGATGTGATAGTTTATGGCGGCATCGCTCAAGGTTTTGTTAGTGATAATGATGTCATCCCATCTGGTGCACGTGTATATCAGGCGCCTCATTCATGTAGTTTGGTACAAGGAACAACCTTCCGTGGTAATTGTGAAGCATTAATTGCACCTATTACAGCGATTAAGCGTTTAATTGGTGATAATAGTCTAATTGATATCAACAAGGTCATGGAAGTTGTTGGAATGGAGTTAACATCATTTACATATGAAAATAATATGCTGAGAAGTAGTGGTAACTTCATCCTTACTGCAGCATACTCAATGGGGGGTGATAATGATGAGCAAGTAGACATTATTAGGGAAAAGGGTACAGAATCAATGAAGAGGTTATTGCGACGTAAGAGGATTACATTTGCTAACCCTACATTCCCTACACAAGATAAGTTCTTTGATAGTAATGGTAAGCTTGTATCAGTTCAATGGAATGGGCTCACAATGTCGATGGAGTATTGGTATAATCATACTTACTTCAATAATGAATTTGGTACCGAATCGGGTGGATTCGGAGCCAGGGAGGGTAGCCTTCTTCAACATTACATTCAAAACCATACAAAGGCTGGAAAACATGAACGGACGGCTGTTATATTATCCATCACCAAGACCGACGAGGGGGATATTACAAATGAAGAGGAGTGTATGATAGTGTGTGGTGCAGCTTTGGAAGACCTAAAGCCAGATGCAGCTAATGCACATTATGGCATTAATTATGCGGGTGAATTCAAGAAACAAAGACTGACACGTGTGTTTAAGGGGCTTATGTTTGGTGGAGGAGACATTAATATAACATATAATGTGCCCTTGGAGGTATTTGGAGAACAAGCAATGATCAAGTCAAAGACATTTGACTCCGTTGAGGAAATGCAGAAGGTTCTGCCAGTAAATGATGAAGCATATGCCCGAGCTGTGGAATGTACTGATATTGTTAGTTGGAAACCAAAACTATTCCTCCACAAGCCGCCAATTGGAAACAACAAACCAACATGCATTGGTAGTATCAGTACACTCGCGGAAATGAAGCCGTTATTAACAGCTAAGAAGGAAAATCCTAATTACCCGTGGCATGGAGTTCAGGAAGCTCGACCTGCATGTAATTACAATGGCTCAGATGGCGCAGCAATCAATAGACAACTTGGCTCGCTACGACTCGAGGCAGCTGGACGGAGTACAAAATGGGTTGATGGTGAAGCAGCTCTGTCAGCAATCAGGAATAGAGATCAAATTGCAATTGAATGCCCAACTGTACCAAGTTCTACGAGTAGTAAAGTTGATGGATATGCTTTGAATGAGAATAAGGAAACATTCATATTTGCGGCAGTGAGGTTAGATGAAGAGGATAGTAGTGATGATGAAGTTGATAGTAGTGACAGTGATGATGATGTTGATGAAGATCAATACTACTAATGACTTTGTGGTATAACATCCGTCTTGGACATATCTAGTGTATCTATAACCTAACCTAAAAGTAATACAAGCAACATATTATCAAAGTAAACACTTGGTGTTGAGTATGGTTTTGTCCTTACAACCGGATGCCTGCAAATTAAGCTAGGGTTCATCTATGAACTGTTTCATATACTTTATTAAACTGATAACTACTATCATATTATGGTACAGAACACTGACATGTATTGTAGATCACTCCCTTTACATAATTTGCCCACGCCTCTGATTTGCATAATGGAACTAATGAAGATGTAGCTTGGAATTCAACTATAGAGTTTGTTGTTGTTGATACAACACGACATCTCGTGTCTTCTGCTGATGAAGTACTCTTTATAACACCACCCCTACCATAAACTACAGTACTATAACCAATTGCTAATGGTAGCACGAAACCGCCCGTATAATCGGTATGTTCTCCAATCAGATTAACTCGTCCAGGTGCCGAAGTACAAAACGTGTTGAAGTTGTTGTTACCTAATTCTCTGTCACCAAAAGACTTTTTATATAAATCCTCTGCTTGGTTTACCAAAGTTTGAATAGATGACGACATGTCTTCGGGTATACTTGATTGGCGACTGGATATTATTACTACGTCGATGTGTACTACTTCTCTGCTGCAACTGAAAAGCTACGGTCCTTCTACTAATACCGCAAAACAAAACAAAAACACAGGAAGATGGAAGTGCAATGCATAAACAGATATGATCTGCAGAGGTAGATGGATAATCGTTTTAACTAGCCAACCTCAATAGAGCCATCACTCAAAAAAGATATTTCAAGGATACCTGCTGCTGCCGTATGTGACCACCAATTGAAAGATTACTTGACTTTGATACATCAATTCTATCAACATGGACTAGATAATAGTGTATATATAGAAATGCCTCGCACAATCATACACATAGGAAAAGGAGATCAATGAGGAAGTTAATGGGGAAAATTCATGAGGAAAAAAAATGACGGCACTGAGATAAAGATCTAGGTTGCATAGTGGTGTACGTAGAGGAGAGATGAATGTTGTGATTATGGTACGACTATGTAGACTAGTACAATTTAGTGGGGAAGTGGGGAGGAGTGATATTGTTATATTTATTGGCTTTATTTGAATGATGTAGTTGACAGTTGCAACCTGCAACACTCAATTCAAATTTATGACTGATGTGATACACAACAACCAAGCAAGGGATTGACTGCCAAACCTTCAATAGGGCAGTTCATCATTAACTGAGTTGAGGCTTATTGCTGGTTTTATCTAGAGCATCATCCTCAGAAGTTGGTTAATTGAAATTAGCAACTCCCCAGAGTAACGATTTTGTGGGTTGCAATAGTGTCGCAATACACAAACTAAGGAGAACAACGACATAACATCAGTACAATCAATCAAATGGATCATATATCCATTGATACAATTCGTCAAAATGCTCGTCAGGTAGTTGATGATGCTAGAACTAATTACATTTCTCCCTATGAGGAATGGACATCATCTGAATTAAAAGAGTTATTAGTACAATACAAAATACCAATAAGAGATTCCGCTAACGCATCACACGAAACGCTAGTTCGAATATGTGATAATGTGTTTGGTGATGATATTGCTGAAAGTGAGAAAGAATCTCGTGGAAGACGATATTCAATGGAAGATCTGGCGAGGATGGAACGAAGTGTGAGGGTTATTCAAAAGGCATTCATTAAACGCCAATCAATAAAGAAACGAAAGAGATTTCTCAAACGACAACAATCCTATCGTGATGAAGTTGAAAAGGGTTATGGAAATGAATATAATAGTAGTATTGATGACTGTGAGGAAGGACAATGTTCGTCTTCTGAATCATATTATGACTTTGATTCCGTAGATGATTGTTACTCAAGAAGTGGAAGAAATAGTGATGAGAATCATTACAAGGGCGCCTTCCGACGACAATCCATGTTACGTCGTATTAATGAACAGGGCGATGACTATGATGAAGAGATTGATGTTGAATGGAGGAAGCCGTCTTGGAAGTTTGCAAAGAAGTTTGAGGCACAGAATCGTCCACATCGGAGCGGGAAGAAAATGGCAAAGTATGATTGGTCACGTGTAACACTTGGTAGACATTGTTCTGCTGGGGGATGTGGAGAACAGTTGGATCTTTGGAATGAAGGACGGACAAGTGAATTTTCTCAATTTGGTAGTGGTATTACTAATTACTTCAAAGTGAGTGTGTATATCATGTGTGGTATTGATCTGTAGACGACTTTACACTACTCTATTGCTAACTCATATCTCAATTTTCTCTGATTAGTTCTTGAAGTGGTGTTCGTGGGTAATGTTAATACTATCACTTCTTCACCTACCAGTGCTATTCATCAATACATTGGGTACAAATGAGAAGATATCACTCTCCATAACTCTGGCAATGTCTACCTTTGGCAATCTAGGAAGTGCCGAGAAGGTTGGTGCTGTGGCTATCCCAGGTTGTGATGAGACTGAGTTTCAGTTTAAGCATTGTGAGATTGGTAAGTAGATGAATGGCTGGTCATGTATTTCTTTCGAATCCATCTCTCATCCTCTTCTCACCCTCTTTCACCACCATAATAAAGACAAGAATAAGCTTGCTTCTATATATGCCTATATTGATATTATAGGAACCATATTCTTTGTATTAGCATTACTATGGCTGCGCAAGTTTGAAGGGAAAGAGTCGAGAGTATTGAATAGGTCGACTGTTTCGGCATCAGATTACACTATTAGAATAACATCGGTGCCTGAGGATACAACCGAGAAGGAGTTGGCAATCCACTTTGCCGAGCTAACTGGAGAAGCGGTGGCAGCTGTACATCTTGCTTTTAACAATGCCAAAGAGATTGACATGTATGTTCAAAGAGGAAAGGTCATGCAACAACGGTACAAATGTGTACAAAGAATACGGTATGAGAAGACAATGATGAAACAAAATAGAGGACAGAAGAAACGTCTCAGGAAGTTAATGAGAGAACGTGAGGACTTGACTCTTCTTGTTCGTCAAAAGGACAAGAAAAGGAGCAAGATTATCAGCAAGAAAATCAAGGCAATTGAGGCGTTTGTTACATTTGAGACTGAAGCAGGATTTGTCGAGGCCATGACTCGGTATCAACTCAACTGGTTTAGGACTCATTGTTGCTGTTATCCGGAAAGATTAAAGTTTAAGGGTATGCGATTAAAGATCCAACAAGCTCCAGAACCCTCAACTATTATTTGGGAGAATCTAGAATACTCAAACAAAGGACGCTTCCTCCGGAAATGTTTAACAACAAGTATTGCTTTACTTGCAATTCTATTCTCTGTCGGACTTACTTTCCAGGCAAGAGATTTCAAGAGCAAGGTGATCAAGAATGCCAGTTTGCCATGTCCAAATGGATTCTTTGATTTGGAACCAGAGTATCAACTCGAGTTGGTTACAAATGATCTTGATTTATCACACTGCTATTGTTCGACACTTTCATCTATAGAACAATGGAATATCAATCAATGTCATGATCATCTCTTGACAAGCTCAAGGGCCACGGCAACAAGCTACGGTGCTGGTTTCATTGTCGTGTTCATGAACTTATTCTTCACCTGGCTCATGGATAAAGCGGGAAAATTTGAGAAACACCAGAGTCTTGATCAAATGGAAACTAGTAACATGGTTCGAGTGTTTCTGCTCAAATTTGTCAATACTGGCTGCCTTGTACTGCTCTATGGTCAAAAGTGGTTGCAGAGATTGGTCCGTATCAAGTTTGAAGATGATTCTGAATTCAATGTAGATTGGTATGCCACTGGAGGTACAAGTTTAATGATTGTCATGTTGATGAATATCATTGCCCCACATGTCGGAATATTTGTATCCTATTTCAGACATCGTGCCAAGATACGGCGACTGGAAAGGAATTTGACAAGTGATAATGCAACAAGAGAATCTTATCGTGTTTGGTATACACAAGAAGAGTTGAATGAAGTGTATAAAGGACCTCCTTTCAAACTCAACTATCGATACTCACAAGTATTGGTCACATTATATGTTTGCTGGATGTATGCAATCTCAATGCCTCTCATGCCTGTGTTTGGAGCCATCTCGTGTTATTTATCCTATTGGATTGATAAGTTTTTGTTTTGCAACTTTTACCGTACTCCACCATTGTACTCTGATGATATGGGCAAGAGATGTACAACCTTACTTGGTTACTTGGTCATATTACACTTGGGCATGAGTCTTTGGATGATGGGTTGTGAGGAGATATTTCAAGGTGAACCACTATCGGGTAATCGATATCCCAATGGTTTTGTGCGATCTTCTTCTCTTCAAGAGAAGTTGTCCAAGAAGCACTTGTTTCCATTCATTATGACTTTGATCATTATTGGTGCAGGGATGATCTTGTCGCGTGTTTCATCAACTTTCCTACGAAAAGTTTGTAGCTGTTTGCAGTGTCTAACTTGTCGAAAGGGAAATACACTCAAGACTCTGAGGAGCAACATGAACACTGTCCAAGTGGATTATTCGAGTGCTCGTGATCGTGAGATTATTCAGGGACTATCATCCTATAACATTCTACAAAATCCAAAGTACCAAGAGGCATTCGCCATCACTCCAGAATTTGCAGAGAATCACAATAGAGTTACAAGTATACACGGCTATAATACAAAAGAGGGTGCTTTAAAATAAACATTGTACATGATTTGAGACAACTTAATCTATTGTTATCTATATTACTTTCCCCACCCGATTCAAACTTCGAGCCATTTTCCCCTCCATCTTATACAATATTGGCATCATGTTTCTTTTCGGTAGGCCCCTCTGGCTTGGCTAATCTTGTATCAACATCAAGCCTTGAGCTATCCTTTCGAGCCTTGATATAAAATACACTCTTGCTCTTCTTTGCCTTAATTTTGTCTGTATCCTTGCCACCTACATTTGTGCCATTTTCGTTTGTCGGGAAATCATCACCCTCTGCAGTCCATTCATCCAGCTCTTCATTCATAGTCTTCAAAATAGTATCAAAGGTAGGTCGACTTTTACCGTCAGCTGCCCAACATTGACTCATTAATGAACTCCAACTCTCAGGCCACGAAGGATCAGGTGTTGGTCTATACCCTTTTCCAATTACCATCTCTGAATGCATCTTGCATGAATACCCCGAGTATGGTACTGACAGGGCGCACAATTGCCAAAATAATACGCCAAACGAGTACACATCAACCGACAACGAATAGGGCTTGTTTAGTGCTACCTCAGGGGCCATGTATCTCAAACTACCAGTATTACCCGTCAAGTTGTACAACTCATCATCTGTCTTGTCTGCTGCAGTTATTCTCTTGGCTAGTCCAAAGTCAAACATTTTAAGCTAATCGTTGTTGCGGTGAGAGGATGAAAGAGAGGTGAGGTAAGTAAAAGTGCATATTCATGTGACACAATATTATAACAAACAGTAACTTACCTCGCCTTCCGAATTGAATCCACTGTGAGATCGGAAATAGAAAAGAGAAGATGAGCACATGATATTCGAATATTGCAAATGAAGAAACTAAACACATACTTACATATTGTCTGGTTTTAAATCTCTGTAAACAATATCCTGTGAATGTAAATACTCTAATGCACTTGCAATATCTCGTGCGACAGTAAACCGTTCTAACCATATACGATGTATAACATGAGGTCTGCCACAGCAGTACCCAATACATGGACCTAACCAAAATCCCATGTTTATACCAACATCCTTTCGCCATATTTTAAGTTTATGATCTAATGTGGATGTTAATCTATCTAATATAACAAAGTATCGTGATTCTAATGGATCGGAGTTGGCATGACCACGTAATGATAGTATATGTGGATGAGATAGTGCTGATAAGAATTTTGATTCCACCGCTAAATCAACAATACCCTTGTTGTGTTCATCTTCTGGTAGATCTGGTCGTAATGTTTTCAATACATATTGCTGTGCAGGTGGCTTTTTGTTAACATTATCGGTATTATCATCTGATTTTGTAGTATCAAAGATTGAGGCAAATTTAGCACGAGATTCAGCCTCTTCATTACCGGTATCATATATCTCTTGTAATTTAATATACTTAATTTCATGAACAAAGCTAAATCCACCGCGACCAATTATATCGCCAAGAACTACCTCTTGAAATGCCAGGGCAGGTAACATTTCTTTTGATGCACTGTCTTTGTTGAGTGAGGACATAATGTGAAAGTAGTGTGATATTAATGAAGGGTGTAAACGATTGCAGTACTCTATTACGGGCAGTGATGCAGATGATGATGAAGTTGCAAGGATAGATGCGGGTTTGGGCTTGCTACTATTGTTACTTGAACTTAGGTTTGCAGATATCGAATTGTACTCTACTACGAGTGTTTTTTCTGACGGCCGACGCTCCGATGATTTACGACTTTCTGTTGCTGTTCTTCTTCGTAATCCAATAACTGCTGGAGAACTGTCCATGAACTATGGTAACTACTACAACTATCTGTTGAATTGATTGAAAGCAACGTGTAACATACAAACCGTACATTATGTGGGCTAAGTACGGTCATTATTGATCGTACAGTACAAGTTATTTTACTCTCTAAAAGCGCTGTAATAGTACTCACTCCTATCACAATATCAAATCAATATGCTCTTCTTTGTCTATGTCACTATCCTCTTTGTATACTGTTTTATCAATGTTGAGAGTCTTAGTGTCGGTACCCGGCGATCAGCTATTCAAAAAGCATGCATAATATCGCCTTTTCTTTGCAACAATATTGCAAATGCAGTCGATAAACAGTTTGCAGAAGTAGGGCAGCAACAGGCGTCTCCAAATGGCGAATCTCCATTCAGTACATTATCTAATGGAGTACAGATCAAAGATTTTAGAGTAGGAAGTGGGTCAACAGTGCAGAAAGGATCAAAAGTGGTGAGTTCATATCTTTTTGATGTGTATGATGTCATCACATTCCTCCATCGTGAGATATTGAGATGATGTCGTATAAGTGTTGAATACATATTAAGTTTGCATACATATATGTATCGTCAAAGGCTTAAGCTTCAGAGGGCTGATGAGATACGCAGACGTTGTCGAAACGAGTGTTGTAATTGCATATGTTGTGATTAAAGTTTATACACATCATGTGTATCTTTTTCTAACTTGTCATTTGGCATACTTGTTCAACGCCATAGGAGCTCACAATGAAAGGAAGACTGATCAATTTGAATGGTGTGGTTTTTTATGATACAAAGTCAAACGATCCGAATGGATTTGGGGAAGGCACGCCGTTGGTGTTTACTGTCGGTGATAAGTCTACACTTCCGGGGTTAGAAAGTGGTCTACTTGGCATGAGCAAGAATGGAATAAGAAGAATAATTGTACCTACTGATGTAGGCTATGGTGGATATCCAACCTTGGAGCCACAGCCATTTGGTGTAGAAGAAAAGAGGGCTCTTGATTCGGTAGTAAAGAACCCAAGAGTGAGTTGTTTTGTATCATATCTTGTGTATCTAATTACCACTTATGACTTTACTGACATCATATGAACTTACTTTGTTGTGAAACTATGCATCATTACATCATTAATACATTTGACAAACAAAGAGAGATCAAACTGTCATGTTTGATGTCAAAGTTGAGAGGGTCAAATAGAAGAAGGTATTGCGGATATGTCATGAGTCATGACTCGCCATCTTGAGACTTAAGAAGTAGATAAGATAAGACATCAAGATATGTCTTATAGTACTGATGATGATAAGCAAACCCAAACCAACATTGTATGATATTGAAACCTAGCAGTTAGCAATATTTGATGATATCTATCTATATCTATACCTTGGTTTAGGTAGAGTCACCTATTAGGGTTAGAACTCAGATTAAAGTTGTGATATGAATGTGTTAAATGAGCCGATCGATCCGAGCTCCTCTTGTCTTGGTAATGTACTAATAGCCCTACAGACTTCGCGTATATCTATTGACTGATATAGCAATGAATAGTAGTGGAATCTGATCTATATATTTTAGGAGAGATGATTACATATCATTAACATATTATTATCTATTATTGACATTATTCCTCACAACATAAAATCAACATATCAAATGACAACAGACGACGGTGGCATTGGCAATGTCCTACATACTGCTGAAAAGATTGCAAATGATTTAGCAGTGCTCAATAAACAATCTACTAGTAGTAAAGATTCTTCGGCAGGGACAAAGAGGAAAGTATTAGATGACTCGGTTAGAATTGAAATATCACATTATTGCTCTGCTGAATTGAAGCCAATTGTTGAACCTCTTATCAAACAGCTGGAAAGTATCGATGCAGCTGAGCTATTATCTTTAAAGCCAACAAGAGATGGCGAATCCGGTGCTACTCTTGATTCGACGAGCCAAACTATAGAACCGATTCATGACCTTGTTAATCCAAAATACCAAAATCAAAAGGAAAATAATATTGTTCGATATCTTCATGTGAAGGAAATAGAACATAGATATTCTGCCGGTATATTTGTATTCCCACCAAACGCTAGTATACCTTTGCATGATCATCCTGATATGGTTGTCATTAGTAGAATATTGTATGGAGAGCTATATGTGACAAGTTATGATGTGATGCCTGAAGATGATAATGTTAGTGATCACTCTGGTTGCAATGAAGAAGAAGAGTCATCCCCAACATCAAGACAATCACCACTACGAGCATCTTTCAGAAAGATTAAAGATTTGATAAATAGAACTCTCTCCTATCATCATTCTAGTGAGGAACAACAAGGCTCTATATTGCATGTCACACCAAATGTGAAGCCACTGAATTGCTCCCCTTCAGATGACTCAGAATCCATGATAATATCAGCACCCAAGGTTACCTGTTTATATCCACATGAAGGTAATTGTCACTCCTTTAGAGCTGGTCCTCATGGCGTAGCTGTGTTGGATGTTTTACTGCCTCCTTATTCAGATGGTAGTAGAGATTGTACCTTCTATGAAAAGAATATAGTCAAAGAACATGATGAGGAATTGTACACACTAACACCGATTGAACAACCTCAAGACTTCCATTGCGTGGGTGGTTCATATGGCAAATTCGGAGATCGACAACATCACGATATTGGCATAGATAATGTATAGATTAAACTCGTTTGCTTGCAACGCTTTTATGTTTATTGGTATGGCGATCAGGCTTCCTTATTTGAACCGTGATGAGACGGCGAGGCCATTCTTCTTAATTTTGGTATCTCTTCATCCAATATCCTTTGCAGCTCGTTCAATTCTCCTTTACTTACTGACGGGAAGTCTGCTAATCCAGTCCTAGTCAAGCTCATCCGAAGAGGATTTGATATTCGTTGCCAAACACTAGCATAATATTCATCAGCATCATTCACCTCTTGCGGATGTGTTCGTTGAAATGATGCACTGAGCTCTTCTACTGATAATAGCTGTTCCTCAACATCCTTCAATTTAGAGGAATTGAACCAGCTCATGCCTCCCACGCCTAATACTGTCGCTGCTACAATACCGCCAGTGAACTCTGCCGGAACGCTGAAGTAGATGCCCAACCCTGTCATCGCAGTTCCTAATAATATAGATGATGCTTCTTGTAAACGGTTTTCCCATAGTCGTTTAGAATAGCGAGATCGGACATCCTCTGCAACAACAGCATGCATGAGCAACAGATGAACACTATCATGCAAATTGGTTATGACATTATCAATGCGTCGTTTTGGCGCCTTCATTACTTCTGCCAATACATCATCTCGTGTTGCATGCAAATCAGCAAGTGCCCGTTTATCTAATGCCTCGGTTGTTGAGATGTCTCCCGATGAGCTTGATGAAGAATCACTACCGTCTTCATTCTTTGCCACCGGAAGACACATTGTATATATTCGTGGTAAATCCTTTCGTGGGATAACTTTCGATAAGTTCCAACACAAGCTTCCGTACGCTCTAGCAAAGTCATGAATCTTTTTAAATTGATCAGCTTTGTTCAATACAATCAATAACTTATGATCCATGCCTCCCAAAGAATGAAGTAATATATTGAGTGTTTCTCCAGTAGTTCCGGGTTTGTCAGGGTCAAACATTAGTAGAACCACATCTGCACGTTCAGCCATCCATCGGACAACGCCCTGAAAATCATATCCTCTATCCATATTATTTGATCCTGATGTACTATGTACTGCCGACATACCACCACTACTAACTGGACTATCAATCATCCCTGGCGAATCAACCATCATAAAGTTTGTGTTACGAACCCCCTCACGTACTTTAAGTTGTGCATGATGAATTAATGTAGGGCCGAACTGTCTTAATCCTTCAAATCCAATATCCGGATCACCGACAAGAGCTGGTCCGTCTTGATCTACATCTTTTGGACCTGGAGCAATAACTGTGAAACAATCATCGGTCGGGGCCACACCAGCCGTCTGCACATTGCGTCCCAACACGTAATTGATAAAAGATGATTTACCAGATGAATGATTACCTACTAAGAATACAAAGGGTAATGATATACCTCTATCTGAATTCTTTGCAAGGGGACCTTTTAAATTTGAGTTTAGTGGCATGACAGATGAATGTAATGTTGAGCATTTAGATAATATAGATTGTTGAATAGATGCTGAGGGATTTCCATCATTATTATCGGTACTTGCATTAGTATTGTTGTTACTACTAGAAGATTCATCAGAGGATAAACTAGGTTTCTTTGACCAATTCCATGTTGTATTAGTACGGACAGTAGGTGTATTGAAAATGGGTGTAACATAAGTATAAGATGTGCTCAATAAAGATACCGCTGGTGACGAAGCAGAAGCTGATGATATTATGGATCTAGCGCCATATACCAACTGTCTAGTAGCAGAGGCCTGGGAGGAGAATATACGACGGCAATGCATCATGATTATGGTGTTATTTAATGCCGCTCTGGTGCCGCCGCTAACACTACTCTAAAATTATGAGAGTGTAATGCGCACTCCTCTCGTTTGATCGCCAGTATCCCAAATAATAAATGATTCACCTCAGACTCTTACTCATCTTTGAAGTGTACAATACAAAGGTTGTCAATATAAAACAGATAGTAGCATTGTTTTCATTATATTGTCTATCGGTGAAGCCGAGAATTGATAAGGAGTCAGGATACCAGAAGAATATAGAGGATACCCACATACAAAACATAATTTATTGATATTGTTGAAGTTGGATCTGTTGACGATATCAGCAGTTGTTTTATTGGACATATACGAAATACAAACAAAACATAATTATATTATTCATCCAGGTTATAACCTTTATTCATCGATAAGTATCCCAATACGAAATACACAGCAAAAAACACAATGCCAAAGTTTCTATTATTGATATCACTAATCGTTGTGTTTGTTGCATCAACATGCACAGTTTATGGCTTCTCTCCTCCGTCTACAATCAAAAACTACAATACTAAAACTACCACCGCTACCACCATATCTTCATTTCACCCATCTGTTATACTAACAAGGTCATCTACTAATACCCTCACATTGCTGAAAGAAAAGAATGACAGTACTTCTACATCAGATGCTAATAAGAAAAGTGGTATAGATAGAAAGGTGTCCAACAAACTGCTAGCTGAAACAATTGCACCTTTTCGTGGATTACGGCTCTTCTTTTATGGTGCATTTGCAAGTGGTGCCTTTGTCGGAGGATTAATCACAGCCTCGGGAGTTGCAGCTGCATTAAGTGGTGTTCGAACAGATCTTGATTTGAATACTGAGTACATGAACCTTGCCATTGACTTTGGTGCCGTTACTTTATTTGCTGTACTTGCCAAGCTTGATTTGGACAAGGGTGCCGAATTAGATGGCAAAGTTGAACAGAAGGTGGAACGCACTAAAACAATGAAGAAGGTTAAAGCGGCAATGCGTGAACGTGAAGCACAACTTAAGGAACTTAGTGTAAATGTTCGAGTGTCTGAAGACGGGAGTATGAAAGAGGCACCAATCGGTGTTATGCAAGAGAAGGCAAAGCAACATCTTATACTTGTGGCAGGTCCAGGTAGAGCTATTCGAGATGCATTACGTGGTGCACAATTAAACAAGGTGAACTTTGGGAGTACTAACATATTGGTAGTGCCATATGAAACTGAGAAGGACGCTGCCGATCGTGCCGCCAAGCCAGACGGCAGTGGATTTGGTGACGCGCGCCCCTCATATGAAACACAAGCCTATGTAGCGGAACCAGTAGGTAGTGGATGGGAGGAGTTTATAGAAGATGAAATGACAGTCGCAGGAAAGTCCGCGTTTGTGTTATTTTATCGTGTGATATAGTGTATTCAATATGAAGTGATTGCTTTTGCGCACCACGTGTCCTAACAGAAGTTACTTCCATCTCTCTTTCATCGTTAAAACTGTGTAACGCGTATCTTCCAGTGGAACAAGCGGGTGAGAAGGTACGCGAAGAGGGGATGGCAATCGTAGTCGCTAACGATGGAAAGGTTCTACGGCGAGGTATAGGAAAAGTACCCTGGCGACAAATGGTAGACGAATTAGAAGAGGCCGTGACAGGGGAGAAGAAGGAAAGTAGTGTGCCGTCGTTATTGGGTTTTATTGAAGAGTGAAGAAGTAAAGTAATCTAAGTTTATCTTTATTGAAGAAAACCTCCCCTTTTACTGGAGTCTTTAATATACTTTAGAAATCAGATCATTTACTTTTAAGTAGCGTAGTTCTTTGCTTCAACAACAGCACTTTTATCAAGTACAATGTCAATGTCAATAGATAATGATATTATTATGTATGTTGAGTATTCTGTCTATATTGTAATTGGTATCCTATGATATGTGTGGTCAACTCTCCAATAACAAGTTTATCTTCTCAGTGAATCAACCTCATCCTGTAATTGATTAATTGTCCTATCCTTCCTTTGTAACTCTGCTTTTGCAGTTCTATATAAAATACCAATATTCTTCTGCAATGTATCTCTCTCCTCTTTCAGTGATTGAATTTGTTGCTGCATTTGTGATATTTCGGACGGAGATTTATTATCCTGTAGTGATGAGGTACTAAATGGTGTTGATACTGGAGTATTAGCTGTTGTTTTTGGTTGTGGTTTTGCCACTGTGTGTTCGAGATCACCATATAAATCATCATCATTTGTGTTGGACATAATATCTTATCTTTTTGTACAATTGCGAATCTTCTTCTCTGTAGTATCTACAAGAAGAAGAACAACTCTTTCTCCGGAACACAATAAGCCACTATGATGCAACCAAGTCTACTACTATTGATAATACTCCGCGCGCGCAATCTAGATAGAGTAGACAAACAAACAAGGAGAGTGGAGAGCTAGAGGGGGAAGTATAAAGTTGGAGAAGAAACGGAAAATAGAGAAGCCATGGACCTCCCCGACTCTTGACGACTCAACTTCTGAACTAAGCAAACCGAAGCTCGTCTTGGTGTCAATCCATGATTTGTCTCGGCGATCATATCACTATGTATGAGAAAGGTCGAAACTAGTTTAAATTAGAATGCACTTGTTTTATAAATACATTGTATCTATATTATTTAGATGGGTAGATGGGTCTGGGCTCAGGCGATTGTACCTTTTTCAGGTACTATTCTTCAAGCTGTCAAATTTTGAGAATTTCGGAAGTTTACCATTACTTGATGGTGTATCATCTGCCGTTTTGGGGGATGTAATTGTGGTATCAGTAACTTGCAGTGATGATGGTTTGTCATCCGCGGCTTCCCCTCTTGTTTCAACTTCAATTTTCATTGGTTTCTTTTGCTGAATCAACTGAGCGGATTGATTCTCCTTCTCTTTATACCGATCGAGCTCTTTCAGACAGCAAGCCAACTGTTCTTTAATTGAGTCCATATCTTCTTGTTTTGACAGCGCCAATGCCAGCTCCTTCTCTGCTTTGCTGCACCTTTTGTTTGCTTTCTCCACATCTTTTAGCAGTGCAGTCTTCTCTAGTTCACTTATCAACGTATCCTTGTTCGCTACTGAGGTATTGATTTGCTCTTCTATAGACTCTCTCTGCTTTTGCTTTGCCTGCAACTTCGATGTTAGTGTCTTGGCCTTGTCATATTTCTCCTCAACTAATGACAACTTATCTCTTGTTCTTTCCAACTCTTTCTGTAGGGACTCCTTCTCGTTCGAATCCACCACTCCAATGTGATTTTGGGGAGATGAACTATGACGCTCCAAAGATTTGGATAAGAGTTTAATCTTATCATTCAGTGCCGCAACATCATCTTCCAATGTAGCACACTTTAGATCTTTCTGATTCGATTCATCTTTAATACTCTGTCGATCCAGCTGTAATGCAATGTAGTAAGAGAACAAGATGTTAGGGTGAGGTTAATAAAATAGCTACGAAGTACAACCCATACAACTTACCTCAGAAGAGTAGCAGGTGCCTAAACAACCAAGCATAAGTTTCCTCAACACTGGTCCATTCAGCTTTGATAGAATCTTCAATGAAGGATCATGTTCGTCAAAAACATCAGCGATTCCTCCTTCTTCCTCGTCGTCGTCATCTATAGAAGGATACTTGACTTGTAAATCTTCTAGACTCTTTTCAACGAGCTCGATCTGGATTAATAAATCTTGAACATTATCTTCATGATCTATCACATCATCTAGTAGGTCGGTCGATGGGGATGAATCCATTTCATGACATTGTCGTTTCAGATTGTTTACTAACTTGACTTCGTCTGCCATTCTTTGGCTTAAATTGTCCCTCAAGGCTACTTTTGACTTGTATACGACTCTATTCTTTGACAGAGCAACCCTCTCTGCGACTGTCTTTTGAAGAAGATACTTAATTGATGAGACTTTTGGGCTCGTTGGTGCAAACTGTCTATTATCTTGCTCGGGTAATGCGTTGATACTGTTGGTGTTGGTGTTGGTAGTGGTGGTGGTATTCCGCCTAGTAGATCGAGCCTGCTTGAGATTGTTCTCCGTTTCCTTCAGCTTCTTATAGAGCTTATCATAGCGTGATTTGCTGTGATCCAGAGCAGATTTGTGTCGAGATACTTCTGCCTCCAACTTCAATACTCTTTTTGATGCACTTCTTTCTTTTCGTTGTAGATCTTTAATTTCTTGCGCCTTGGTCTTTGAAAAGTCTTTCTGTCGTTTGTTATCTTCCCTTTGTTTTCTAATCATGTTGGCTTTGATGCATTTCATCTCCTCAATTCGCCGCTCTAATCCTTTACAACGTTGGGCCTCTAGCTCTGCTTCTCGGCACTTTTGCTGCTGCTTCCGCACCTCATGTCTGGCTTCACTTAATTTAGCCTTAACTTGTTCTAACTTGGTCATTATCCAGCTTCCTTTCGAATCCGATTCGGCTTTCTCAAGTTTATCTGCCAGGGCTTGCTTCTCGACTTCAAGTTTTTGTACTTCACTCAAACAAACTTGATATTTCTCTTTCACGTCTTGGTATACTAAGATATGCTTCTTCAGTTGAACTAGCTTCTCCTCTTGCTCATCAACACGAGGAGCAAATTGGCAAAATAGATGTTGAGATTGATGAG
>Ga0075437_11952_pt1 | contig 21912 bp, 11 predicted proteins | sample MintriMetagenome_FD_74266 | JGI IMG/M metagenome (GOLD analysis project Ga0075437, IMG submission 74266) | Marine eukaryotic communities from Monterey Bay, USA to study complex ecological interactions - Minidiscus trioculatus and... | ecosystem: Environmental > Aquatic > Marine > Unclassified...
TACTTGATAGTGCTACTGCATCATATGGAATCAACTCAGTCAAGGCTGTGAAGCTCCCGACCTCCAACTCGAGCACGAAACTTCCGCCATTAATCACTCCACCTCCATCGGCAGAGGTTTCTATTGCCCACTCTGTTCGTTTATTACTTGCTGGACAATGAAAGTCTTGTACGATGGGATTATCAAACGAAGGCGTTGGGTCAAGCTCAACTCGATAGAACAAAATGTCACTACCACCATTACTCTCAGGTGCATCAAAATCAATAATGAGACTATCCGATATACCGCTGTTTACACTAAGACTCACTTGTTGTGGAACCTCAGGTGATTGTAACGGTGGCGTGATCGATACAGGAGACGGAAGCATTCGTTTGCTTAGACCATGTACAGAGTTTGATGCAGAAACAGCAACAAAATATTCAGTTCCAGTCTGAAGACCTGTTATTTGATATGTATCAGTCGACGGATCTAACAAGCCAGAGTTGCCATAGTGCACAGGGAGCTCGCCAGGAATAGTAGAACTTGACTTTGTATTGAGAAGACTATCAATTTCATTTGATCCATCAACTATTACAACCATTGCATTGTCAGAAATGTGAAATATGTCTACAACCAACGGGTCAAGGTTGCCAACATTTGAAAGGAAGGTAATCTCCAGCTGATGGATCAATCCTGCAACACTATCATTCAACACAACATCAACCTCTCCAATACTACTAAGTTGTTCAAGAGCATTTCTTCACATATTCAGCATTAGCATGAATAGGAATGAGGGTTGTCCACTCCGAGCCTTCGAATTTTAATCTGTAATGACCCGACAAGGTGCCAGTACCAGATACTTGTAAATACTGCACTTCATTCATCCCCCCAGATCGTCGTCCGTCTTGAAGTGTAGATACAGTCATGGTCGAAGACCCTAATCCGTCTCCATTGTCCATCACATTTGCAGTCAGACTGACTTGATCACCATCATTGAACAAACGATCGGGATTATCTCCGAATGTGATTGTCCACTGAAAACCGTTTGAGAGTGTTGATCGACTAACCTTTACATCACTAATGAGCATCATATCATCACTTTCATCCCATCCGAGATTGAGAATTTCTCTCCGCACAAGATCTGCAGGAGAATTCCAGGGAAGGCTGGATGTTTCCTTCTTGACAGTTGGAGATGGGCTGAAACTTAGCGAGAAAGTTGTTTGAGACAGATGTGTCGTGTAGAGAAGACGCACAACCTGAACCTCAGGAAGCTTGTCTTGTGAAAACCATTCAATATAGTAGCCATCAATCGGATATCCTCCACTCGAACTCGACACGGGCGCTATCCATGACACTGTCGCCTCTTGAATGGGCAAGTTGCTATGTTCAAGTGTACTTAGAACTGCAGAGTTTGGTGGCAAGCTTGGTCCTGATGGGACAACGGAAATAACAGCAGAAGATGCTCCTGTACCTACATCATTAACGGCAGTCAGCTTTATAAAGTACATTGTTCCGGTCTCGAGAGGCGGATCTGTTGGTATGAAATCAAAAACAAACCTATCACCACTATTTGGAATCAAATCCGGAGAGGATGATGCAATCATCATTTCACTAGACGAAGAGAAGTCTTCCAACGTTGAATAAGCCACGACAAACTCTGTAATGGCTTTACCTCCATCTCGAATTGGCCAATCAAATGATAATTGCACTCCATTCTTTCCAAGAACGACTGCTTGTAATGACATTGGTGAATCGGGAACTTGATTCATTGGAGCCATCTGATGAATACCAGACCAATTTGTATTGTCCTTTGGGTAGCCAGAAGTAGAGATTACTTGCACAGCAACCTCATTTCTAGCCGCGACACGGACATAGTAATAATCCGATTCATTTAGATTGCAAATCTCATACTTTAGTGGTGGAGATCCTCCAATCTGCGATATAACACAGTTACCATATCTTAGACTTGTACACGATGCTGTATCGTCATCTTGAGCGTTTACGAATTGATCGTCATAATCCCATTGTACTACATATGAAGTGAGCGGACTTCCGTAGACAGGAGGATGGAATGAGACTTCTAAACATTCTCCTGATATGGCATTTACATGTACATTTGTAGGAGCAGAGGGGATTGCTCTTGGAGTACCAGAAATGTTATCAGTGTACTCACTCCATCCTCTACTATTCTTTGACCTTGCTCGAATGTAGTAGGCAGTGTCTAGTGACAACCCCCCGACATACATGCACTCATCACAATCTTTTGTGAAGATTTCAACGGTTGCTTGTTCTGGAAGTAAGTGGTGAGTTGGAACGGAGAGCGGCTTGATATCACCTGTGTATCTATGAAAAGTAATCATCCACTCATAACCTTCAGTTGCTTGAACTCTCTCAACCGCAACAGCTTCAATACCATCAAGATCTTCCAACGCTTCACGCATCTCCTCAGAACTCGCAGCAGCTCCTATAGTACTCCCCTGGCTTCCATCATATGCGACGACAAAGAAACCACTCTCAGCAGTCACTCTAATAACCTGATATGAATAGTCGGGGAAATACTGGTATGTTAACTTGGCTCCACTAAAGTCTGCATTTGTACTTAGTTCCACCGCAACCTCGGTGATTGGATCTATTGTTTGTGGTAAGTCAAACGAGATCGATAAGGCATCCTTTGCTGCAAGACTTCCCTTGACAACCTCCGATACGGAGACTACTGCGCCAAGTCCAGTTAGTTGACTCGAATCAGCAACGAGCAAATGCACATCACCGAGTGTCGATTCAAGAAAGGCCATAAAGGACCTTCCAAGCTCAGAGTCAACCTGACCATTGGTACTGACATCTATCTGACCAATTCCATCTAACGACTCGAGTGCTAGACTCAGTGTTGCTTCATCAACGTCGAATGGCAAAGCTGCGGTAGATTCTTCAGAAGAATCGAATGAAAGAGAAAACTCTCCACCGAGTTCATTGCCCTTGATAACTTCAGTAACTAAAACTGTAGCTCCCTTGCCCGTGAGAGAACTAGAAGCTTGAAGTAACGGTACATCTCCGTGATCTTCAATAAAGGTGATTGTCCATGTATAACCTTCTTGGCCATCAGGATGAGACCTTGATACTTTTACTTGACCAATTCCCGACACACTACCAAGAGCTGATGCCAGCTCTGATGGGCTGGCATTCCACGGAATTCGATCAGATGAATTGAGGTAGAAGTCACCTCTTAGCACATTACCATCCATGACGGTATTTGTTTCACAGCCAACTAATGAAGTTAATGATGGTGATTGATTACAAACCAAAAGAGGAACATCTCCATCTTCATCTCCATATGTGATTGTGAATACCAAGCTATTGTCATCAGTTTCGATACTCTGCGTCACTTGAGCCTCTGCGATAGACATTGAAAGAGATGAAGTAAGAGCATTTGATATTTGAATTGACGACGAACTTGTTGGTTCCCCGGGCAACGTGTGCTCTCCGTCATACTTTGAAGCTACACTGACACTTGCAAATGCATCAGAAATGTCAGTAACATCATATCGCACGTTGTTATGATATGCTTGTAATGGTTGACAACTACTTGGATTTGAAACGATGAAGTTTGACCCTTGAAGTGGCATAAAGCCCGACGAATCATATCCATCCGTATGCATGGCATTACCGTCAAAGTAAATGAAATACGAAATGTGTAAATTATCATCATCGTCAGATCCAAGAGATCCATCACCCGTTTTATCTACACGAACCGAATCTACATTGGCCAAACTCTCCAGTGCAGACTTTACTTCTTCAGCGGTACTATTCCAAGAGATGCACGATGTTGTTTGTTGGATTCCAAAATGAGTTACACTCAGCTGAAACTCTCCATCAATAATGTCAATGTTGGCATCGACAACAACTTCAGCCCTTGGAGTATCAGTACCTAGGGCTTCAGACTCATTGTCTGTCCAAATCTCCAGTGTAGCATCGTTTGTTAGCGATTCAAAAGCAGTACATGTATTACCGCCCGAGGAATCAAGCCCACTTAATGTAATGTCAGAAGTTAGCTCTTGCATATTTCCTCGTACATCACTACCAACAAATTGAATCTCGTAAGAGTAGCCATAGCTGCCATTGCCAGAGCGTGTCACTTTCACAGAGTCTACGCCTAGACCATTCAGTAATGCATCTGTTTCAATGGCAGCCTTCACCTCATCAGATGTAGCATCAAAACTGATACACGGAGTCTGCATCTCCTTGTAAACGATGGAACCAGAAAGGTTTGAATTGGCTCGATCAACATGGCTTAGTTTGAGGAAGAACGACCCAGCAGTGACTGGTGAGCTCGAGGTCCATTTGACTACTTGTACTTCTGGTTGTCGCAGTGAGAAGAAGTAAGTGCTCATATCACTATCAGCAGCTCCTTTCAATGTGATTTCTTGTACTTCCGGAATAGCAAATGCTGATGTTGTTACCGTTTGTACCTCGTCTTGATGTGTTGCTGCAATAACAATTGATTGGACCTCATTTTTATGCAAGGCATGTTTCGAAACGAGATTTGTTAGCTTTTCTGGTTTATCACTGGGCGTTGCAGCAGCAATTGTACTACTTGACGAGCTAATACCAAAGCTCGTTCTTGAATAGACTTGTGCATAGTGTTGTATTCCAGTGGATAGATTAGGAATAACAACACGGTCTGCATTCACACCACTCCGAGCATTAGGCTCGACTGATGAATATGCGTTTGCTGAAAGGTCTAAAGGATCAATAGACATGTCTACAGACCCAAGACTCTGTTCAAAAATAACAAACCAGTACATTCCACTAGTTCGATAGATTGGAAGGTTGGATGCCGACTCGCCTAGCCATCGATGATTGCCTCCAAAGGGAAGCTGAGATGAGGAATATTGAGCTGAACTGTCGCCTTGCAAGATTGTACTAATGACCACCTTCTCTCCACCTGCCAAATCAAATGCAATACAATCTAAATGATTTGCATCTACCACCAGCTCATTGATGTTTTGCCTTGCCACCACTGACGAGTCAAAATACAAGGTATAAACATGTCCATTTGGTGCAAGAACCGAGTCTTGACTTCGAGTGACAGTGACACAATCATTTCCAAGGCAGAGAGAAGACAATGTGTTCAACTCGTTCTCAACTTCAGACTCCAATGCATTGTAAGCAATGCAATTTGTAGATTCACCATCATATGAAAGCTTGTACGATGGTGACCCAGATCCCCAGATTAATGTGTTGTCATCATCAAGAATCACCATCTGTTGAACCTCGGATGAATCAGAATGAATTGTAAACACGGGAGGAACGACGTAGACATCATACTGTCCACTGAGTCCACCTTTCACGACTCTATCTAATACATAGTAATCTGATTCAGAATCAATCGTACCCCCACCATCAACAATTGTCTTCACTCCAATACCCCTGTTCATGCCGTTTACAATATCAGAGCTGGTTACTGCACAAACTCCATCCCCAAATGTATTCACGACAATCTCAGGAACATCAGTCCAGTGAGAACCAGTAAAGAAAATGTCATAGACATATTCATCAACACCTCTTCGAGCAACCTTTACATCAAAGCGAGGAGAACCACCATCGATGGGAGAGTCGATACAGCCACCACTAGCACCAATATCTACAATGTTGAACGAGGGAGCTGAGGAACCAAGCACACCGCTAGCGCCGATTGTTGTGGTTGAACCATTTGACACAAACTCATAAGAGTATCCAAACCCACTAGACGATGACCCATCTCCATTCCGAGAAACGGATACATGATCCTCATCCTCTTCATCAATCACTCCATCTTGATTGTAATCAAACAACGACCCAATTTCTTGTTGAACTTCTAATGCTGAAGCGCCATAGGAAAGACAGGAAGTGCTCTTCGTCACACCCTCAAACTCGACATTGATCTTGTATAATCCATCATTTGATTCGATAATTTCTGCGTCAGAGTATAGAGTAACAATTGTCAGCTCAGATACACTTGATCCATTGTCGGTTAAAGAATCTAGAACTGTTACATCTCCTCCTCCAAACACATCGGCATCTATGATTGATGAAATATCAAGCGACGGTGTACCCCAAGCAAAGCACGGAGAGTTCCAAGAGTTTGCATTATCGTCAGAAATAGTCAATCGGAATGCTGGCGTATCAATTGTCGAGCCAGCGTCACTGGCCAATGTAATTTGTTGATGTTCAGTTTTACCTCCCTGCTTTAGTGTGCTGATGCTGACTCCTGAATTAGAAGAGTTGATACCGGCATCAATTCCAGTTATGCAAGTCTCGACTATCATTTCATCTACATTACCAAGATTTCCAAAGTATACCTTATAAATATGTGAATCTCCGGTAAAGCCCGTTGTTGTATCTGACTTGGTGACAGTAACGTCATCATCAAGAATTGTCAAACTATTCAATGTCGACTCCACTTCTAACGCAGACGCATCAAACGTCAGGCAGGAAGTGGTCTCCTCTACACCTTGGATTGTCACCTTTAGTTGATAGAAATCACCATCGGCTATACTACTGTCTCGATGAACATCAATTTGTTGAACTTCTACTCCATTTTTGACAACGGAATACGTGTCAGCACCGATACGAACAGTCTCATCAACATTGATAGAGGCTCGTGTGTCAAGTTGAATATTTGATAGCACCGGGGATAATGGAGTTAACAATGCAGCGGCAACCTTTTCAGCTCCATCAATCTCACTACTCGAGCCTCCAATACGGAACATGTCTCCAGGCGCCAAGTGTTCACGCAAGTCTTCTCCTCCACCAGTCAACGAAGCTACAGTTCCATCCGTGACAACATTCGCGGTAATGTCAGGAATAATGTGATTTGTTTGGATACCAGACTTGACAGATACTCCTCCCACAGATTGTAAATCATTAATGAGATACTTCATTGCATTCGCATCCACATTGTAGGGTATTGATGAGGTACTCTCGCCATTGATGACAAGCTTGAAGGTTCCTGTAAGCGGTGCCGAACCACTACTTTGGATGCTTGTGGAGACTGTTGCATCTTCACCAAACAGATTTGCATGATCAATAGAAGGGGGTGAGATGATACCAGTACCGGGAGGCCAAGTCAAACCTTCTGCACTGCCTTGATTCTTTTGGTATACAATCGTCCATTGATAGCCTCCAACAGTTCCTGAAGTAACAGCAGTACCATCCCATACTCCTACTCCCTCTCTAGTAACGAACACACTCCCAATTGTACTCATCTCTTCTAACTTTCTTTCCATCCTATTGGATGGTTCATCATATGAAAAGGTTCGAGGACCACCAGAAGATTGATAATCGAGATCAAATGTTCCTGAAAGGCCATCAGAGCCCTTGATTACTTCATTCACAACAATATTTGCACTACGACCAGCAGTATCCACATCTTGAACAATACTAATGGCATCAATATCTCCAGCTCCCGGAGGAGTTGTACCGACATTTTTTGTAAAGGTTACCAGCCATTCGATTGTACCATACTTGTCCAATACTGTTCGCGTCACATCAACTACTCGATTGCCAGACTGTTCCAAATGTGCCTTGACGATGGCTGGGTCTGCGTTCCAAGCAAGTGTGCCAATTAGACCTTCACCGGAGACTTCAAATGTGGTGAAATCACCCCTTTGGACAATTCCGTCTTGGCAATCTTCACAGGTGGATGGATGCAACTCTCCATCGGTTAGAGCCGCAACCACAACACTCTGACTCGGTTCAAAATCATTATCACATTCATTAGTGGATGCAGTGATTAGCGGAAGATCACCCGATGTATCATAGAATACGAGGTAGTACACAAAACCATTCTCGGCAAGATGTTCAGACCGAGTACGATCAACACGAACACTACCCCCAACACCACTGTTGTCGAGCACTGTCTGTATAGATGTTGCCACTTCACCGGTAAGAGCATTGTGTTTGATACACGAGGTTGCATCTCCATTGATGTTTAATTTGTATTCCTTGAATGTGGAAGAGGTATCAACAATTGATCCATCCTCCCAACCAAGATAGTCGACGTCCTTTACATAAACAACTTGCTTCTCATTACCCCCAGGAAGTTTCTCACCAATGAGAGCATCAGTTGCATCAAATACAGTGAGCTTGTCACACGAACCAGGTCTTAGACAGGTACCCTTGAGACTTGAAGTATCACAAGGAGTAGCACCATTGTTGTCACACAGCTTTTGGACATCTCCAGCACTATTGCACAGCGATAATATGTCATCTTTTTGCTCACAGGGACCATCTACATCATACAAGAATTGTACTTTCCAAGTATAGCCTCCATTTCGTGGATTGACTTCACTTCGAGTTACTTGAACATCTCCAACATTGGCAAGTTCTTCTAGCTTCTCCTCGACAGATGATCCATCACCTCCACTCTCATCAGCAGATGCAAGAGCATTGTGAGCGATGAAATCCGTGCATGCATCCACCTCCACACTGATTACATTATTGGAATTCGTTGCTGTGTCGAGACAAATCTTGAAGGAACCTCCGAGTGGATCTGTGCCTGGTACTAGTTCACTAACTGAACATCCTCCGTCAGGTAACGCCCCATTTGTTGTTGATAATCCCGAGTGAAGACAACTTATCATGGACACATTGCCAACATTCTTACCCCATGCCTTGGAGAAGCCGGAATTCCAAGTGTCCGAAGCAGAAACAGGCGAGCCAATCCAGTTACCAGGCACAAAGGAACTATCGTGGACAACTGTAGGATCTCGCCAAACATTTGATGCAAATGTAACATACCAAATACGACCTCCAACTTGAGTGCTTATTCCTCCAACCCCGTCAGATGGACCAGATCTGACAGGACTTCCTCCAGCAGACACCTCAACAACGGATGGCGCTATAGTATTCAAATCATTCAAGGCCTCTTGTACATCTTGAGGAGTTGCATCATGATTGATTGGACGTGTCGTTTCACCTTCATATCGAAGTTGGAATGTACCAACAAGCTCAGTGCCCTTGATTGTCTCGTCCACCTGAACATATGAGTTGCTACCTTCAAGAGGACTATCGAGCATGTACGTCAACGAAGGCACGTCGCCCCCGACATCTTCATGACAAAAAATAATCGTATATGTGAACCCCATCCATTGTGTAGGCTGTTCGGATCGAACGACATCGACTTGATTCACAGAGTTTGATAGTACATGCTCTTCAAAGAGAGCCTTGAAGCCATCTGCTGATAATGCAGTGTATTGATCACTGGAAGAGCCTCCCGTCTGGACGGTAAATACATTTGAGGTGGTGGCGACTGCATCATGGTAGGCATTACCCAACCAAGATAAAGCAAATGAGCCAGAGACTTGATTACCATCTCGAGCGAGACCAGGATCATCAGCACTGAATGTAGCACTATTACGAACTCCTTGATATAAATCAGATGTTCCTGAATCTTCGTCAGACACTTCAAGGAATGGATTAGTACCCGTTAGACTTGAGTCGTCAAATGTCAAAGAAGGGATATTCCCACCTCGTGACAAGAAGGTGATTGTCCACATATAACCACCCAACCATCGAGAATGAGAGGGAGGGATGTAGGGTGTACGAACAACATCTACCATTCCAAATACCTTGTCACCATTTACATCTGTAATTGCTTCCAGCTCATCTTTGAGAGATTGAGCATCACTATTCCATCGGATATTACCCGTTTCATATAGCTGTGGTGTTTCTGACACGTACTCATGTGGCCAGGTTGTTTGTAATTTGAATACTCCATCAATAATTGATGACTCTTGCAATGCATTGACAGAGCATGCATTAGTACCCGAGACAGTACTACAAATCATTTCGTGTACGACACCCGGTTGTTTGTTGAATGTTACATCCCAAATGAGACCAATATCAGATGTCAAGTCAGGTACAACATTTCGAGAAACTGAAATCCCCGAAGAATCAATAACAGAAAGAGCCCCGATCTTCCCTCGCCAATCAGTTTCAGACATGGCCAAGTTTGATGTGGTGACATCAATGGGAAGTGTTGTATGAATGCGGTCACCTTGGCAGTGACTACTGACACCAGACATTCCATCACTCATATTCCAATCAGAAAAGTAATCACCAAATTCAACGTCTGTATAAGTCGCATCATTCACTGGAGCAGATACATCAAACACCACGCTGTCTGTAGCGTCATCAACACTTGTAATTTTGCGATAATAGTCAATACCATCACCAGCACTGAAACGAATATGCTGCCCAACGATCATGTTCGCCACATAACCTGCATTATCAAATGTAGCCGACATGCCGTCTGATGATACCGTCATGGTTGAGCCGTTGGGTAGAACTGTAACAGTGGATTCACATTCGTAGTCCAATGTCACCATTCCAGTTGGTTGACTTCCCTTTGTTGATTCAATTGCAACACTACCAGCCTCACCATTGTAAAAGCTACCATGACTAGCATCAAGGGCAGCACCCACCGGTGACTCACAACCATCGACAAAGTATGCTGCAGGGCACATGGCAGTAGAATATGAAGCTGAACTTGTATCAAGTCTGAAATCACTCGTGACGGTAGTAATAGGAGGCACGTCTCCGCTACTATGAACTGCATCGAATTCAATCTCATACAATAACTCATATTCTCCAGTGCAAGTAGCAGGATCATTCCCTACTGAATCAAGCGTACAAGAACCTTTTGTTTTAATGCGTCCAGTCCTCGTAACAGTCAAAGCCTGTTGTTTGCCTACAATATTGGACGAAGTCATGAATGAAATATCATTATCATCGACAAGGTCATTTAAAACCTGTTGGAGTGTACCAGCATCTCCCTCAGAGCTTGAGTAGGAATGAGTTACAGGCTCAGAGACACAATGGTCACCGCCGACATATGGATCTATGACAAGACCTGGACTACAAGACACGCCAGTCCAACTGGGCTCATACTCTGACAGTGCCAATTGACAGTAGTTTACATCACCATTACCACAATCATCAAAATCAAACGAGACCGTGAATGAACCAGCGAGTGCATTCTCAATGTCTGGACACGGATCACCAACATTGATGCCTGCGCATGCCGTGCTCTGAATTCCATCACCATCAGTATTGATGTTGGAAATGACAATACCAAACTTTTGTACTTCATTCACACGAGGAACAGATACTTGAACCGACTGTATCTCGACTTGATTATCTCCCTGAAGTCTAACGAGTTGAATTTCATCAATATCATCCGATATTAATGCTACTACCTGTTCTTCGTTTGTATCAACAGCAGTAGTCATAATCATTTGTACCTCGGCAGTAACATCATCACATGTTGTTGTTATTTCCTGAATCTCATCCACACCATTGATTGATGTCTTGATGGATTGAACTTCATTTGTAACTGCTACTGTGGCTTGGATTGTTTGAACGTTCAACTCCAACTCATTTGATGCAACTTGTAGTGCCTTCACTTCACTAATCGTGGGAAGTGTAATATTCTTGGGCATAGATTGGAAGCTCGGGTCGATATCGTATTCAATAAGATACTCTTGAATCACACTACCACCATCAAATGTTGGTGTGTCCCACTCAACTTGGATGGATGTTGCAGACGCTGGGATTGCACTACGAACTACTGGCGGACTTGGCAATGTATCTTCCAAGGGCCCTATAGACGAGGGGAATGTAACAGTCGTTCCAGGACCAACAGAATTGAAGGGTGTAATACGAGCGTAGTAAACCCCACTTGCCTTGAGAGCAGATGATTCTGCACCTGTTAATACATCTCGTCCACCAATTCGCAGCTCAGTGTCAGAGGAAGAAACAGTGATGGCAACAGCCGGTGAATTAAAGTCATTCTCTTCATCATATTCAACCACATAATGTGTAATCGGTTCTCCGCCATCTCCGGCATAATCACAGCTCTCTTCATCGTTTATACTTGGATGAGACCATGATATTACCATTCCTATATTGCTTGTTGGGAGGGCGTTGAAATCTCTCACAGGACCTGGCTTGTCATTTACAGCCAATGTTGATAATACTGTAGCTTCTGACAAATCACTCCACTCATACTCATTGTATGCCAATACACGTCCAAAACGAAGCATACCAGATGAGGATGGATCAATGGTCAATGTAAGACAGTAAACTGCATTATCATCTCCTTCTTCATCAACTTGTTGCTCCGTACTCTTTTCATGAAAGTATCCTTGATTCCATGCATTGGGAAATGAATCATCAACATCCATTTGAACGGCATACTTTGTAATTAGAGATCCTCCATTATCAAGTGATGCCTGCCATGATACTCGGATAGCAATATCACTCAATGGAAACATAGAGACAGAAGTTGGTGATGATGGTCGTTTCACAGGCGTCATCGGAGAAGGAGATGCCAAAGCAGCATAGCCAAAGCCTCTATCGTTTCGACTGCGGATCCGAACATAGTAAGGAATTCCATTATCAAGACCATTAAATTGATATTGCATTGACGTTGGATTTAGTTGAGACGGATGTTGTACCAAGACACTGCCATAACCTTCAGGCTCAGTTCCATCAATAATAGTAGCCACCTTTGCACGAGCATCAGGGCCCATCAATTGTGAATCATCCACAGTAATGAGCTCGCGATTTCCAAGTTCTGAAATGAATGTAATAAACCAATTGTGTCCATTATTGTTTCGATACCTTGCAACTTCAACCTCACCAATAGATGAGAGAGATTCCAAGGCCTGCTTCACAAGAGGTGCATCAGCATCGAAAGGAATGTGTAGTGTTCGTTCACCTTCGAATCCAAGTCGAAATGTTCCACTCAAGGGTTGAAGACCTTCTCTAATACGGCTAACTTCAATGATTGGATTTGTCCCTGCCCAGTTGTTAGCTGGACTTGCTTCCAATAGAGGTTGTTTTCCAATATGACTAGTGAATGTTACCAACCATTCATATCCAAAAGACCACTTGTGAATGTACACCTCCGAGGCCGATGGACCCGAGTAATCGTCAGCTGTCATTAAATATGCTGTGCCTACAGTTGAAATGGTATGAATTTCTTCCCCAAAACGAATTAAGTCACCAACAGTAAACACTTCATCGAGATTTCCAGCATAACTACCTCCAACCCATGACAAGACATTACTTCCAGCTGTTAAATCAAACTCAACGTCGGGAATGGATGTCCATGAATATTCACGGCTCACGTCTACATCGCCGATTGTGGATAAACGTTCCAACTTCATCTCGATAGATTCTTCACCATCTGCGTCTGCATCATGAGCAATTAGTTCTGTAGTCTCTCCATCAAATGTTAAAGTGAAGAATCCTGTAATACCATCACTATCAGCACTAATCTTGATTGATTGAACTTCTGTAATACCATCCGCGGCTGACGTTGTGAGTTTCTGTACCTCCAAAGTTGGAGCATCATTTGAATACCATTCCAACTTGTAATCAGACACAGGAGATCCTCCATTATTCTCATCAGATACTGCCTGCCAAGAAACAGACAATGATGTTCCCAAGTTGTTCTCACTGGGAATATTAACAATGAGATCGGTTGGTGGTGATGGTTGAATCTTTGGCGTAGCAGTTACTGTAGTTGATGATACTCCATACCCCAACGAATTGTATGCTGATACACGACAGTGATACGTAAGACCGTGTTGCAAGCCACGAATATTGAAAGCTCTAGGGTTTGTACCCTTTACATTCTCAAAGATGTTGACTTGTGTAACCGTTGGATCACTCAACGAAGTCGATGATAAACGTAGTAGTCCAATATCACCCGCTCCCTGTCGATTCTCATGTACTAAATGTGTAAATGTAACAATCCATGATCGAGAGGAGCAATCCCCAATCCCAACAGAGTTGTGATGATCCGTTTGAACATTGACTGTGTGGATAGTATCCAAAGATTCAAGTATATCTTTAAAATCCACAGCCGTGGTATCAACATCGATAAATGAAGTCACCTTCCCCTCAAACGAGAGAGCAAAGCTACCAGAAAGACTTTCACAACCAAATCCATCTTGCTTGTGAATTGATACAGTTTGAATCTCATTCGTATACGCACCGGGATATAAATCACTCGACCCCTGTTTTACTTCTACTACTCGAACATTGGCACCACTTCCAACTAATGAATCACCATTTGCTTGAATCAAACCAATATCTCCACTAATCCCAAGGAAGGAAACTCTCCACTTGAATGCAAATCCATTTGCTTTACGAGTAACACGTACTGGTGAAGATCCATCTGAATGCAGATTGAATGGTTCTAATAATTGGATTAATTGTGTTTCCACTTCATCTGATGTAGCATCAACATTCAGTGGTGTATCAGCAACACGTCCTCCCCAGGAAAGTAAGAATGTACCAGAACATGCATTGCGACATGATACAATAATGTCCTGCTCCTCGCGTACATTTGCAACCTCGGATGAACCAAAGTATTGACTTGTAGGTGTAAATGATGGTAATGAAGCATTATCATTTGATGCATCCCATTCAATGTTGTATTTAGTAATCTGCATAAAGACAGAGAGAGAAGAGAGGTTGTTGTAATGTGAGCATCATATTGCAGAAAATAGAATTAAACTAAAGAAAAGAATAATATATAATGCTCGCCTGCTCTCCACCGTCATTGTCCGGTGGAAGATATTGCAATCTTAAATCACCAAATTGATAATTAGAGGAGACTAATTCGGCAGCCAAACCGAAATAGCTCCCTATCAATAAGAAGAAGATGGATGCAATGCAATTCATTTTTTATTATTATTGTGGGGATTGTTGAAATTGTTGGGAGAGAACCCGCAGAATATATCGAGTCTCTCCCCTTGGAATAACAAGTGAGTATACCCCACCACCTAATTTGCTAAGGATGCCGTGCGGCGGTAGTATGATGTTATGAGTTTGCTAACAATATCAATAACAGCAAACTGAGTAGGATTTAGATTTTGAGTTACATGCGTACCGTACTCACTTAGATAGCGTATTATTGGTAGGTAAGTACGATAAGCAGATGAATGATGATACTGTACTGAGGGAAGCAAAGAATGTTTGTCTGATATATGAGCTGCAATATGTAGGGTAGGAAACAACAAATCATATGGTAGTGTTGAAATAAGTCAGTCAGTTAAGATGTTAATGACTAATCTCAACTAATCAATCCATCCCCAATATACCCCAAATAATAAATACTCCCCAATCCCTAGCCAATAGCAATACCAATTTAATGATGGAAAAGTCTCACACCAGTCATTGACATCTTCATACCATAATCATCACAACATGAAGTAACCTGTGGATCTTGGACACTACCTCCTGGCTGGGCAACATATGTCACTCCAACCTTACTAGCATGATCAATTGAATCTCTGAAGGGGAAGAAGGCATCGGAACTAATTGTTACTCCTTCTGCCTTCTTCATAAACTCTTCCTTCTCAGATGCCGTTAGTGGTTCAGGAATGGTATCAAACTGTGCCTCCCAACGTGTGCGTTCCTCGTCAGTAAAGTCGCCCTCAATATACCTCACACGAGCATTGACACGATCCTGACGCTTCACACCCTGCTTGAATTGCAATCCCAATACCTTGGGATGCTGACGCAAGTACCAAGTGGTTACCTTACGTCCAGCAAGTTTGACACAGTCAACACGAGACTGCTGTCCGGCACCAACACCGACCATCATTCCATCCTTGGCAAATCCAACACTATTACTCTGTGTATACTTGACACAGATACTTGCCACAATCATATCACGAATAGCACCATCAGTTAATGCATCAACACCACCCTTGGTTACAACATTCTTTGTCATATGATCCTTCGTAATAACAACATCATTCCTCTTCTGACTGAATGTCATTCCATACACCTCACGATACTCAACCGAATCTGGCTTAAAGTCAGCCTTGGCCTCCAGAACGATGAACTTTCCACCCTTCTTTGATTTCAAAATAGCAAGTGCCTCGGGTGTATATCCCGGAGCAACGATACCATCACTAACCTCCTTCTTTAGAATCAAAGCAGTATCCTCATCAACAACATCACTCACGGCGGCATAATCACCAAAGGAACACATGGGATCGGCATTCCTTGCTCGTAAGTATGCTAATGCACTGGGTGTTAATTTGGCAGCCGCCTCGGGTGTTACCTCATATGCTGCACACTCAACATCAGTTAATGGTACCGCCACGGCGGCACCCGCTGGACTTACATGCTTGAAACTCGACGCGGCGGCTAAACCGGTAGCCTCACGTAATTCTTTAACGAGTAACCATGCATTGGCTGCATCCAATAAATTAATATAGCCCGGAGTACCATTAAGGACGGTGAATGGTAAGTTGGAATTAAGAAGTGATGAAATTCCTGCCGGCTTTTGATGGGGATTGCATCCTGCAAAAAAGAGTAGTAGTAAAGGTAAGTATAATGAGGATGGATATTCAACATATAAATAACAGTCTCAACCAGAAACACACAACAACTTGCCATACTTGAGAGCAAACTCTGGCTTATAAACACGAGTAACAACCGAACTACCCTCACCCAACTCATTATTAAACCAGGTAGCAATAGCTGAATCATAAGAAGCACTTAAACTAAATGCTCGTGCTGCATACTTCTTCCTCAATGCTAATGTAGTACCACCATTACTTTCAATACATTCTTTTACTTCATCATACTGATCTGGACTAGTCACGATAGTTGTAAAAGCATGATTCTTGGCAGTGGAACGTAACATACTTGGACCACCAATATCAATATTTTCAATACATTGTTCAAATGCCGCACCTTTGGCAACTGTTGCCTCGAATGGGTATAAGTTTAAGATTGTCATATCAATTTTACCAATGCCATTTGCTTCCATATCTTTCTCATGTTGTGGATTACCCCGTACACCTAGTAATCCACCATGTACCTTGGGATGTAAGGTTTTCACACGTCCATCGAGACATTCGGGTGATCCTGTATAATCGGAAACATCAATACAGGGTAAGTTTGCCTCACGTAGTTTCTTGGCTGTACCTCCTGTTGATAATAATTCAACATTCTTGGAATGTAAGTAGGTACATAATTCAACAATGTTTGTTTTATCTGATACTGAAATTAAGGCACGTGTGATTGGTACTATGTCCGATTCAGTTCCTATATTATTATTATTATATATGTATGTTTGTGGTTTGGTGCATCAGAGTAAAAAAAATATGAGAGTATAATTGCAACAAAAAAAAATGACACATAAAACAAATGTTCTGCTGACTCGATCATCACTACAGATTATTCTACTTACCCGATACTGCTGTTAGTATGTGAGCCATGTTGTAAAAAGGTTATCGAGCTTAATAGAGATGATATTACTAGATAGAGGATGCACCAATCAAAATTAGTGGTTGTGATTGTGAGAGTTTGGAAAAAGATATGGTCGGTATCCTCGGTCCCCCCTCTGCCCTGCCCCCCCGCCGGCTCGCCATCTCTCACCCATCAACCATCAATGTAAATAGTAAATCAAATAATAATGCTTATCTTCTTTCAAACAATAATGACAGCCGCCCTTTTCCGCGGTGTATCATCATCATTGCAATCTTCGGTATCCTATCAAACATCACATCATCTTCTAACTCGATCTTCTTCTTCCTCCACATTCATAAGGAGGAGTAGACATACTCTTGCATTCAGTTTGGATAGTATTAGCAGTAGTGGTATCAACAGTGGAGGATATAGGAAGAAAAAGTCTACCAAGAAATATATACCAATTGCAACTTCGTATCCACCATCAAACAACTCGTTTCACAGTTCATCAACCTCTTCTACTTCTTCATTACACGCAACAAACAAACGTACAATAACACCAACAATATCCAATAAGAATGAGAAGAATCAAATACCAACAATAATACTAGCAGGATTCTTAGGTAGTGGTAAAACTACTACATTAAAGCATTTACTAGAAAACAACTCAAACATTAAAATTGGTACAATTGTTAATGATGTTGCTTCTGTGAATATTGATGCAAAGTTAATTTCAAGTAATGGCAATAATGTTGATTCATTTAATGCTGGTGATGGCGTAGTTGAGTTACAGAATGGTTGTGCTGTAAGTTGTTGTTGTTAGTTTCTTCATACGACTTTGTATCACATATCTTATGTTCAATCTCTAACCCTTTGGGATTTCTTCTTCTTCTAACATTAATGTAGTGCTGTTCATTAGCAGATGAATTAATGACAAGTATATTAACATTAACAAAGAATGGTAACCGTCAATTAGATGCGATTGTTGTTGAATTATCAGGTGTAGCTGATCCCATGGCTGTTCGAGATAATTGGAATCAGGCAATGTTACAAGGTCATCCTGCTACTAAATTAGCATCTTTAGATCGTACAGTGACTCTTATTGATGCATGTACCTTTGGTACTGATTGGATGAGTTGGGATATTGCGGGTGATCGAGATAAGTGGACAGATCAAGGTGATGATTGTGCAGCTGTACGAAAGGTACCAGAGTTATTGGCTGAACAAGTTGGTAAGTTGTACGGAGATTTATTTGCTGCTTCTTTCATGTAGACAAGAACTTACACTCATTGCTTTTCATTAAAAACAGAGGCAGCAGACTTGTTAATTGTGAATAAGATCGATTTGGCTGGTGAGAAGCAGGTCGATGTTGCATCTAGCGTCGCTAAAGGATTGAATGATAAGGCAAGTGTACTCGAAGTTGAATTCGGTAAAGTCAATCCAAAAGACTTACTTGGTAAGATGTTAGACAGTGAAATAGAGGAGAAGGTAAAAGAGGAGAATGGTCATTCACATGATCATGATCATAAATGCTCCGAGCCAGATTGTACTGATTCTTCACACTCTCATGATCATAATCATAAGCATGACGAATCAGATTGCAAGGATCCTGGATGTACCGATACCTCGCATTCCCACTCTCATGATCATGCATCAGAAGATTGCAATGATCCCGATTGTACAGACACCACTCACTCACACACACACGAACACAAATCGAAAGCTACAAAAACAGCAGCCGATCAACTAGGCATTACAAGCTTTGTCTACAGGTCATCCAAACCTTTCCACTCACAACGATTACTAACATTGCTAAATCAGTGGCCAGTTCCTATCAAAGACGATTTAGACTTTAGTTTAGTGCAGGGTTTGGGAAATAAGGAAGGTAACTTGAGTGAGGAAACTAAGGAACAAAACAGAGCATTTGTTGGAGTTTTAAGAAGCAAAGGCTTTTGCTGGATGTCTCCCACTAACTGGTCGAATACACCCGGAAATGATGTATGGCGTCATGACACAGCAATGTATTGGTCACACGCCGGTAAGCACTTTGGCATTTCATCCGCCGGCAAATGGTGGGGTTCATTGGGTACGAAAGAACGCATGAAGCCATACTTTAAGAATAATATGGCTGAGTATGACAGGATCCTGCGGGAAGATTGGGCATCGGAAGAATGGGGAGACAGACGACAAGAGTTAGTATTCATTGGATCTAATTTGGATGAAGGTGACATACGCAAAGCATTAGATGATTGTCTTTGTACAGAAGATGAGATGGTTGTATACCGAGCTCAACTGAGAAATTATATGGATTCTACCTTATCAGTTCAACAGGGGGGCGGTCCTTCCTTGTTTGATGTTGGTGGCACCGATCACTTGGATCAATAATTATTAGGATGATAAGCTCATTAAAGTACCTTATCAATATGTCATATCGATTATTCTTTGTCTCTCTAGAGCTACCGACCATGGCATATAGGTCCGGAGTATGCAGCAGTAAGTGAAATGTGCTGCCCAACAGCCGTCAACAACCTCTATATCATTTGAACAGATGCACTTTCATTTGCAAACCTGATGTGATCATTGAGAAATGACTGAAAGGTAGGACGTGATTCCCATCTTTGATAACCATTAACACTGCGCAATATCTTCAGTGCAGTTTGCTGCTGTTTGACAAAGTCAGGGTCACTAACTACTGCGAAAAGCCGATTTGCAAAGCACAGCCCCTCATGATCGTCTTGAGGACAGAAAAACAAACTGTCACAATTAGCTTCATGAGGGCATATTAGACCACGTTTAGCAAGGCTCGTTGCCACAAATGGCACTCCATATGTAACTGGGTCAAATACTTTTGTTGTAAAGCCCGAGGATGTAGCCATATCTGGAACAATCACAGCGTCACATTTCAATAGCGTTTCTACTACATTTTCAACTTCCATGAAAGTTACTGGGATGGTTGAGGTCTCTGATTTGAGATTAAGCAAGCCCCATCCATCTCCCCAACCTCTACCAGTGACAATCAGATGAACTTTAGAAAATGAGCTAATCAAATCTACGAACGGCTTTAAAGCTATTGTAATGAACCACCTAAGTGTCATATTTGTTTGTGAATGTGATTAGTACTAAATACAGACATATAAGCAAGTAGAACATGCTCATTCTCACCTGAGTGCCACTAAGTTTGCTGGATGTGGATTGCCTGTGTAGACAATCGTTATGGAACGTGGCTTTACTGTTCCAACATTTCTATTGCTCCATTGGCGGTGAGTTGGATCGCTTTCCACTAGATAAGGGAGCGTCTCTGTTGGAAGTGTTTTTCTAACTTGTCGAACTACCATAGAATCTTCGTCGGTAATGGAGACCCAAAGACCCTGTCGCTCTTTCCACATGCTTATCTCTTGAAGCTTCATCTGTCTGCAACGGTTCTCATGCTCTAAATTATCGACACACCGCTGGTGATGAATATCATCTGATAAGAATATGGTCTTAGACTCCACATCTTTTGGAATTAAGGGCGCAATCGGTGTACCCCAACTAAGAAGAAGAGAAAGCGAAAGTGTGAGATTGTAGTTCATAACAAAACTCTACTGCAAACAAAGCTTCCAACTCACAACCAAACCCCTACAACAACCATTTTAGCGGATCTAGCAATGTTTAATGCCGAGGAAAAATGCGACGATTGATCGAAAAAGCATGGCACCCACTTAATACGCTCTGAACCAAAATCAAGCCACTCAATCACATCAGTAGCTTGGCTAGAATAGTACAGGTCTGATGTGGATGGATGAATCATTCTTTTCCAATCTTCCCTAGACAGAATAGACCGAACACGTGCAAATACTGCCACATTCAGATCTTGCTCTACAAAGAAGCGGATGAACTGCCGCAATCGTCGAGAATCCCCGCTGTTTGCTCTGGGGAAAGAGAGAAAAGGTCATTAGTAGTTGTTATTCTGGACATACTCTCGTACTATTTGCAAACGAATAAAGATACCTTGGTGCACCCTCCGGAGCGAAAACTACCACATCCCATTGCTGGTTAGATTGCGGATGCATAGTAGTGGAATATAAGGTGCGACTGGTTATCGGAACACCAATAAGATTGGTATAGTGATTGGATCCCTCTATATTCATGTGACTAGTCTTTTCTTCTTCTGATTTGTATCTGACAGCACCATCCAATGCAAGGGGATTCTCATATGAGGTGTGTGAAGACTCTTCTACCCATTCCTCTAAGGATTCAGGTATTAAGTCCAAAGCAAGCGTCAATGCTCGTGGCCCTGTAGTATAAAGTACACGCGATTTCGCTTCACCATTGCATGGTAAATCTTTGGTCACCAATTTGTAATACTCGTTGCTTCTTCTTGTATTTGATTGTTGTGCTTTGAGGTTTTCAATAAGTGAATCAATCAAGTATCGCAAGACAGGGTTCTTCTTGGGTGAATAGACATACCAATTAATAACCTCATTTGCCTTTAAGCAATCAGGGATATACCAACGAGATATGATCATCTTTCCGTTCAGTGGTTGTGGAGGTTTCAGCGCGACACTCTTCATATCTAAATATAATCCACCATGAATCCAGATGACTAATAGTCGCCACAAGTCAGCTCGTGCCACTCCTTTTAAACGTCAAATGTGTTAGCTGTAGATGAAATAGTAAGCACAAATATACAGT
>Ga0075437_14085_pt1 | contig 21560 bp, 17 predicted proteins | sample MintriMetagenome_FD_74266 | JGI IMG/M metagenome (GOLD analysis project Ga0075437, IMG submission 74266) | Marine eukaryotic communities from Monterey Bay, USA to study complex ecological interactions - Minidiscus trioculatus and... | ecosystem: Environmental > Aquatic > Marine > Unclassified...
TGATTGTTCACGTTTATCGAGCGGTTTAATTCGTACTGCTACTTTTGTTTTATTGTTGTTGTTATTAATGTTGCTACTCTTCTTTGTTAGTTTGGAAGTAGAAGATACTCGATTGTTGTTGTTTGATTTTGGTATCCTCATGGGAGACAAGGCTCCGCCGACGGCCGCTATTGATGATAACATTATTAACTAGGTAATTATTCTCCCACTGACGATGTACTTCTTCTACTTCTAAACTAACAAAGAAGAGTAGCATCATTAGTAACAACAACAACAAAACCAAAGTAGCAGTACGAATTAGACCAAATAAACGTGAACAATCAACAAGTTCAGTAGTATGGAGTATTAATAAAGAGAATAAGACTATACATCAAACTACTCGAAATGGTGAACACGAAGAAGGACATGACGTATATCAATTTGAAGATACATTTGATGAATCATCTACAACATGTGAGGTATACAATGGAGTATGTAAATCAATAGTTAATGATGTATTAAATGGGTATGATGGTACTATATTTGCCTATGGACAGACTGCAAGTGGTAAGTTTAGTTTATAACTTGCAAATAGTGTGCATATCTTGTGCACATAATTTTATACTCATTTCTATACATCTCTCTTCCTCTTCCGCATTTAGGGAAGACATACACTATGCAAGGAAGTGGCAGTGATGAGGGAGTGATACAATTGACAGGTCGTGATATCTTTGCACATATCAATGCACATACTAAACAAGACTTTGCAGTACAGGTATCATATATTGAAATCTATAATGAGGAAGTTAAAGATCTATTGGCATCTGGAGAGGATTCGGCAGCGCTAAATGTGAGACAGAACAAGGAAAAGGTATTCTTCGTCAATTCAATTGAACGAACAGTATCAAGTATGGCTGAGTTGCTTAATGTCATGGCGAAAGGAGAAAAGAATAGGAGTGTATCATCCACGAAAATGAATAACTCTTCTTCAAGGAGTCATTCCATCCTTCGTATCACTGTGGAGAAGAGTTTGAAGAATGGTGGTAGTACCTCATCTACTTTAAACCTTGTGGATCTTGCTGGCAGCGAGAGTTGCAAACACACCGGTGCTACAGGTGATCGTCAAAGGGAGGGTGGAAAGATTAACCAGTCTCTACTTGCTCTTAATCAGATCATTAAAGGACTTGGGCAAAAGGGAAACGGACTGCCATTAAGCTACCGTAACTCTGAACTGACAAAGCTCCTCAAGCATAGTCTCGTTAGTGCAAAGATGGCTGTCATCTGTTGTGCATCACCATCAGAACTATATCTAGAAGAGACTCGATCAACTCTGAAAGTTGCATCGGATTGGCAATCGATTAAAACGAATGTAACCAAGACAAGGAAGTCAATCATGGGTGCAACAACTCCTAGACGTTCCTCCGTTGTCAAGTCTACTCCATTAAAGAAGAGGACAGGTTTCTTTACACCCGGTAAGAAGTTGTTTACAAGTCCTGGCAAGGCAACCAAGAGTAGTAAGCCTTTTCCACAAACTGAAAGGATTGACAGAAGCCGGGCTAGTAGTATGTACTCTATCCCAGAGAAGGCTAATGACGAAGAGTTAGAAGGGCTCCGTAAGACATTATCAGAGAAGAATACAAGAAATGCCTTCCTTGAGGCTCAACTAAGGGTAGTTGAGGCCGAGTTGCAATCTACTAAAGACGAACTGCTATCTGCTACATCGAAGGTGAAGTCGGTAGAGTCTCAGAATGAAGAGCTGAAGACTCAAGTATCTACACTCGAGGCCGATAAAGAGTTCTTGGCTGTTGAACACCAAGCAAAGATCGAGGCAATTGAGGATCAGAACCTTACTCCCCCGCTGCTGCTTGTTGATGATGCATCTCCTCGTCGAGAGCAAGTGAGAAAGAATCGAGAGTCAAACGATTCTGCTCATACTACTGACACTGATGCTACTGTAGTGGCCGAGACGAACGGCTCAAGCACTTCCTCTGCCAATACATACCGTGATATAGTTACTGCACTTGAAGATAGTCAAGTTAAGGTACACCAGCTCGAGCGTATAGTTGAAGAGCTCCGACGTGAAAATGAAGGGATGAAGAGCAGGTTGCCCACGCCTAAAGATACAACCGAGGTTTCATGTCAAACTGAAGCGATAAGCACCTCTGAATCGTCCTGCCAAACCGAAGTGATAGTCACCTCTGAATCTTCAAGTCAAACTTCCATGATACAGTATACCGAATCATCGTGTCAAACGTCATGTGAAACTCTAGCAACTAGTACTGATACATCATGTCAAACGGTATCTACTAGTACTGAAATATCATGTCAAACCACGATGATGAACAATAGTGACATTGGTGTACAAACTGAGGAAGGCAACACAGATGAAAAGGAAAATGCATCATCTAAGAATCACACCCCAAAGAAGACTGTTCCATCAAGGAAGAAGAAAGCATTGAAGCGTACTCCTCTTGGCAAAGCAAACAAACACAACGTCACATCTAGGCCAAAGAGGACTACAAGCAAGCCAAATAGATACTCAGGTACTAACAATGAAAAGATGATCACTTTGGCATCTGATTCTTTAGCTCTTCGCAAGCAATTCAACGAGTCGACTGTCGAGTTTGGCGCTGTTGGGTATATGTTCAAGAAGAACTTTGGAATAACTCGAGGAACATTCATTGGACACGTAACTCATATTCTGCCTAATGGCATGAGGAGGGTTAACTATCCATTAGACCCCGATGGTACCGAGGATCTATCATTGGAAGATTTACCGACAAGGCCGAGGCAGAAGAAAGTTAAGTGTGATGAAGTGGAGACGAAGATCAAGCAGTTCAAGTTAGGTGATCATGTATGGGCAATGAAAGGCAAGACAGAGCATGCGGCAACGATATTCTCATATCAAAAAGGTGAACAGACGGCCAAGGTCAAGTGGGCAGCTAGAGGCGATGTTGAGGATGTGGAAATCAAGTCCATTCGCCAAATGATCGAGGAAGGAGGTACAAGCAAGAGAACGAGGAGGCAAACGCTTAAAATGAGATCTTGAAAAGGGAATAGTAACTGGATGTGTGGGTGTTAGTTAGATGTATATGTGGAATCAAAAGAGTACACGTGATGTGAATTCTGTGATGACGTGTAGAAATGGAGTATGTGTAGTTGTTAACGAAGATAGATACTAGTTGTTACATGGTACACACTATTGTTTATACATTGAGTTATGATACCCTAACATAGAAATCATCGGTAGGGCATTTGTCAAGACAAGCATTCATACTTGGTCCAGGAGCAATCTTGAGCATATCACATCTTCTTTTGCACGGATTATCGACTGGGACCGGAGGCTGCGTTCCTGGATCTTCATATGGTGGTGGTGTGGCATCCATACTTACATTTACATCCTCAGGGGGTACTGGAGGACATTGAGAACATTTACAAAAGCCAGGAGCAATGCGTAACTTTGCACAACGTGATGTACACGCTCCACAACTCTCAGCACTCTCATCATTAGCTGATCTATTAGATACTCCATTGGCGTCGGTATCTGATTTGTCATCTGCCGAGCAATCTACGATACAATCCACCTGGCCGTCCCTTGTTAACCTAAGTCTCCAACAACGAGACTGACAAGGTGTAATATTATCGGCGTATGCTTCATTACACTCCGTACGACATTGACCAAAGTCTGAACTCTCGGTATCATACTCTTCTGAGCAGGATACGATGCAGCTTTCATAGTTGTCTTCGCCGTCTGCTGTACGATCAGTATTATCTTCATCGCCACTACTACTATCTTCTAATGGTTCCTTAGTTGGTTCTTCATCTGCCGAGCAGTCAACGATACAATCTACCTGTCCAGACCTTGTTAACCTGAGTCTCCAACAACGTGACTGACAAGGTGTAATATCATCGGAATATGCTTCAACCCTGAACTCTCGGTATCATAGTCTTCGCTACAGGATACGATACAACTTTCATAATCTTCATTACTTAGGAAGGAGCCGCTACCACGCAATGATGCCGCCTGGGCGGAGGTAAAGATCGATTGCAATACACAGACGATGATTAAAACTTTTTTCATCATGATAATATTAGATCGTCGTCGGCGTTTAAGTGATAAGTAGTTGATGCACTTTGCAAATTATGAGCATATCAAACAACCTTTGCAACTGTGATCATATTCCGGGAACAGTACGAGCTGCACGATCGATAAGAGAGTTCTAGCCGCTGTTATGATCGATGATATGTACGATGTTGTTTTCATTTGCTCATGCTCTATTTTGCTCTTGCTTCTCAGAGGGGTGGGTTCCTTTTAGTTTTATACGATGATCTACGTATCGACCTCGAGGTATCCTTCAAAAATAAGTCGGTATCCTTATGCCGCCATCAAGTGAATCTTCATCAATCAAGTTGTGAAAGTTCATCCTCTCTTAGGCATGTCATGAACTTGTATAGATGAGGTGATAGCATTGTTTACTTATATATACTTGCAAAGATATAATCTATTATGAGTTCTTCTTCTGTGCTAAAAAATCCGCAGTCAGTCGGCTACCAATCGATCGAAACTGCTGACAGCACCACATCAAGTGGCTTTGATGTTGTTGATGATGTCCAGGACATCAAACCTACCAAACTCCAACACAAGAGACGATCATGTCATCACAAGAAACATAGATCATTTACTTTTGGTATACTAGTTGGTCTAATAATAGCCTATTCTACAACAATTTATGACAATATCAAATTATACGCAATCTCAAAGTACAAACATCATCATCAAGTCGTAAGTGTAGTAGGTGGCAATTACAAGCATCGAAATGGTCCACATCACAGTCATCCATTGCATACATTATTACATGGTCCACATTTTCGTGCCAAGGTATCAATTGGGTAAGTTATACTGTGAACGAAATCGATGCCTGTTATATATAATATACATTTCTGACATACACATTCACATTCAATTCTTTATAGACCTCGGCCATACTTCTTAATTAATGAAATGGATGATGATAATGATACCAAAGTAGTCGGATTTACTCGACCTGGATTAAAGAAAACATTACAACAATGTATACACAACTTGAAATCATTCAAACCCAGTGACTTTGTTTTAGGTCATCGTGGCGCGGCATTGCAATTTCCTGAACATACTGATAGATCACACGATGCCGCGAGCTGGGCTTATTGAATGTGACATCAACTTGACAAAAGATAAGAAGTTAGTCTGTCGTCATTTGCGATGTGATTTACATACAACTACAGATGTACTACTAATACCACATTTGGCAAAGAAGTGTAGTGTACCATTCAAACCATATATACCAGGACGATTTGCATCAGCAAAGTGTTGTACAACAGATTTTACATTAAAGGAAATCCAAAATGAAATGTGTGGACGTATGTATTCGTGGAATAGACGTGCTAAAACTCCCATACAGACGATGCATACACAAACATATCGAACTGATTTATATTCACATGATTGTCCAAGGATACAATCACATGATGACTTTATGCAGGTTGTGAATGCCAATGGAGGATCGTATGTGCCTGAATTTAAAATGTTAGATTATGACTTTACCAAGAGACATGATGGATATACACGACAAATGTACATGGATCAAATCATATCAGCATATAATACAACAGATCCAATGAGAGTTTATCCACAGGGTTTCATATGGGAAGATTTATACTATGTCGTTGAGCATACACCATTTGGTTCGAATGCATTTGCTTTAGATAAGAATTATGCTGATACATCCAATATGAATAAGGCACAGTTAATGAAATATCTTCAACCATTGGTCGATCATGGAGTGCCTGCAGTGGCTCCGACAATGTTTATGTTATTGACTGTGGATTCAAGTGGTAATATAGTACCCAGTTTGTATGCCAAGGTAGCTAATGAGCTTGGACTTGACATCATCGCATGGACGTTCGAAAGGTCAGAAAGTTTATCCAAAGGTGGTGGGTGGTACTACTCTAGTCTATCAGAAGTCTTAAGAACTGATTCAGATATGATCAAGGTATTGGACGTGTTGTATGAAGACGTGGGTATCAAGGCAGTCTTTACTGATTGGCCTAGCGTGGTGACCTTCTATGCTAACTGCAAGGGCATAGCGCTACGATAATGCGGATGATAGTCCAATTGAGAGGAAGAAGCAAGTCATGGCCTAGTATATGTAAAGAGGATGTCTAGTCTAGCTAAAGCTTAGTTTAAAACGTTGATGTGTCTGTACAATTCACTCTTCTTCTCAAACTGATGATGCCAATACCTCTGTTTAGTCCGATGCCACTCCCCTTAATCCAGTAGCATACTCTGATGCCGATGAGCAGTTTGTCTGGTCAACGTCGTTCAAAACAGATACATCAAACCCCTTATCGGTTGCAATACCTCGCACTTTCGTCACAAGGGCGTCATCCCTCTCTTGTTTCCGGGTGAAGATCCACAAACCTGAACCATTTCTCCCTGTTCCCGTTGTGCACAACCCATTCTGCCCTTGTTTGGTTGGTTGTCCACCCGATACAAGAGCATACCCCTCACTTTCTGAATAAGCGACTACCCAATAATCTCCGGAAAATACTTTCGGGAGGAAGCATGGAGCAACTTTTAATTTGCTGTTAACATTGGCATCGGGAGTGAAGGCACATAGATCCATCGGGGAATCTCTCGTTTTGCCACTAGAATCGGCATCTGAGTTTTTCACTTTAATGTTGTATCTCCATGGCGATGTTGATTTATCTAATATTTCATATTCGGCTTTAGTACAGTAGTTCCTACTCTCCGGTAGATATTGAGTAACTGCTTGTTGTTGAACATACCAATGTGCCGATGCGTATGCCGCTTGATCAAAAGGAGAAACAGTTGTAACTTCTTTACATTCTTCAGCTGATACGGCGGTGACGACTAAGCAAGTTAATAGTAGGTGTTTGATTTGTTGTATCTTTGTCATGATGGCGATGGATATTTTATATGATTTGCGTTGATGTTTGATGAGATCGATATTTTATAGGATATATTTTTGAGGTTTGTTAATTTATGATAGTATTCATAGGTTGCAAACAAACGTCACTTTCCTGTCAACATGGTCAAAGGCCTACTCCATCTTATTGACTATCGTGGCAAATCCATGTTACTAATAGAGAGGGCGGCGATAAGATAGAATGGTGTCATGGTTGTTGGCACAAGGAGAGAAAGATAAGGAATAAAAAGCGAGCAAACGACCAAACTCTATCCAGATTTGTGGCAGATAGAAGGAGATTGATGGCTTGGCGGAATTGAAATAATACTTACCAATACAGCTTGGCGTACTAATAATATAGTTGGTATATCAGTTTTTACGATCTTTTGAATGGTAGTATATTAAATTCTGGATGATAGTGGTTGTTAGATCAAAAAGATACGGTATCCTTTCACTCAACAATATTAATCCAGTATTGGGGGAACAATTAATAAAACAAATCTATGCAGCACACCATCTTCTTTGCAAAACACGTCAAGTGTTACAATACAACATCATCATCCTCATAGACGACAAGATAATCAACGAAAACGGACTTCATTGCAATTGAATGGAGGTCAAACCGTAGAATACTTTACTGCGGATACCACTACTACTACTACTAATGATAGGGTGAGTCCTTCGGATATGTGCATATGAGAGTATAATTCTTTTCCCATTTTGCTCAACTTCTTTCTCTCCCCCATTCTTCCTCTCACCAACATAATAGGACCTTCTAGCCATGTTTAAGTTTGGTGATTCTCGAACTAAGTTGACATCTCAACCCGTCATATTTGCAAATCAAGGCCAGCTTTAGGTTCCGAGATCAAGGAGCAATCTCATTGAACATACAAACCGACATTTTATTGCACCACTTGAGAAGTTATATGAAATAAAGATGAACAACCAAGAAGTTGAATGGGAAGAGAAGGTATCCAAAGTCTTCTGGAGAGGTACAACAACTGGTCAACGTGTGGAATTACTCAGTCAATGGGTACATTATGATACTAATGTCATTGACATCGCCTTTGACCACATACAAGGACAACGAAAGAGTAAATCCAATCAAGATAAGAAGTTCTTCGATAACTACCGCGAGAAGAACAATATTATCACACGTCAGAAGGTTGATATTCAAGAGATGTTAAAATACAAGTACTTATTATCAATTGAGGGTAATGACGTAGCGACGGGGCTCAAGTGGATGCTCTACTCCAATTCTGTTGTATTAATGGCACCTCCTACCAAGGCTACTTGGGCGATGGAGGATCTACTATTACCATTTGTGCATTACATCCCCGTTGCTCCTGATTATAGTAATCTACTCAAGATGATAAGGTGGGCAGAGGAACATCAACATGCCTGTCAAGTCATATCCAAGCGAGCTACTGACTTTATGACACGTCTAGCAATGAGTGACCAAGCAAGGATTGATACTGAAACATTGAGAGAGAGATTGGCCGTTGCTTATGTAAATCAGTTTCAGAAGCAACTTGAAACATGTTGGGAAACAGAAGCAGTTACTCATGGCACTGATGGAGAAATAAAAGAGACAGAGACAGAACAATAATCCCAAGGCAAAGTGCAAACACCTCACAACCAACAAAAGGAGGTCGAATCATTAAGCTGCTACGAACCCAATCCTCGCCCAATAGTCTCAGTGATGATTCGGAACATAAACGAATGGCACTTCAGCAAAGTGTTGTCATAGAAACAATGCTCAATGTAGCCGACGTGGCACATTCCATGCAATCATGGGAATTATTCGTATTTTGGAATAAAAGACTATTTGAAGAATTATACGAAGCATACAAGTCAGGTAGGAGTGATACCGACCCGTCAGATCTGTGGTATGAAAATCAAGTCGGATTTTATTCCATGTATGTTATACCCCTGGCTGAAAAGATGAAGAAATGTGGTGTGTTTGGTCAAGAGGATGTTAGTGGAGAATGGGTTAAAAATGCTATTGAGATTAGAGATAGATGGAAGAGGGAGGGGTACGGAACTTTTTTGCCAACCATGTCTTGATTTGAGCCGGCAAACATATGATATGCCTGCTCTTTCGAAAGAGTTGCGAGTGATTCCATGTTGCTGTTTGAGATTCTACTGGTGATAAGGGTGGTTGTATTGTTGCAATATAGTTTTAGAGTGTCAGTGGAGGACTTTTTCCATGTTACTAGTTGATCTACGTAGTTATGATGCGCTGTGATGATGACACCACACGAACCAAGTTTAGTAAGCTCCTCTTGTTTGAGATCCGAGACGAAACTTATTTACTGGGTTGTATTAATCATACTTAAGACTTAGACTCATACTGTATCTGAATTTATCACTATCATATCTCTTACTTGAATATACCAAAAGACTCAATCACCTTACACAAAACCAATGTAACTAAAAAGCTTACGCTTTGTCCCTGATAATTTAGTGCCACTTGGCTACATTAGGGTCTGGGCAGGTGTTGCAAACACGAAGTTTGTATGATCTGTACGAACAACCACCTACACCCTCAAAATAATACACGTCACTCCTGACAATTTCTCCACTTGCACACGCATATCTTCCTGTCCCTCCAACAATGGGGAAACGAACTATCTGCTCATCTCCATCCAAGTCAAAATCGTTGTAATACTTATATTCTTGATAATAGATACTTGATTCATAGAGTGTATCATTTAGACCGATATCATTTGTGGTGGGGTCCAAGAGGAATCCAGCCGCAAGAGAGTAGTATGGATTTTCAACATTATCAGGATAAGGAGTGGCCACCTTATTGGTCTGCGGCTCGGTCTGTCCACTGACAAATCTAATGCCAACAGGAGGTGATGTAATGCTACCATCGAAATCACCAATAGGAGCATCATAAATAGTCTCAAAGTTCGTTGATCCAATGGCGTTTGTCTCGCGATTATTTTCATCAAAGGGATCGGGATTGACCAAGGAGCATGGAGGGGCTGAATTGACAATCACTTCAATCATTTCACATTGTTGGTGTTCCTTACCAGCCTTGTTCCCTTTACCACCCTTGGTACGGCGATGCCTAGGCCTAAATGATTCGTCATCAGCGGTTGATGTGCTGATAGACAAAGTAAGGATGAGGAAGGAAGAAGCTAATGATAGTTTCATTTTGTTTACGTCGATTGGGAGGTTGGGATGGTACTTCTGGAGAATAGATTGTTCTGTAAAGTCTGTGGTTGATTTATGGCCCTACATCCCTCTACAACTTTGCAGTTCATTGATACACACTTAGTGAACGGAAGAAGAGTCTAATTATAGCTTAACGTATTATTCATCGTTCACTGACATCAATTATTCACGTTCACCTCTCTCTTGACGACGCCGACGACTATGATGCGGCTACTCGATGCGGGCGCCAATTGCACCGTCGGATCGGCCGTCGAGCGTAGTATATGTAGAGTATCGGCGGGCGGCTTCTTCATATGATATATAATCTATTGCAATAAAATTGGTATCCTCTACGATATCTACCCTGACAATTTGATTTCCATCGGTGAGATTGATGGCTTGGCGGATTAAAATAATACTTACCATAATCAGCTTGGCATACTAATATGTTGGTATATCAGTTGTTGTTTTTAACGATCTTTCGAATGGTAGTAGTATTGAGAGGTATTGAGTTTGTGTTGTTGATATAGAGGTTGTTCAAAGATACGGTATCTTCCCACTTGGCGACAATGCTTCTCTAACTACACATATTTACCAGTATCTATCTCTTTCTGCCGATTAGACGATACTAATAGAAGGTTCAGTAGATAGTTGTCTTTGTGATATCAACCAGTCAAAACGAGTCTATACCTAAATAGTATGAGTACCGCCGGTGATAATAACAATGATAATGTATCTGATATATGCGCAAATTGTGGCAAGGGAGAGGATAGCAGTGGTAGTCTAAAGGCGTGTGCAGCATGTAAATTAGTAAAGTATTGTAATCGAGAATGTCAAATCGCTCATAGGCCTCGGCACAAGAAGGAGTGCAAGAAGCGTGCCGTCGAATTACATGCAGAGAAACTATTCGAATCGCCTCCACTAGAATATGAAGATTGTCCAATCTGTTTACTTCGTATGCCTAATCTTCATACAGGTAGGAGATACATGTCATGTTGTGGGAAATTTATATGCAGCGGATGTATCCATGCAGTTCAAATTAGAGATGGGGGCATGGGACTATGTCCATTTTACAGAACTCCAGCAACTAGTTCAGACAAGTTAATGAGAAACTTTGAAAAACGAATGGAGGCTGGGGATGCTATTGCAATTCATGAAATTGGTGTACAATATTTTCATGGGGATAATGGTCATTCACAAGATATAACTAAAGCATTAGAATTATATAAACGTGCAGGGGACCTTGGTCATGCCGAGTCATATAACAATATTGGAGTTGCTTATTTTCATGGTCAGGGAGTAGGTGTTAATATGAAGAAGGCGAAGGATTACTATGAGCTTGCAGCTATGTTGGGACACGATAGGGCAAGAAACTCTATTGGCCGTACGGAGGCACAGTTAGGCAATTTGGATAAACACTGGACAATTGCATCGAGGGGTGGAAATAGTAGATCTGTGTTTAATGTCAAAATGCTATACTTGGAGGGAAACGCAACAAAAGAAGATTATACAAACGCAGTGCAGTCTTATCAAGCATACTTGAGGGAGGTTAAGAGTGATCAGAGGGATGAAGCGGCGGCAGCTTATGATGATAACAAATATATTGAGGAAGGTCAGGAAGTAGTATGACTCTTCTCTGCAAAGAGATAGAAAGATATAAATGGAGCTAGTCGGTTGGTATATGTAAATGTAAAGGAAGTGTTTTTAGTCTAGCTCTAAAGCTATTTGTTTAAACGATAATTGTCACTGTACAACTCTGTCTCCACAGCATTGTTCATTCAAGCTTAGTTAATGTTTTCATATGACCATAATGTTATCCATTCAATTTCAATTACATTTACATTATGTGAGTGAGGAGATAATGATGCTAGGTAGAAGGTGCTGCTGCGGAGTGCATGAGTAAGAGTATTTTACATTACATACTGCACATTACTATTACTGCTCATCTCTCCTTCGTCTCTCAGATGATTTAATGCGATTTATCACGAAGGACCCAAGTTGGACTATTGGTAACCTCCCTGCATGAGAGCTCTAGTGCCTTTGTATCAAAGCCTGGAATCTGAAACTCCTTCTTCCAATCGATCTTATCACAATATCTCTCTCTCCATGACTGATCTAAACGGCCAATCCAATCAATAGCTGTCGTATTGAATTGGTTATCTTTCATCCATTGATACATTACTGAGACCGTTTTCATATCTGGTAGGTAGTGTCCACTATCAAAGTTGATACCTCGTATGACTCCACTCGTTCCAATGTATATCTCTCCAGCACCCAACGCTGGCTTGCCTCCGAGAATAGTCATATGTTTCACATTATAGGGTGCAATATACAAGATACCATTGAGATCCCACATGTAGTTGTATGGTTTTGATTCTTTATCTCCATACAATGCGTAGTCTCCGCAGTCTGGTACTAAGGCATCATCATGCTTATACCTCGCAATTAGACTCTTGCCATCTTGTGATGAGTGGATATATACTTCATGTTGTAACCTCTCTTCATTAGTATGATGGAAACGTTGATTACCATGTCTTAGAAACATATTCTTCGTACATTTCTTCCATTTACTAGACTCTTCCAACACCTCTTCTAAGCCAGACCTATCATGTCCATAATCTAACCAATCGAAAAAGTGCTGACCACTGAATGGACTCTCGTTCCTCCACAATTCATAATATCCCCTGAAACAGAAGTGTGGCGTATCACGTCTCATACGTGGATCAACTGCTTCTAATAATGCTGATAGTTGTTCATTATAGTTTGTAGCATGTGCTGTTGGGATTGATACGCTTCCTCTAGGACCAGTATATTCTTTGAGTAGATGTTTAAATGTAATTTCCTCTTGTGCTTGTGTTATCTTATGATCCCACCAACTTGAAGTTTTTGGTTCAACTGATGATAACATTGTAGTATCGTCTTTAGTACTCTCCCAAAGTATATCATAATCTGCAAGTACATTATAAAGTTGTCTTGACAGGGGTATCATATCATATTCATTGCTCTCTTCATTAAAAACTGGAAAGGTATATGCAATTGGACGGCCGTCTTCGTCGTCACATTCTACAAAGCTACTAGTACTAGTTCCATCTTTGTCATCAGATCGGCTAAGAAAGACTCGTTTTCGTCTAGCAGGAATATTGATAAAAAGATAATGATGAGGTGCTTTTGCTTCCAAGAAACCAAGCTTTGACTTATTCATGATTTCTTCCTTCGAGTTGAGAGAAGTATGTGGTACTGCCTCAACTATACCTCCATCGCCTGGGAAAGTGAATGTAAAGGTATACTTGGAGCATTCATTGCTTGTGATGATAATGTCATCACGAATAAGGATACCATGACATTGTATATTGTCATCATCATCATCATAGTCATAATTATTATTGTTATCACCGCCCTTTTCATTTGGTACTTCGTTTTGTATTTGCAATGAAATGATCACATCTTGTGCACATGTTGGTATATTATCGATAAAAGATGATGTGAAATCTGACCGGACTTCTTCTTCGACGGGAAGCTGATCGTCTGCAATGGGACCCCGATCATCTGCAAACGGGCCTACGTTGTGACGCAGATATGTTTTATGTGCAGACTCGGTCATCGTCCAAAGACTGATGATGTTGTTCATTAGTACACATGTGGCTACGATGCTCGGTATCAAAGGTTTCATATTTGTTATTATTTTGAAGAAGTGATACTTCCACCACTGCTCTTTGTATTTGCTTGCACTCTGCCAAATATATCACTAATGTGGGGGCAGTTGTACAACAAAACCTTATGGGTAAGAGTCATTGAGCTTGGCATGCTCAGAAAGATTTATTACTGCCAGAGTCATCACCTAACCAAACTGCCCCTACTGCCCCGATACGACACATCCATCTAAGCTACACTGGAATTCAATACAATATCAGACAGTATCCTTCAAAAAAGAAATAGAATTTCATTTCCTCAGCCCTCCCATGTCAATAATCCAAGCATACGCCAAGTACATTCCATTGTTGGTCACTTTGAGCTGTTGCTAATCGTATTTAGGCTGGTCAATGGGGTGGTTAGGGAGCAACAACTGCCCCAACTTTTCATTTGTGCGCCTGCATTGCCTCATAATATCTAACTTCGAGTTGCAAACACATCTCCTCCTCTTTTTATTCTACTCAATCCTTCCATTCAATATGAATACCATCACCAAATTTGCTTTACTAGTCTCCATTGTGGCCGTGGGTGTATCTGGTAAGAAGATGATATGTTCATATGTACTTTAGACACAACTCGATCTATCAACATATCATCTCAACTATGATGCTTTTGTTTGACTCTTTTGTATCACTACAACACAGCCGATAACAAGGTACCTAAGCGTAATCGTATGGGAGGAAACAAGAGACTTTCACGAGGCCGTAGGAACCGTCGCCATATGGTTGGAGACTTCACTCCCTACGCTGATTGGGATCCTATGATGGAACGTGAGCTCAGTGCTCCTCCTGGTGGCAAACCTTTTGGCCGTGAACGTGAGCTAAGCTATCGCTTACTCCTCGTTGAGCGTGATCTTAGCACTCGTACTTTAGTAGAGCGTGATCTGAGTGTTCCTAGTGGCCGCGGTCGTCCTTTTGATCGTGAGCTTAGCGCTCGTACTTTAGTAGAGGATGAGAACCCATTTGGTAGGCTCCTTCGTGGTAAGAAAAACCCCGAGAAGACAGCTGACAAGCTTCTTGACTTCTTTGAATAAGTACATTGAAAAGTTAGGGTTAGGAGGAATAGAATAGAAATAGAGTGTGGTAAGAGGTCTCAGTGGATGGAAAGAGTATAGATGGGTTGTACATATTCGATATGATACTCTAGTAACTCCATAAAGTAAAGCGTCGGTTTGCAGAGATGGTATCTATACATTGTACAAATAGTTCTTCTGTTATAATATATGTATAACATGTTTCTACAACCCTATATGTATACAAGGCCCCCCATCATATGAAATACGAGCTACAAAACTCCCCACTAATAGCTCAAAACACATTATCATTCTCAATACATCCGACTACTTAAGATACCCCCAAAGGTATTAACATTTGGCCAACCCCATCCTTCCTTCTTCTTCTCAACACTCATAACAACATCATCCTCTTTACCATTCTTGAATAATACATCAGGTTTATCCCACTGTACCATCTTAGTCTGTTTGTTATAATAATATGTTTTACCAGTAGTTGTATCCTTGGCAATCTTCCATGTCTCATTACCAAATCCATTTGGTTCACTCCAAGATACTTCATTCGTCTTCTTATTGTAATAGTATGTTTTAGATGTTGTACCATCTACCATTTGTTTCCAATATTTGGTATTTTCATTGTTATTGGAAGAGTTGATGTTATCAAGTACTTGTTTATTCTCATCTTGTACTACTTCCGAGAGGGGAGTGTCCTCCGCGTCCTCCATTGCAATATCATTCGTAACACCCTCATCGGTGGCATTATCATCTAGAACAACACCATCGATACGTATGCATGACCAAACATCGTCTAATCCACCACCACACGAGAAGAAACTTGTACTACTACTACTGCCACTGCCATCTTGATTCTCACCATCCTCAACAACTACATCCATTTCCTTCTTAACAACCTCTTCCGATTCTTCTTCCTCAATTGTCGGATTAGTCTTAACACTAACCAATCCATCCATTGAATCATTCTTAAACCAAATTGGTATATCATATTCTCTTTCATTGTTATTCATTAATGATTCATTCACAACTAGCTGATCAACATCATTCCATAACTTGGCACGTTCATCTTCTGATAGTAATCCTTCTGATTGAGGTTGTATTTCTTGAGTAGTTGAGAGTTTGTTAGTAGGACTAATAGCTCTTCGAACTGTATGGTTGAGACGACTACCAGTACGGTTTAAACGAGATCCAGTTCGACGAGTTAAACGACTGCCATTCCTTGCTAGACTTACTGCTCGGTGTTTCATTGCAGTTGTACTTCCTACACGTCGTAGACTGGTACTACTTTCCTTGGTCAACGATGGAGGAGGAGAATCAGTAGGCTGTACAATGGCGGCGGAGATATACTCCTGAACAGTGTGTTCGATATCACCATTCGTTACCTTGGATGTCTTGTCTGATGAATCATCTGCTACATCGGCGGTAGTAGTATTACCTTCCTGCAATACACTCTTATCGACAAAGGTAGTCTCCTCAAGCAAGACGTTGAGATTGTTCTTCTTCATTGGACGATTATTAGTACTCAACTTAGATGGTAGACGAGTAAAGCTATGGCCAGTCCGTGCTAACTTTCTCATTGCAGTACGGCTACTGCTTATTCTTCGTAGACTGCTTACTCTTGTTAACTCTGTCATTGTATAGTAGGGGTTTGATATTAATTAGTATAGTAGTAGGGGGGTTGTATTGATTTATGTGCATAATGAGGTGTTAATTAGACGGAGTATTTGTGGAGAGGAGCAATCCAACCGAAACAGTGAGGTACAATAAGCATCGACGTGTAAGCCTATCCACGACAGTCTATGCGTTGTGATCTCCATAGCATCATACTCACTTCATTGTCATCGGTTGAGTATAGTAGAGATGGCGTTGAGTGATTTGCAATGCTTTTTGTCAAAAAAAGATACCTTTTCAATGGTATCTGAACTACTCCTCATCACTAAACTGTGCTCGGCGGCATACAACAGAGAGTAGTCTAGTAGTACTAATTAGAGGCGTCAATAGAAGTCCGAAGTATTCCGTAGAGCATTAGCATATTATTGTCATTGATCCGGCTACTCCCTTCTACTCTCGACTGGGGTATCCTTAAATAGGGAGATCTAAGAGTAGACACATCCATCATCCACACATCACTTTTATTATTACCTGCATCAAATCTACATATTGACATTGATATGGCGACATTAGAAGAATTAGAGGCTCGGCTTAATAATCTACTATCTACCGCCCAAGTAGAAACAAAAGATATCGATTTGTTTGCACCCATAGAAGAAAAAGAGGAATGCCCAATATATGTCTCCTTCCACTTCCTACAAAAAACAAAGAAACTCACTTCATGTCATGTTGTGGAAAATACGTATGCAATGGTTGCACCTACAGAGAAGCGTTAAATGATTTAAAAAGTGGTAAATCGAAGCATACACTTATTAATGAGCGTAAGTGTGCCTTCTGTCGGCAGCCATGCATACTATCAGGGACCAAACAAATCAAGTCTTTGAGGAAATTGATGAAGAAGAAGAATCCTGAAGCATTTATGATGATGGCCGCTGCATACAGATCAGGAGATGGGGTGTTTCAAAGTGATACAAAGTCACTTGAAATGTCCATCCAGGCAGCTGAACTTGGTCATGCTAATGCATTTGCAGTTATTGCAATTTATCATATAAATGGTACTTTAGGATTGGAACAAAACATATCAAAGGCATTGGAATACCAAGAAGTAGCTGCAAAGAAAGGATCTATAGGAGCACACTACGACCTTGCCATAAGACATAGAAGATATGGGAACATTGAATTGTGTATCAAACATTTGAAAGTAATTGCTAGTGCAGGTGATCAAAAATCGAGGATAGTTTGATGGATGCATACAAAGAAAAGTTACTATCAAAAGAGGACCTGGCAAAAACACTCCGTGCATGTCAGGCTTCACAAAATGAAATGAACAGTAAGGATCGGAACGATGCCCGTGCGGCAGATGCCCGTGCAACAGAAAGCAACACAAGCACAGACATAGATAGGAACAATGTATAAAATCAATTACTTGTTTAACATTCCACATACTCCTAACCCTAACCCTAATTTGGCATTATATCTTGAAACAAAGATCACTAAGTCAAACCTGATCTCTTCCAATTCATACAGTACCTCCCCAAGGTCTTTTTCAAATCTCCCCACATGCGTGTTTACGACCAATGCTTTTCGTCAAAAAAGTACTCGTATGCGTGGTATCCTCTAGATAGAGTTTATTAGAGTCATCAAATAGCAATAGGAGAGAAGGCGTCGTTATAGAGTGCAGCATTACTATATCAGATAGAGGAGGCACTAGCGTAGTGTTACAAATCCGGTGGCTTCCTTTTACTCCATGCTGGGGTGTGTATAAAGATATAAGTAAGTAGAAAGAGGGCATTAAACAAAAAGACACATCACACATCACTTTTCTTTATCATTGCATCACATCAACTTGAGATAGTAATATGGCATCATTAGACTTAAAAGCAAGGCTTGACAACATAATAGCTACCGCCCAAGCAGAGACAGCAAATCTTGATCTATTTGCACCTATAATGTTAAGAGAAGAGTGTCCAATATGTCTTCTTCCACTTCCTATCAAACATGATGAAATTGCTTTCAATGCATGTTGTGGAAAGAATATATGCCTTGGATGTATCTATAAAAATATCACAAGGGAGAAAGATAACGCTGACCACCCATCCAAAATAGGGTTATGTGCGATCTGTCGTCAACCAATAATAAATGGCAACAATTATATTAAAAGACTGAAAAAGTTAATGAAGAAAAAACATCCTGAAGCATTTATGGAAATGGCTACTGAATATAAATCTGGTGAAAGGACACTTCAAAGCAATACAAAAGCACTTGAAATGTATATCTATGCAGCTGAACTGGGTCATGCTGATGCATTTATTAACATCGGATGCTTTTATCTAGAGGGTGTAGTAGTTGAACAAAATATATTAAAGGCGGTAGAATATTATGAAGTAGCTGCAAAGAAAGGATCTGTAAACGCTCACAAGAGACTTGCTTACTTTCATGGTAGAAATGGAGACATTCAAACAAGTATTAAACATTGTCGAGTAGCCGCAAGTGCAGGTGATCAAGAATCATGGATAATTTGATGAGGGCGTACAAAGATAAGTCTATATCAAAAGAGGAGCTGACTCAAACACTCCGTGCACACCAGACTTCAAGTAATGAAATAAAGAGCAAAGATCGGGATGAGGCAATATCAATCAACAAGCAGATGGATAGATCAATATCAATCAACAAGCAGATGGATAGATATAATACATTCAATTAACTTATTAAACATTTGCAACATTTACTATTTCACTTAACATCTACACACGAACTATATATCTTGAAACAAAGATCAATAAGTCAAACCTGATCTCTTTCTTCTACTTCGTCGTCGTCTACTCCTCTTCATCATACCCTGATATGTCTTCTTGTCCAGATGATTACCTACACGATCTAGTAAGGAACGTTTCTTCACTCGTTGAGATTTACGTTTCTGTACCTCAACAGTAGAAGCAGCTTCTACTCCAGCGGTTTTGCTCAATTCTTCATATGCAGTCAAGTATTTCATAATAGTTTCATATGCCTGTAACTTATCAATATCAAGCTGTAAACCTTGTTCTTCTTGGGGAGTACTCCTTCCACTACTGCTTGAGGCATAGGACTTCTCTTCTGCCTCTTGATCTAGAGATATACGACTACCTTCTTCTTGTGGTAGTATGAAGATCTTTTCACTAGCACTACCACTCCGTAATGTTTCAATACTACTATCAACATTACCCAAATCGTCTGGCAGTATAAACATCTTCAGTTGTTCACTATTGTCACTACTGCTACTAGCACTAGTATTGGTACTTAATACACTCCCACCACTTCGTAAGGTTTCAATACTACTACCCAATTCATCTACTAGTATATGACATATCTTTTCTTTGATATCTTTACTGTTGTTTGTTGATTCTATCACCACCTCTGATTCAAGGTTACCAATCTTATCACTTACCGGGCTTAGATTTTCTTCATTGGCAGAATCGGATACGGTCTCGTCAAGATTGTCAGTACAGAATTCAACAATAGGTGTAACAGTCAATCTACTCCTCACAGACTTGGGCGAAGAAGATCTTCTACTTTTACTACTTTTATCTAAACTACTCAATGATTCAATAATTCTCTCTCCATCACCTCCATTAGTTGATTTCATAATGTCCATTTCAACATTAAAATTAGTAGGTATGAGTATAGGCGGACTGCAATTATTAGCAAAGGTTGTTAAGCTACCTGAATGTGCCGATGATAACTCTCCACTTCTTGCATTACTATTATTTGTATTGTTTATATAATCGGAATTGTCCAAGTTAGTATTGTAGGCTGTATCATCTGAGGATAATATGCTAACATCTATCTCAAACCCTTCCTCTTCTTCAGCAGAAGATTGTGAGGATGAGGAAGAGGAGGATGTTTCAGATATGACAGTGATAGTTGGTGATACTCCCCTGGTGATGATTGATATCTTTTTGTTACTTTTGAATGGTAGTCTGCCAGTACTTCTTTTATTGTTGTTACTTTTGTTGCTTTTGTTGTTGCTCTTGCCTAGCACAACAGATGACGATTTGGTCGGATATTGCAAACTATTGTTATTATCTTTAGTAGATGTAGTCCATGGTAGATCTAAATCTTGTGACATGAATGATGACATTCGACTTGACAGACCATGCCGCAATGATGGTTGTCGTTTAAGACGTGAGAATCCGCCCATGGTTTGTAGTATGTATGATATTATCTATTGCTTTTTGCGGCTTTGATAATAACTTGTTGTTTCTCTTTGCTACCTAGGATCTCGTATACGATTGTTGGTATCCTTGATATTGATGTAAATTATACTCGGCTTGCCTTGGCGGCTTGGGAAATATCGAGTGTATATCTATGAACCTAGTAGACAATGATATCTAGACGTATAGTAGTTACGCTTCCTATCTATTCAAAGGATCAATGCTTCAAAGACAACCAACTACGCTAGACTTCTTCTACTTACACACAATTCGGTAATAGATAACGACATTCATGCGAGTAGAACAAAACACACTTTACAAATCGTACTAAGAGAATATAACACAGTTTAAAACCCAACGGCAGAGAGGCCTATAAAGCTCTACTACTTACATCCTATGGCAGCTAATACAACTCCGTCGTGAGTAGGAGAGCTCAGAGCGTTGGGTCTCATAATTACTACTAGCAACCACTAACAAAAACACTAAGCAACTATCACTACTTACTCTATTGTCCGTGACCAGCTACATTATCCAACGCATCTACTCACAACCCTCTCGATCACTACACTTGAAAAAGCACGTAGACTACCACTGTGTTTCGAATCATAAATTATTTACTCTAGCTTAATATCGATAACCAATTGCAAATAGGCATCGTCGACAACCTTATATCGAATTGCAATAGGCATCAATATCAATAACCATCAGTAATATTATCATAAAACATGACAGCATCGACATCTAAAACCTCACGACAACAACGAGCCGAGGCACGACGATTGGCATCCTTATCAACCGAGGAAGAGATCTCCGCCTCAACTCTAAAAACTGAGCAACAGCCTTATACTGCTGCTACAATCGATACCAAGGCTGAACAACAACCTGAGCAACAGCCAAAGCTTGAAAGTCGTCAAGAATCCAAATCAAACG
>Ga0075437_11568_pt1 | contig 21441 bp, 18 predicted proteins | sample MintriMetagenome_FD_74266 | JGI IMG/M metagenome (GOLD analysis project Ga0075437, IMG submission 74266) | Marine eukaryotic communities from Monterey Bay, USA to study complex ecological interactions - Minidiscus trioculatus and... | ecosystem: Environmental > Aquatic > Marine > Unclassified...
AGTACCAAATCCTAACACTTTTTCTCTAGGATGTTCTTTACTCCAATTCTCCATATCTGCCTTGCACCGAGCTGCAATTTCAGTCGCTATTCCTCTTCATCTCTCTTCCTCTTCCTCCTTGGTGTATGTCATGCATTCACTGCACCATTGCAACATACAACAAAACGATCTGAATGGAGGACAACGTCGCTAGCTGCAATAATCAAACAACAAACTTACATATTAGACGGTGCCGAATTATCCTACTATATCAAAACTCTAAAACAGCAACAAGCCCTCAATAGCAATAACAATAATAATGATATACAACTACCAAACTTGGCACCAAGATCACCCAATAAAAGTAATCGAATTGGCTCAATAACGTTTGTTACTGTTACATTAGACGACGATATCAATAAGAACGGTGAGAGTAAAGAAGAAGATGATATTTGGTTGAAAAAGGGTACAGAAATTATCGGTGTACAAGTAGTTCCTCCATCCTCAACCGACAGTAATACAGCAGATAGCATATCGAGTACTAACAATGATAATGGTTGTGGGGATAAAGTGTCAACGACAAGAGAGAATGTTATATCAATCAATGATATACAATTATATCAAGATTCCATTGCAATTCTACCAAGAACAAAAAAGAATAAGAATAAGAAAGTTTTATATGCTGATTATATATCCACTGCTGCTACCGCTTTGCTCCTCGGATCGAATACTCAACATTATCACAGCGATAGCAATAGCAACAACAAAGACGTCAACAATAATAAAAGTGTTGAGGAGATTGAGAATGATAAGATAGACAACGAGAAGAAGAGAGTGGTAGTAATAGTAGGTGGAGGGAACTATGCACTCTACCTAGCACAAGCATATAATACACTTGGTTACAAAGTTCATGTTGTTAGTGCACGTCCTTCGTGGTCATTGCCCTCTCCTTCTGACCTTGGGAAGCAAGAGAATGATAGAGTAGTTGAGATTATACCACCCTCTGTTGGTAAGTTGTCGTTAGGATTTACTTCTGCCATTGGTGAGTATGTTTTGTATGTTGTATTTTGTGCATATCATGTGTGTTCATACATGTTTTGCTCACACATCACATATGTGCCACGTTTTTCATTATAGGTGAGTTTGATATACTGATAGATACATTGGGAGATGAATTGGGTATAGGCCGGGCAATGAACATTGTCAACCATCATCATAACAATGATGAAAACGAAGATAATATGGGTAGTAGTAGATTTACACAACAATTAAACGACTTACACAATTGTCAAACCTACATATCAACAATAACAAGATCACAACAATATGTATTAAAGAATGGATTATTATTCGCTCGAGATGATGTTATACGATATCAAAATGAGATTGAATCTAAAATCAGTACTAGTAGTAGGAGGAGTATACAATCGTTACCACCACCAAGTAACTTTGGCAATACAATACAAACATTATTCAATGACAATGTTATATATAAATCAAATAGTAATGAAAATGGTAATAATGTTAATAAAGATGTATTTGTTCGAGGTTGGTCATTAAGTGATTTGACTGAATTAAAAACTTGGCCAATGGAGGGTGCAATTCGTTATGGCTTTCCTTCAGTTGACATTAATGTATCAAACCTTGGACAACGACATAGGATTGGAAGGCAGAAGATAAAGAGTAATGTTAATATACGAGAGATTCAGGCTGAGACTACAAAACGGGCCAAGAATATAGCATTGGTTGTGGAAGAGTTGGATCTAGACGATGACGAAGAGTTGATGATACACGAGAAACAACAACATGATCATTCGGGAGAGGACGAGTCTACCCATATCATATCCGAGTCGATTAGTAACAGCACAACAATCAAGATAACCAATCAACGAAGTCATACAACAAGCTCAAGACAAACATCTAATAATCCATACATTACCTCAATATCAAGTGCAAGTGAATTAAATCAGCAGATAATCGAATCGAAAAGTAACTGTATACTGTATATCACTGCATCATACTGTCAAAAGTGTAAGAGGATGACTCCTCAGCTTAATCGAATAGCACGTCTATCTTCTGAAGAATCATCATCAGAGAAGAGTAAGAAGGTACTATTTGCTCATGTAGACATATCAAATGGACCAAAAGGGAAGCAACTTGGTAAGATACTTAATGTAAACAAGGTACCATCAGTAGTTGTTTTTCAAAATGGTGAACAAATCAAAACGACAAGTGGAAGTAATAATAACGGAAACAAAGCATCATCAATTGTAATTGAAAGACATAATCTGAATCAACTTGGTGAGGTAGCTAAGGCATTAGAGAAGGGTGATGTGAATGTTAATGTTAATGCTTTGCTAAGAAGAGAAGAGACTATCAAGAAGTAAAGGAGGAGAGCCTCCCTTGTCAAGTGACACAAGATTCCTCTCCCCGACAGAAGCGGTGTCACAACAGTGTGAAAGGAAACACTACGAGAGGGTAAAGCCAAGGTGGCGATGACAAGTCAATACCATTAGTGAAAGGAGAGGGTGAGGAGTTGCAGGAGTGCAGGTGTGAGACACGAGAGCCTCTAGGAGTGTCCATTGGAGGGGTGGAAGAGGCAGAAGATACTCTTCGGCAAGTACTCAAATCTGAACATATATTGCTCTGTAAACATGGCAAACTCAAATCTGGACGAATGTATGACTTACTCGTAACTCTAAAACATTAATAATGGAGGACAATAATATCAATACTCTATGATTGTATATTACTCCTTGGCCTCATACTTACTCTCCCTACTCAAACGTCGCTAGCTAAACTACAAAGAAGCTCATAGCCATGCTAATGCTAATGCTAATAGCAGAGAGGAACAAATCGTACTTTCTCCCCACACAACATAATATTGATGATCCTCACTCAGTCTGGGTATTTATTCAATGGCGTATCTTACCACCAAACAGAGACAGAATCCCTCTAATCCTCGTCGGCGTCCTTGCTCTACTTGTACCTCACCATCCTCACATCTAATGCTTCCCATGTAACATCTGATACACCACTTTCTCCTTAAAGAAAATATCTGATTTGATCTGTACCAACATCCAATCCAACATCTGCACCGTCGTCTAACCCAACTGTACCATGTGAACTCACATGTGCTGATGATTCATTTACTATTGTGACTGATAGTACATCTGATACACCATACTACTTTGGATTGGGTGCCATGCTGCCTGACAATGGTATTTACTCTGATAGTTTTCTAGAAAATGATGTGGTGTGTGGTGATGATACCCTAGTCCTTCGTAGCATCAGCGGTGGGGACGGGTTTACCTTTACTACAGATTCGGAATATCCTAATACCATTCTTATGCTTTCCCCTCCGTGTGCCGGTGAAGTGTCAGTTGTGTACGAGGCATGTGCTAGTGTTGATGGAGAGGAGACAGAAGATTGTTGCACTGCAACTATGACTGTTGATGTGAAACCATGTGCTGCTTATGCACCATGCCAAGATCAAGAAGAGGGTGATACATGTGAGTTTGATGGTCAAGTGTGTACTTGTGGAGCAAATGGTTCCTATGGTGAAACATGCGAAGGGCCATGTGTCCAAGGTGGAGCTTGCCCATTTGAGGATGCAACTTGTAATGATGGGCAGGGATGTTTCTGTAATGGAGATCTAGTTTGGGGTGGTACGTGCCCTGTCGGAATCGAGAAGAAGGGTGAATCTGAGGGGATTGGATTTGATCCACGTGCATTTGAACTTGATGAGGAAGAAGATTTGGACTTCCTAATGTCAATGTCCATGTCCATGTAATTGAGAATGAAAGAAGAGGCGATAAAGATAGTAGGTTAGATACACATGCTCATCAAGTTTAAAGGTATGAGAGGTGAATTGATGTGGTTTAGTTCAATGGTCGGCTAGTTAGCGGATGTTTATATGTCAGTGGGGTTAGTTTGTTTGATGATTGTTAGAAGAAGTATGCTCTAGTTCAAGAGTAATAGATATGTGAGATGTATGGATGTTTTATCGATGATAGAAGATTTGTTAAGATAGATTTGATGTTTTAGAGTTACAAATAGATTGTTATAGATTGATATAGATTTGTTTGTACCAGTATATGTTCGATGCCTCCTCATCCTATATAGTATAGCGTATATCTCCATATGATCGTCATATCATCTCTCGTGTCTCATCTTAACTACTGCCGCTATTTTAGTGTTCAATGCATCGTCTATTGTCGTTTTTGTTTGAAAGAGAATAAGAAATATTAGTATTGTATTCTCGTCATCACATATCATTCATCTCCCTCCAAACCTCATATCATCTTTACTATTGTTTTTGTTTAATACATCCGATCGAGGCATCGTATACTGTTGTTAATATATATGGCATTTGTCTTCTTCTGCTTAAACTTTTGAAGTGTGGAGAACATCGTGAGGAGAGACAAGGTTAGTAATGATTGTGTTCGTTCGTTTATCGCTTGTGTAATAACAGCTGATACACGAACGACAATACCTCTATTTGGGAAGAGCTCTTGACACAGATCTCTTCTCCAATCTGCTCTTCTATTCTTTGAAAGGGAAGTATCGGCATTATGATGTTTCTTCGGGAACACGAACTGCAGTATTATACCATCATTTTCATATACCTCATATATATTCATAACCAATACAGAACTAAGGCATATCTTTTGTTTAGATCTGGTTATAGATAATAAGTTATTTTTGGTATCCTCTCTCCTTCATTTAGATAAGCGGTGGCACCCTTCCGTCTGTAAGCATTATAAGATTATTAGATATATTTTCGCTTCATTTGTTGCTGTCATTTGTTGTTGTTGTGGCATTTAATTACTGTGTCTTGTCGGTAATATATATACTCATCATCACATCTCATGTCACTCCTTACTCCTTCCAAGCCTCATCTCATACAATCTTGTTTTATTCAATCTATCAGATGTTGACATTATAACAACTAACAATGGTATTTAACCAGAAGGTAGATATTGCAGTAGCTCATCAGATATTATTGATGATACCAACTTATTGCAATTGCAAATCTTATAATCAGATCATCTGATAACATCAACACATACTTTTAATCGAGGATACCAGTTGTGCTTTATGTTTATGAGTAGCAGTAAAAACACTAGCCGGCAACACACCACGATGAATCTAATTAGTAATGGTTGTTGCAGATCACCCCCACTTCAGTACTGTCTCTCTCCGCTTGTGATATATATATGGACTATGGAGCCTCAAAAGAGAGCTAAAAAGACGAAAGACTAAAACGTAAAACGTACTCAAAACGGCTGACTTCTTCCTCTCTTGATGCTTTCAGGCTTTCAGATACTTAGAGAGGAACATATCACAAACAGGACGGAATCAATAGTAGTACTTAGTATTATATAATAATAATGAAGCTCTCGTCAGTAATCTTCTCATCTGGCATATTTGCCACATCCGTCTCGGCATTCGCACCATCTTACACATCAAAGAACAACATTGCAATCAACACTCGACCTTCCTCAACAACACAACTGAATCAATATGCACAAACTGCACAAGGATTAGTAGACGTTACCGATGAATACGCTCAACGTGACGTATATACAATGGAGGAATGGGCAATGCAATATGGTGCCCAAAAAGCACCAGGCATTGAACTAACCACACAGGATGGTGCCGATTACGAATATGTAGCCAATCAAGGCGTTGGTGCTGGTCAAATGGTAATGTACATCCCACCCGATATCGTACTAAACTCTGCTGCCATTCAGGCTGAATTCGGTCAATCATTAATCGGAGCTGAACAAGTAGTAGTGGGTATAGATCAGGGAACACAACAACGTCTCCCACTATTCCGTCTAATGATTAAAATTCTAAGTGAATATGAAAAAGGACAAGATTCACCATTCTATCCATGGTTAAATTCCTTACCACGTCAATATTACAATGGCGTTAGTATGACTGATGCATGCTTTGATTGTTTACCACCCTATGCGGGTTGGTTGGCTAGTTCGGAACGTCAGAATTATAGTAATTTCGTTGCGGCGATACGTCAGGGTGGGTATTTACCACTGCAGCAGGAAACTATACAGGATGGACGGGTATTGAAATGGGCGTATAATGTTGCATTGACGAGATTTCATGAGGTTTGGCAACCTGAACGTGCAAAGTTGATTGCACCTCTGGCTGATATGGTAAGTTTTTTTGTTTTGTTTTGTTATTTTTGTTGTGGGGATTAAGGAGGAACATATCATGTGTTCACTTGTTCTTTGTTATGCTTGCCATTGATGTGAAGTGCATCTAATATACCCTCCTTTATATACTTTCTAACCACCACAAATCCATATCATATAAAAACCACATCGTATAGATCAACCACGGATCAGAACCAAACTGTGATATCGAAGTCGACGGACAAGGTGGATTTACCGTAACAGCAATGTACGATATCCAACCCGGTGAACAACTAAAGATTACACTAGGCGACCCAACCAATCCCACGCCCATCTTTGCCCAGTATGGCTTTTTACCGAATGATTGTGCCACTATCTTTTGTAAGGCTATGCACTTAGATCCTATTATTAAAGAGTTGGGATATGATTTTAAGGATTTGTTATTTCAGACTGAAAGTGGTGAGATTGCACCCAAGGTACGGTATTTGCTGTTGTGTGTTTGTATGTATGTGTGTTATGTGTGTAGATTGTATATACATCATATCCATATCATATACTCATCCCCCGCACCACTCCTCTTCTATATAATTCATAGGTTTGGGATATCTTCCTATACGAAATTTTACAACAGAATGATCAAAATGCCTGTGACGCATACTACGTAGCATGTAAGACAAATGACGAGGTTACCAAACAACAGTATCAAGAACAATACTTCCAATACACTCTCGATGCAATGAAACAACATGTTTACGGTATCATGGCAGATGTTGAACAATTAACTATGAAGGCACAGAGTTATGATGTTAATACCCACCCTCGTGTGCCAGTAATTGTTGCACATAACACATTGGTTTCTCAAACGTTTACTATGACTGCTGCCTTACTTGAACAGATGGGTTAAGATTTAGATTAGATGGAAGGGTATATACTTGCGGGTTAATTCGAATTAGAGTAGAGATTGTGGTGTGTTAATGATGGTTGAAAAGAAAAGAACACATCTGTTAAGATGAGAGAGATGGTTAGATGAACACTAGTAGAGGGATAAACTAGATCAAGGTGTTATCTCATGCTCTTCTCGTTCCACCTCTCTATCATCTCTATTGTATCTCTAGCTCCTCCATGAACAGGTTCATAAGGGAAGAGAGTGGGCGACAATATGGGGATTAGATATCATATCATCAAACATTGAGAACGATAGGAAACTCTCTGTGTATAATACTGACTATATTAATCCGCATTTAACTATTTCCTTTTCGTCATTTCCTCTATCATCAATACCGAAATTCAATATTTCATTTGATCATCATCTCTTCCTCTTTCCTCCATACCATTATGAACTCTATATGATTCAAACACTAACAAACACTAACAACCCCTGCTTCCTACTAAAGTGACCGGCCCCACCTTAACCCCAACTTAAAACATGAGAGATACTAACATGACCAGACCTAGACTTAGACTGGTCATCAAGGCAACCATACTATTCGTCGTCATCCCTACTACTACACCAGATGCCTTTAATGCCGAATCTTCTTGTTTCTCTTCTTCCCCCTCATCCTTTATCTTATCAATATCAAATACACTAACACTAACTTTTGGACTTGCCACTGGACTATTCGTTGTTACTACCGTCTCTTTTCCTACACTATCAAGTATATCACCACCACCACCACTACTCATATCAACTGGACAATAGATACGTTCCTGTACACCAGGTAATTCCACTTCCGCCATACTACCAAGTGTATTACCTGTACTCCAATAGGCTACATTATTCTTAGTAAAACATCCCTTAGTTGGAAAGTCATCATTGGAATATCCAATTGGTATATTTAACTTTTGAGCTGATTCATCACATTGTTCTTCTGTCATACAGACTGTTTTGTAAATACCGATTAGTTGATTTGTTTTGCCGTTCTTTAGTTCTAATGTATTGTCATTTGGTTTAATTCGCCATTTGATTAGCGTAGTGTTGGATGGCATCCAATTGTTCAAATATGTACTTTCTTGTTCAGCTAAATCGTCAGTACATCCAATTAACGTTTGACCAATGGCACCATCAATTACAAATGATGTCGATGATAACTCCTTATATCTACCAAAATAGCTATTACATCCAGTTTCACCCTTTAGATCATTGAATATATCAAATGTTAATGTTATTGCCGTATTATAAATTGGACTGACTAACTCCTCAGTCTCATTATTCCAATATTGTATAGCTGTCCATGTTGGCATAACCAATTGAGGGAATGAATTTATTACATTAATTACAGTTTGTTGAGCTACATAATTGTTACAATATAATCTTGATTGTAATGTTGGTAAATCTGTAGAACTAATCTCATCGATAGTGCCGGGTGACCAGAATGCGTTGTTGTTTTTAGTGTAGCATCCTTTTGTGTGTAGTTGTAAATGTTCAGATGTGTAGAGTGGTATATTAAGTGAGGATGCGGCTGTTTGACATTCGGAGAATGATTTGCAAATTGTTGGTGTTGCAATTGCAATGGGGGAGCTGGTATCGTCTTGTGGTTCTTCGATTGCAATTAGAGGTGATGATGAGATTATTACAGGCTCATTGTTGTTGTCGTTGTTGTCAGTAGTAGTAGATGGCTCGTCAATATCAGATAAGTCGAGTGGAACATCTTCGCTTGTGATTGGTTTAGTACTCGATTGTTGTCTTAAGCCGCCGTCGGTATCAGTGTAGAGAGGTCTATCGAATAGACCAGCATTGGCTGACTTGATACTACTAGAAGCAGCAGCAGTTATTGTTAGAAGTCGAGAGTAGTAGTCGACCATGATGGATGAAAAGATATAAGTAAATTAGAGTGATTTGAAATTTCGATATGATATTGAGTGTTGAGAGCCTCTGATCAATTATGACCGCCTAAAATAGGATGATATATGTAGAGCCAGGTTATAAGAAGAGCTGATTGATTGCAATAGGCACAATGAATAGATAACTATAGCAGCTACCTAACCCTCACAATGAAGTGGTTGGAAGTTTCAGTTAGTTTGGAGGTATGTAGCGCGGTATCCTTTTTGTGAGCGGTTTGCTCTCCACATATTCCTGAAGAGTTGGTGTAAGCGGCGAGGCATGATGTGCTATCGATATACTCAAAATTCCTAAACATATGATTGGATAGTGTATCAGCTTGTTGGCTACATACTTCTTCTTCTATATAAAACACTTTTCATCAAATCTATCACAACTCAAAGATTTATGAGAGTTTAGTAGGATCGATAATAGTTAAAGACAATAATAACGGGGGAGAAAGATAAATGGTAGATGTTAGACGGCACCTTCCTCTCACTTTGAATCGCTCGTCGTCAAGGGTATCATCATCAAGGCAGCGATGGACGAAGTCTTGCTATGGCTGTGGATTAATATTGATCATCATATCATATTGTCTTGGGTTCTTTAGTGGTCATTACTTTGCAATTATTAATATCGATAATGACTACATACAATTAGCACCCATCGACAACGTTACTTTAACAACGGCTACTGATACTGATGACATTGATAAAGATATTATCGATCAGCCACCACCAGTGATAAACATTATAAACCCATCAATAGTTACATGCAATAATTGCAAAGGTATCTTTCAATACGATCCACCAAACTATTCACCAAATGCATCGACAATCCTCTCCGCGGAGAATATGACCTACAGCGCTAGTTCAAACCCAAAGTTCAGAATCTTCTTCCCAAAACATGATCATATTACTAATCCTGAGTTGTGCATTAAAGAATGGTACGAGAATAAACAAAAGTATCGAGGTAAAGGTATGAGTGTGTGGGAAGAAGATTTAGTTATATATGATGCCTTCTTTAAAGATATACAATGATAAATAGTAGTGATATGTTTTACTTAGAAATTGGCGGTCATAACGGTGTACGATCGAGTAATACAAGATTATTCGATGTTTGTTTAGGTTGGTATGGATTATTGATAGAGCCAATTCCTCGATTATACAATAGAATGGTCAAGTTGAGACCAAATGCACATCATCTCAATATGTGTCCATCGTGTACTGCACCGGACATTGCAATGTTTCATGATATAGAATATACCGATGCAGTAGCCAATGCAGAAGGAGCAACTATGAAAATACACTGTGGTCCTCTATCCCACCCAATAAGTCAATTGGATATACGTCATATTAACTTTTGGTCACTAGATGTGGAAGGATCTGAATTGGCAACATTACAAACTGTCGACTGGGATGCAGTACAAATAGATATTATCATGGCCGAGGCACATAGTCGATTAGATAATTGGTTGCAAATGGCAAGAGAAGTTAGAAGATATTTGAAAGAGAAGGGGTATATACTAATGAAAAGTGTTACAGTGCCCAAAAGTGACATTTTTGTCCACAAGAGTGTTTGTCCCAAATATAAACAATGTGTTATTGATGCTGGTATCTCTAATAACAAAAGTTGAGGTAAAGGACGGTGGAGTTGACACATTCAGATATGAAATGTTCATATGATATTATGATATGGTGTGTTCACATAGTTAACATGTCTGATGGGTGAACACATAAGATATCAAACTGCCGAATTGCATTTGGAAGAAGAGAAGAGAATGGCCTTACTTCAAGAGCGGAAGAGGAGTATCATTGAAAAGCTAGGACTACCCCTAGTATCTAAGTAGAAGTAAAAGTCTATCCGTCTCCATAGATAGATGAGCTTCGAAGTAAACAGTATCCATCTAATCTCTAGATTTAAGTCGGTCTCGTCACTTTCTAGCCTTTCTAATCCATATTCGAGGTGTCGTATAGACGTACGAGGTATCGTTCATCCTACCTTTCTTAAAGTTGAATCGATTGCATCTCACCACTAATCTCCTCACTACCATCATTTGGGATATCATCTTCTTCTATATTAGCCGTGGCGGTGGTATCATTCTCGGCAGTGGTTAGGCCTTCTACTTGAGGTTGTTGATCATTAACAACTGATGGCGTTTGATCATTCTCACTTGTTGGTTGGGTCATGTTATCATTTACCCCCTCAAGTACCGCTGTAGTTTGTCCGTCTGTATCATTCAATTGTTGTTGTTCAGCAGGAGGAGTATTGAACAACTGATCGGCAGGGTCCGTGTTGTTATTCACTGCCGTTGAGGGAGTACTACTGAATAGCTGATTGGCATCTACTTGATTATCATTATTGGGTGGTTGATCAAATGCTTGACTTGCCGCAGATACATTATTGGGCAGCGGTTGTTGAAATCCCCCACTACTAACTGGTGCCTGTTGTTGTACTTGTGGTATACCTTGCATAGCATTATTGTTCGGGTTAGTGGCACCGGAGGCATTATAAGACATTTGACCACTCGGCGGCATACCCATATTAGTATTAACACTTGGTGCCGCTGATGATTGATAAGCTGTCTGTGGCATAAAATTATTGTTCGGAGGCATGGCATTATTGTTTGGAGGCATCTGTTGTATACCCGGTGATGACTCTGATTGATATACACTCGTCTGCTGAGGCATAATACCACCACTGTTTGGAGCAGCCGACTGCTGATTACTAAATCCCGACGGGGTAGTAGTAGCGTTATTATTATTCACCACAGCGGCAGGATTGAACGTGGCATAACTTGGCACCGCCGGCTGCTGCTGCATACTCATATGACCACTACCCGACGAAGAATTAGGTGCCGAATTATAATGCTGTTGACCACCACCAATTAAACTAACCGAATTTGACACAGCGCAATATGCCGGATAACGATTTGGTCCACCATTATTAGTTGTACTTGCAATATATCCTGTTGATCTTGGTGGTGCCGCAAATGAATTAGTAGCCGAGTATGGATTACTTCCTCCTGAAGAGGGTGGCATACCTCCACTACTACTATTACCCGAGTTCGGTGGCATACTATTACCAGACATTGGTGGAGGAGCAACATTACTAGTAACATTCACATGTCCATACTTGGCTTGTAACTCTTTATCATTCGATGAACTATGGAACCCATCTGGTTTATATTTGGAATTTTGTAGTACAGCGGCGGTATTATTCTGTCCACCTCTTCGTGCGTAGGAATGTTGACCACCGGATGATGGTGCAGAAGCTTGACGAGGGGTTGTATTGTTAGCTGATGATGAAGGAGCCGATGGAGTTGAATTGTTGGAAGACGAGTTATTACTTTTTGGTGCCTCCATTCTTGGTGTTGTTACTGGACTTGGCTGCTGTTGTACAGATCCCACTGCTCCTACTGGCTGCTGAATATTAACCGCCTTGACAGGAGACTGCAATGTCGAGACCATATTTGGAGGCGGTGGTAATCCACCCAACGATGTAAGCTTAGCGGGTTGAATAGTTGGGATTGATGTATTATTGTTACTTGGTGGAGCTTGTTGTTGTTGAACCGCTGGACTACTGCTTTCCATCACTGCACTGTTATTGTTATTGTTAACAGGTTGAGGAGTAGGTGACATCATCATACCCATTTGCTGTGGCTGATTAGTAGCAGCAGGTGATGGTGGCATCATATTATTATTAACAGGAGGCATTGGTGGCATACTACTCATATTATGAGCACTACTAACATTAACTTGAGGCTGAGTAGGAACAACACCCGATGTCGGTTGCATTAGCATATCCACTGCACTCATTCCGCCACCACCACCACTACTAGACGGCATACCCCCATTAACCATATTATTATTCACACCACCACCAGGCATAATTGTGGGAGGAGGTGCAATTTGCGTAACATGATTACCCTCATTCTTTAATCGTTCTTCTTCTAATAACGTCTCAGCCTGTAATTGCTTTGGTAGTAAGTATCCCCTAACTGCCTGTGAATTGGCAACATCATATGGTGTTTGATATCCTGATTGTGAATTACTTTTTAGTATAACACTTGAATTACATTCCTCTACTAGAAATTTAACAATTAATAATGATTGTTGTGGTGTAATGTGTTTTGTGGAGGAGGCATGATGTAAGGCCGTGTATCCGAATGAGTCGAGTGTGGTATCGACTATTATATTACGTTGGAATATTAAACATTTTAATACTTGTATTGCACCATATTGTGCTGCTAAGTGTATTGCACATAGTCCATTTGGTTTAATAGGGTTGTAAATGTCTAATTGTTGGTTAGCTGGGTTTTGATCATTAAGTATTTCGAGTGCTAATTGTTCATTGAAAGAGGATAGTGCGGCAATGAAACGTGGTGTTGGTGTTGTTGGTTGTGGTGCTAATGTTTCGGATAACTTTTCTAATTGACTATTTGCCCAGTTAAACATTATTGTATGTTTGTATTGGTTGTTGGTTGTTGAGAGGTACGTGGTTCAATTATTGGTATGGGGTATTGAGTTGTGTTTTTGTGTTGCTTGTCTAAAATCGCCGTACAGAAATTTGTCCGGTGGTGAAGAATACCGATATATTGCTAACGCTATAAAGGGTGTACTATTATGCTGCTCTATTGATATATTGATATATATGGCGCCGCCGATAACAATAGAGGGCCAATCTACATTGAGCTTGTGATGAGTGATGAGATTTGAGTTTCATTTACACGTGTAAGGAGATCATTTCAAAACTCAAAACTCAACTCTCTACGATATCTCGTCATCTCAATCGTATAAATACTTATCATCTCAAATATTGTTTGGCAGTGGTTTCTATTCGAAGTAAATCTATCAAACATTATTCTTACATTGCTTGTTAATATTGTCATTATATTTTATAAGGTGAGAGTTTGTGTAGAGTTAATTTGGATACCGATATCAATATCGATTGCAAAATATTATTGCAATTGCATACATCACATACACCTTCTCTCTTATGGCCTACCATTGATTGCTGATAGTAGTATCTGCTATGAGATTATCTCCTATTATATTAGTCAGTATCTTCGGAAGCTTAGTAGTTAACACCGCGGTAACTTCTAGTAGTACTTGCTGCTGTTATGTAAAGGCTGACGGTGATACAGAAAATTGCAATGAGCCATACACGACACCTTCAGTATCAACTATAAGGATTGGTTATCCTAAAGGGTTAGGGATGGGACCACGCATCTCTGCAACACTTTGCTGTGAAGATCCAAATCATCAAATTATTGATTCAGATTGGTGTGAAGGTTCGGCTGGAAAGGAGGAAGAGATGGAGTTAATTTCTCAAATATATAATGATAATTTTAATAACGATACGGCGGAAAGTCTCTCTGAAGTACTAGCCGAGGCTGATGCAACAACTACAGACACAACAAATACAACTAATACCACGTGCACTGGGGAATCTGGTTACCCTAGCCCCAAACCCAAGTACAGTATTACCACTCCAACTATTTGCAGTAAAGAATCTGGTTTATGTGCCTCATGTGAAGTTGGTCTTGGTAAATGTTCCTGTAGTAGAACTTGTGCTGATGGTTCAACAGAATTAGGCGTGAACGACATGGTTGGTGGCTGTTCAACTTCGGAACCGTCGTATGAGTATGAGGATTGCAATAATGAAGATCCTGGTTTATGTACTACTACTACTACGGATGGATATGAAGATCATAAACTTACTGCAGATGGGGTTGATTATTATTTTATAACTAGAAAAACGTGTTCAGGGAATTCGGCAGGTACAATGTCAAGTAGTAGTTCATTCGTTATGATGTTGTTGGCATCTGTTATTACTATTGGGGCAGTCGGTGTACTTTAAGTAGTCGAGTATAAATTATCAGGGAAACTTACATGGGTAGAGAGTGGAATGAATCATTATAGCTATGTTAACGATACTAAGTCGTAAAGTCTTACTAGTCTTCTATTCTTAGCTATTGGGCAGTCCTAGCTTTTCAATGATACTCCTCTTCCGCTCTTGAAGTAATGCCACCCTTTTCTTCTCTTCTTCCAAATGCAATTCTGCAGCTTTGATGTCATCGAGCTCCTTCCGAAGGCGTGCCTCAACGTACAAGAGAGGCATACCTCTAACAAATTGGTAGATTGATGATAACTTCCTTCGTCCTAACTTTCTACGTCCTATATTACGACCATTTGGCATTGTAATTGCCGCTGCTCTCTCGAACCAGTCGATCATAAGAGGCAATACTTTGAACTCCCACTCAAAGAATGGCAGCATGTCTAAATCGTCATAGGACAAAAGAATCTTTATCATTGCAACTTCTTTCTTATCCTCCATTCGGTTCACTTGTTTAAATTGTTCTAATGATTGATCAATAATTCTTAATGAGAAGATAATATTCTCAATAATGTGGTTGGATAGGAAGGTGGCATTGACACTTGAAGTATCACAAAGGAGTTTTGAAAATGCCGACTCAACTGTGGGAGAACTTATTCCATTGCTAACTTGTTGCATTCCAAGCAAATTCAACGTAATTAGAGCTCCATTGTTTGTGTAAGGGAAAGTGCATACGCTGCGACTGCTTCGTCATCTATATGTTGTTGCCTGAGATCTCAAGTCTTTCCAATTGTGAGTTGGGATTCCTTAATATAGTTGAAAGTTGTGGTTATTACAAGATATAGATATTTTAAATGGTTATGATGTTTCAATACAGGTACCAAAGCATCTAATCCCTCGTTGTTGATTTCATTACTTCGAAGATCAAGAGTTTGTAATTCGGTGGCTGTGTGTTGTAGTAATGTCGCTAATGCTCTACATCCATTAGTACTGATATGATTGCTCTGCATAGAAAGATTCTTTAATTGAGATTGCATACTCAAAGCTGTAACTATATCGACTATTCCCTCATCTGCAATTCCATTATTATCTAGCTCCACAATCTCTAATGATAATGATTTGTTTGTACGATTACCAATTGCCAATGCAAATTGGCGGCATTCCTCAACTCCAAAAACACATTGATCAAATACAATTGTCCTTAGACAATCGTTACACTCGAAGAATGGATAAAGTATTGTGAATAATCTACACTCCGACATATTCAAACTATGAATATCCAATACGTGGATTGATTTGTTGTGGCTTACGCCCTCGAGAAATGGTATGAGAACGTCACTAACACTTTCACCATCTGGCGGATCGAATTGCCGAATATATAAAGTGTGTAAAAGTTCATTAATACCAATGAAATATCCCAACCATCCCATATCATGAGAGCTTTCTGGAACATAATCTTCCTCGGCTTGTTCGTCATCTACCCATGACGAATCCATAAGTCTTTAAAGACTGGACAATCACCACTTCGCAGTCCACGAAGAATATTTCTATTAGTAGTACTGCTTGCAATATCATCATATGTATTAAGTGTAGCAGCTTGTGCATTATATTGATCGATGTTCATATTGCAATTGAATAAAACAGTACACAACACTAAATCCTAGTTCTTGTGTATCTTATGTTCTTCTTCTTTAATGTAGACCAATACCAAACTGCAAATTAAAACACTGTAATAAATACTTAATATCAGGATAATAATGATGCTGCGGCCGATAGACGATTAAGTGCATACATAGTATGTATTGCATGCTTGGTGTTGTTTCGTGTGTGTTCGACTCTCATGGTATCCTAAAAGGATACCAAAGAACATAGATAGTGACGAACGTCAAACGGATAAGCCTCAAATTTTCAAAACAAACAATCAAGTAATCAACTACCAAACTATTGTCCATAGCAGCGCAAAGCTTACCACTATTATTGATTATCAATAATAAATCGTCTATTATCATCTAAAGAAATATCATCGTCGTCGGCTCTGCTCAATAATAATCGGTAAGTTGCAATATGCTTTTTGAATTTCCGATTGTAAAAAGTATAAGGTGCACCTTCTTAGACCTTCTTATGATGTTTGCTAACTGCTATTACCTCTTTGTACCCAACCTCAATATCTCATTCAGTATATTATCAAAAGAATATAAAGATGGCATTCCGCGTAGTAGAAAAATCATACTTCACCTTCGAATCCGATCTACCACCCCAAATTCGATCAATGCACCCCTCTGGCATATTACATGCCTTTCGTTCAACTCCACTACCATCATCCATTGCAGCCCAACAACCAATTAGCAATATACAACCACAACGTTCGGAACATACCTTTGCATGGATATCCAATTCACTCCACATTGAAAGTGCCATACAACATTTAGAACAGAATGGTAATTTCAATCGTCAACATAACATTGTTTTTATACCCTATTCTAATAAACAAAATTGGATTAATGTTTATCCACATGCCTCACCAAGTATGGAAGTTGATGGTGCTGGTAAAGTGATTGTTTATTTGAATTATCGTCCTTATCCGAATGGATTGAGTGAGTTACCTATTAGTAGTAGCGTAGGAGGTATTGGGGGTGGATTGGATGTTAAACCAAGTGCTACTAAAAAGAAACGTACAAGTAAGAAGAATATATTAAATAATAGCAGCTACATGCCCGATGCTGAACGTGATGAATTACATATTGAAATTTATAATTATATGAATTGGTTACATGGTAAGTTGGCCGAGATTGAGAGTAAGGAGGAGGGTGCGGGTGTTGTGTTAAAGGCGGAAGAAGTGGATGGCAAGGAGGGTAGTGCAGATGCTGGTATGAAGACTGAGGAAGAGGATGGTAAACCCTCAGCTGCCGCAAAGAAGAGGAATACAAGTGGTGTAGACATTGCCGAATTGAAGAATGTGGTTAACAAGTTGGAACAGGCATTTGCGGTTATTCCCAATCTCAAGTTGGAAGAAGAAGCGGCCGTTGGTAGTACCGAGGCTGCTGCCGTATCCACTAATGCCGCCGTGGCTGCTGTTGGGGATATGCCGCCGCCCCTTCCCGATGTGTTGGGTAACACTACCACCGAAGCAGTAGCAACAGCCGCTGCCGCATCGAATGAAATGGTAGTGGAAGAAGAAGAAGAAGAAGCACCACCCTTCCTCGAGGAGGCATTAACCACAGCCTTATCCGAACTAGTTGCCGAACGTGAGGCATCTGGCAAACCTAAACGTCGTTCTCGTAAACGTCGTCGTCTTGGTGGTGACGATGGTGGTAATAAGAAGAAGTCGGCTAATCGTGGACATTCACGTGTGCCCGGTGATTTTGATAAAATGTTTGATAAGTTGGTGGAGTATAAGAATGAACATGGTGATTGTATGGTACAGAAGAGTTATTCTGATAAGAAGGTATGTATGTGTGGTTTTGTTTTGTGTGTGTTTTTGGGCGTGTGTGATGTATGATTTGTGCAAACCATGTGTGCATATCATGTGTTCATATCATGTGTTCACATCATGTGAACAAACTATACCCCCGTGCCGTTCACTAACTCTCCTCCTCTCTCACACTATCTCTACTCACTACTATACATCAACAGCTTGCCAATTGGGTACGTGGTTTACGCGAGAAGAAGGCATTGAACCTAACCAAGGGTATCGATATCGAAGTCGTTGAGGAGGGAAAGCAAGCCCGTGCCAAGACATTAACCGCCGAACGTGTCGAACGGCTTAATGCATTGGGATTCGTATGGGCCCCGGCCGGTCCCAAGGCCAAGTGGGAAGATCGTTTCAAGGAGTTGGTGGAGTATTATGATACGAATGGCAAGTGGCCTAGTCAATCTCATGGTACCTTGGGTGAATGGGTACATAAACAGAGACAGGCGTATAATAAGAATGATCCCAAGTACATGGCAACAAAGGCCGTAAAGGTACGTGTGTTTGAGGGTATGTTCGTTGTTCATAATGTATTAACTGACACTTCTCTTTTGTCCATAGTTGGATGAGGTAAACTTTGAGTGGACACCTCGTGGTAATACGAGGATGAGTTGGGAAGAGGGGTTCGATATGTTGGTACGTGGTTTATATGTGTATCCGTTTGAGTATGTTTACCACTCGTCTTACCCTGCATAATATCTCACCCTTCTTCTACATACCTACCAACTTCTATAGTTGGCATTCCGTCAGACCAATGGTCATTTCAATGTGCCATGCCCTCCTGTTGGTGATGATAAGAAGTCGAATGAGAATCGGCTATACAAATGGGTACAGAGCTTACATGCCATGTATCGATCATTAACATCGGGACGTAAGAGTGGTTCATTGAATGACGAACGTGTTGCATTGTTGATTAAGCATGGGTTTGTATTCCATTGAGATTGAGGTTATGAGGGAGGGGAAACAATTTTGATATAGTTTAGTGAATTTCTTGTGTAATGATTGGGGAAAATGGGGGGTCTAATATAGTTTCATGATAAGTGTGTGTAAGATGTGATAGTTATTGTGTTACAACTTAATATTGGATACCTAGGTTATAATTGTATATCTCTCTTCCAATTCACTCAACCTGTACACCTTCTATTCTTCTTTTTCTACATTCATGTACTTCTTATACAAATCATCCATCCCTTGACAAAGCTCCTCGTTTTCTTTCTTATACTCTTGGCATTTACTACGGAAGTATGTGGCTGTTGATTGTATGCATTTGGAGCAAGCCTTTCCCCAGTCTTGATTGCAATGCAAGTATTGACACTCTGAGCTGCAGAAATTATGAAAACATTCATCACATTGGCCTCCCTCGCCTTTACTCTCGACACATTCCGCACAGATTACTTTTTTACAGCCAACTCTTACGTATTTATGATTACTTGTGCAATCATTACACTTCGTTTGATCACAATGTGTACATGTATTCTTTAATGTACATTCATTGCATAGAGCCAATTCACAACCTCCACATACTTCCTCCAATGTATCACATTTGTTGCAGTAATCTTCTCCACATCCCCCACACTCATTACTAGGCACAACACATTCTTTGCAGTAGTAAGTTTCACAACCGTGGCACCACTTCATATATTCATCCCCATCATCATCATGACAATCATCGTCAAAACAGAAATGTTCTAAACACCCCGAGCAAGTATAATTCTGTGTACCCAAACAGCTAGGAACAATATTAGGCCGATTGCAAAATGCCCACATTCCTGATCCAGTTGTTAGACAGGTAGTCGTACATTTTGAGCACTTGTATTGAAATGATGATAGATATTCATTGTATCTCTCTAAAAACTGATTCATCTCTTGGGATATGTTGACTCGGAACTTTTTGGGGAGATGTAATAACTTTAACGTACGTCCACCATAATACTATCGAGGATAGGAATAACAATAGATTCGGATAGTAAAGGTTCTGGATCAAGCACTGGATTCTCTTGCATCCTCACGAGACTTATATCTAATTGTTCTAATACTGTCGATGAACGTATGGTATCCAAACAACTACCTGTAATGTTTACACAACCAGCCAACTTTAATGTTTTTAAATTGGCAGCAGATGCGTCGATGAACTTTAGGATAGTAGTAATATGATCGTCTGTCAACTTTGCAGCTAAAGTTTTATCAATATCACCAAAATCAAATACGGTTAATTGTTGTTGTTGTTCGTCCTCGTTTGATGTAGCAGCGGACATAATTGCATTGCTCGTTTGTGTTTGTGATGCACCGTCTTGTGTTACAGCTATTGCAAACATCACAACCGACGGTACTGCTAAATATGTCGCTACATTTGTTAATATGCCGTCAGGCAAATCATTAATACGTATGTTTGTAGCAGTAGCAGCAGTTTTCCTACGCTTGCTGCTTATTACTTCGTTAGTAGTTGACATATTATTATAATTGTTATCCTGTCTTTTTGTTAATGCTTTGTATGTGTTATGAAAATGATTAGACGCCACCGTCACTGATAAATCCTGATACTACCTATAGTTAATAATTACTGTGATGATAATAAGAATGTACTTATCATATATTAACACATGGAGATGACAATGTTGTTGACATATCCTGATGAAGTATGTATCGTTTGAGCAAGGCATGTGAAACTTTTTTCTTTATCTTCTGGAACTTTATTTTATAACAAGAAGTTCCACTGTGCTTCCCTCTGCAATTTGGCCATCAAGTGGTGGTGCGCAATCATGTAGGGCTGCAATAGTGGCTGTTTGGGATTTTATAGGTGTATAATAAGTTGTTGAATACTATCAGCATGATTGCAAGTCCTTCCACCATACTTCTACAGCCCCATTAGGCAGGTTTCTTGTTGAGAATCTCATTTTTGCCGACTTTCAACCAATGTTTGGGCATCAAGTGGGGGTATAGCGGCATACAGGTGCTACAATAGTAGATGTTTGGTATTTTATAGGTCTGTAACAAGTTGTTGAACACACCCAGCATGATTATAACACCCTCCACCATACTTTTACAGACCCATGTAGGCAGGTTTCTTGCCTCAGATTGGCACAATTTTTTTGATTTCCTGCCAACTCTCAAACAAGTTTGGCCATCAAGTGGTGGTATGCCATCATGTAGGTGCTACAATAGTGGTTGATTGGCATTGT
>Ga0075437_13731_pt1 | contig 21412 bp, 22 predicted proteins | sample MintriMetagenome_FD_74266 | JGI IMG/M metagenome (GOLD analysis project Ga0075437, IMG submission 74266) | Marine eukaryotic communities from Monterey Bay, USA to study complex ecological interactions - Minidiscus trioculatus and... | ecosystem: Environmental > Aquatic > Marine > Unclassified...
GCCCGACGGCTTGGTCGGCCGCCTTTTGGTGGTTGGTGATTAGCGGGTGTTGTATTAGACATTGTATAGGGTGTTGCCGTTTAACCACTATTGTACTAACAAATTTTGTAGATCAGAACGGTAGGAGGCATAAGCTAGTTTATTTATATATTTTTTTACACAACACTAAAAATTATAGAACCTCTAGTTTTTAGATAGGTGAGGGCCAAAAGCTCACCTCTCTTCGAGTACATAAAATTTTACTAAGCGCTGATACCTATGCTAGTTAGGAAAGCACACGTTATGAATTATTGATGATGGCAGTATATGAGAGGACGGAGACAAGGAGAACACATAGACAACAATGATATTGCATTATCCTATATCGATTATGCTTCAACAGATAATTAATGAAACTCCAATTGAGATCACTGTTATAATTAATGGCGTTGGAGATACTACCACACAAGCAATTTATGATGAGAGACCCTCACCCTTGGATGATATGGGCATGGAGAAGAATAATAACTTGGTTACTGTTCAAGTTGCTGCCGATGATGTTGAAGATTTAGCAAACATCGGGGATACTAACCAAGCAATTTGTGATAGAGATGATGACAGGGCCATACATCTGGATGATACAGGTATGGAAAAGAATAATTGTTTGTTTACAGTGCCACCTAACACCACTACAAGGAAAAAGGGGAAAGAAAAGACAGCTCCTAAAAGTTCTTTAGTTCAATCAGTTCAATCTGCATTCAATCATCAAGAACGTAACACCGTACACCATATGAGTAGCCATCTATCAGATCAATCAATCTATGCCTTTCACTATGACAAACGTAAGTCAGACGAGAGTGATTTGCAAGTACAACAAGAGATGCCAAGAGATAACAACTTACGTGAGAGGAGAATTGGTGTCGTAGATCTCGGCCATGAAGTTCGTGTGGGAGATGCTTGTCCAGGAAAGTCCACGTTTGTGCTGTTTTGTCGTGTGTTATAGTGTGTTTAATATGAAGTCTTGGTGACTTGGCTGTTCATCTTACCTTTATCTGCCTTATTTGATTGCCTTTGTAACCTTAATGTACTAAGATACTACCATCTCTCTTTCGTCTCCGTACACCGTTACAACGCGCATCTTCCAGACTTTGAATTGGATGACACAAACGGAATAAAGCATAGACTTTCTTCATATAGAGGGAAGAGAATCCTTCTGTCTTTCTTCAGGTAAGTGTTAGAGTTGTATTGTAGATGTCAGCGCTCCTATCTTTTACATCTTCTACTCTCTCCCTAGGTTTGCCGCCTGACCCACATGTCTATACAATTTGGATATGCTTACAAAACAATATGAGTATCTGAAGAAGGCAGGTATTCTGATAATATGCATATTCCGGTCTACACCAGAGAACATTCACAAGTTTGTGACTGGTTCGGTTGGGGAAGGAGTACTTGCCTTGAGTGATAGGAAAGGTACCGCATACAGTGAGTAGATTTGTGAAGAGTAAACCATGTGTAAAGTCTATATCTCAGCATGTGCCCCTCTTTTTGCTTTGTCAGAATCTTTTCAGATGGATAATTCAGCCCCTAACTTACATGGTACAGGAAAGTCAAATGGAGCTCATCAAAAACTTTAGAAAGAAGTACAAAAGATTTATAAAGTTGAGCACCTTTAGTGATGCCAATATTGGTGCAATTCGTCTTAGACCGGCAGATTTCCTCATTGATGAGAATGGTATTGTCGTAGATATGTTTAAAGCCTACGAAGTATCAAAGCAATCTCATATGCCCATTGATAGGATTGAAGCTTTTATTCCGCCGGAGAAAAGATGTGATTGTGGGAAGAAGGATTGTATATCCCCATCTTGTCGAGAACAGTGGAAGGAGGGGAACATGCAGGTTATTACAATGTAATATGCTCATCGAGAGAAGAAGTGGGGCGAGGTGGATACATAAGTCTTTGAGGTTTGAATCATTTGACAGTTGAATGACGATATCTTGTTCCTGAGCACACATTGCCTTGAGTGAGATATCTGATATGATTGCAGATGATCATCAAACACTGATAAGTAGTCATCGACAGAGACAACAGATAAACAAATAAAAGGTTATGTACAAATCACTACTAGAATAGGCTTATAAGATTTGCTATCTACTTTGGACATTAGTATGATATCAAATCATTATATTGGTGCCGAATTTCCTACTTTCTCACATTGTAACACACTCACTTTGCTCCTCTCCCCTTTGCTTGATAATGTTGCTAACGATATATTCTCCATCCACTTCATTTTCATCTGGGACGTCAATTAAAACGCGAAGGTTACGACCTAAGATACTTTTGGGCTTTAACGTTGTATCGGCAAAGTGTACAGAATATCGCTTTGTTTTCTTGTCCCGACGCCTAACATCACCAATTTTCCCATTCAAAGAAGCATCAGACTGAAGCCCCATACAAAGAACCGGTGTACCTGGTTGAATCCACAACATCTCATCATCACAGTTACTTGCAAGGGAAGGAGGATCATTCTTTGTCACTCCCGACAAGGCATACTGAGTTTGTCCGTAATACCCAACAACTCTCATTTGAAAAGGCCGTGCATTCACATCAAGAGGGTTCTCGATCAATACATTTCTCCATTTAGCTTGTTCAAAAAACACACCCAATCCCTCAGTCTCTGGATGATCCGGACCATTAACGAGCTTGGAAGATGCTATTAGCTTAGTCAAAAGTCTGTGGCATTCGATGCCACTGGAATGAGAAAACAGAGGCATATGTAAGTGAGCATTGGCTCAAATAACGACCACGTTGTAACAAGATACTCACTATCCGGATTGAAGAAGAGCCAATACGAAGCTCTTTCCATAGTATATCGTGTCAGCACAATTCTCACCATCTTCTGACACGGCTCTGTAGTAGCCCTTCCTCACTTTGGGTAATACAGTAGCCTCCGACCGTGCAAACTCGTTCTCCTCTCGAATACCCACGTGCTTTCTACTAAACTTCGCCTTTTCGGCCTCAAGAACTCGTTCCATTTGTTTTGCCTCTTCGACGTCCCCAGCTGCCTTGCATGCTCGAATAGCCTTTTCTGAATATTCGATGACTTTGGCATCGTTTTCAGGGCTACGAGTACACGAGTACAAACGAGCAAGATATTTATAGGTATCACACTCCATGGAAGTTGGCGCCGAACTAACTTTGGTACCTTTGACATAAGGATCGTTCTTCTTCCAATCACTAATTTGGTCAAATAACATGATGATTTCTTCCCCAACTTGGCACCCCTCTTCGATTCGACTCTGATCGGTCATAGAAAGGGTCTCAATAGCAGTGAGTTTATGAAACTTGATCATACACCGAGCCATGTTGTTCAAGATCATGACGCCCTTCCCTTTTTCAGTAAACTCGATTCCCTTAAACATTTTGTGAGCGTTCTCAAAATAATTTAAGCATGCATCGGACATAGTTACCGCAAGATCACTGTGGTAGAGGAAGAGGAACAGTAAGTTTACGCAATGATATTTACTACCAAACAATAAACTAACTTCTTACCCTTGATAATCTTGAAGACAGTGGGGGCATTTTACCCAGTGTTTGATGAAGCGAACATTCTGTGGTTTCATCCCCTTGGATTTTGCATAATTTTTGAGACAGGATAGATGTACAAACCTGTCACGATGATGAGAAAGTTAGATGTGTGCTAAGATAATAACAAACTGCAAATGAAAACACCCATCTCACCCCATATTACCTCGGCAGCTGCAGTCTCTCACTAAAGGGTTTCCGTCGTCATCAGCTCCGCCATCTAAGCAGACCCAGCATGCTGCTTCATTAGTGATTTTTCTGGCAGGTTGTATGGATACTTTTTTGTCATCAGCAACCGTATAATCATCACTACATGCAAGCATTGCACGTACTGCGTCATCACTCATATTATTCACAATTTCTGCCATTTTCTTAATATCTTCTTCGTTCATATTTGGTTGATGCTGCAAGAGTGGATTAGATGCAATGGACTTTGCATAATCGGGGTTTCCTCTTAATACAGCCTCGTAGCCGCTACGATCATTCATCATTTTAGCGAGTTGTTTCGGATCCGACATTATCTTCTTCATCTGTGAAACTTGTTCAAGCGTAGGCGGTGGCAACGGTGCTGCTGGTTGTGTACTGGTTGTTGCAGTGGCTGACATTTCATTTACAACTGAACGAGCAGCATTCACATCATGCTGCACCATATTAAAAGGTCTGCCGCGATTCTCATTATCACGCCCTCCTTTGCCTTTCACCTTTTTGGAATGTTTATCTTTGGATCCAACACAACCCTTTTCTTTATTATCGTCCTTGCAGTAATCATTATTTAGATCGATCTTTTCAATAGGAATATCCGATTCAATACACTCCTTACACCGGCGTTGTGTTTTGTTTTGCCATTGTTTCTTGCTATATGATGCTGTAGTCAAATCCTTATGGCACGCACCACAACTTTTAGTTTCCTCTCCCTTTTTCATCTTTAGAAATAGACACATATGTCGTTAGTATTATTAAAGTTGCAATAATTTACGAAGCACGTGTATGCTCCAACATTTAATAACACCACATATAATAGCAGCATCACTTACCCTGACTTCCAATCAATAATGTACGATAATACAGAGAGCAAATACAAATGTATGTTGATGAAATGGAAACGGTATCCTAGGATACCCTGCCTGCTTGCATTGTCATTCTCCGAGATTGGAGGGATGGGATCTGATATCTTACCTCAAAGTATGATAAACTCTCATGAACTTTTTCTCGGCTGGTTGATATGGGAATGTATCATTTATGTAGTGTTTTAGTAACCAAAGCTATACGGTGTTTTGTTCATGATCGTCGAGTTATTGACTTACTTTAAAACTATGACCACAACTCTTGTACAAACCTACCAGACACGGCCATCTTATCCAAGTATGCCTTGGCCTTTTCTCTACTCATTCCACCGTGTTCAGAAATGATATCCTGCAAGGTATGATCAACATCGGCACCCATCTTGACTGCACCACAAACAAAGATTGAACCCTTCTCATCATGAATTAACTTCCATGTTTCTTTGCCCTTCTTTGACAATAAGTGCTGTACATATACCTTCTGGGACTGTTCACGAGAGAATGCCAAGTGAAGTTCCGTCAAGGTACCATCATTTTGAAACGACTCCAATTCATCACGGTAGATGTAGTCAAGTTTTCTGTCCTTACATCCAAAGTATAGAATGGCTGAACCATGTTCGACACCCATCTTACGTCCATGAGAGATGTCTTGAAGAATGGCACGCATAGGGGCAATGCCCGTTCCAGGACCAAACATTAGGACAGGACGTTCCACTTGCTTGGGTAGACGGAATGTCGATTCACGAACAAATGCACGAACCATATCACCGCACTTTAAGCCAGCTAGATGACTTGAACATACCCCCTTGAAGATCTCTCCATTCTTCTTCGTATCCTCCAACACTGCCAATGTAATGTGTATAGTCTTGGGGTATACAATCGAACTTGATGATATAGTATAGTATCGTGGTTGCAATCGAGGGCAGATCATAATAAAATGTTCCAAAGGCATTGCAATAGAGGTACACAATCGTGTTACAATATCGGCAATACCAATATGTGACTCGACAATCTTCTCTTTGTATTCAGCCTTGCCCTCCTTGGAACTCATACGTAGTAATGCCTTACGATCTATATCATTTTGGGCGTAGGGTGCAATTTGTTTCAAGTCCGATCGTCGTGGAGGACCTGTCAGGTCGCAATACCGCTCGAGACATTCACGTACTGTACATGGCGTTGGGAATGGTAATGTATGCTTCTTATCATCCATTTCTTTATTTGGTACAAGATGAAAAGTTTCATCAAGGTTATAACCCAATGCGGTTGCAACTGCCTCAACTACAAGACTATCATTCTTGGGTAATATACCAAGATTATCAGCAGTTGTATACTTCATCACATTCATATGATTTGAAATATCAATTTCCATATGGATTGTTGATCCAGGATCATTCGGTGAACGTAATTCACGTGTGGTCACTACTGGACAATCAACTGCCTGTGTATAATGTTTGGATGATGTTTGAATGTTTGATGATATATCTTCCTTCTTCTCTTCTTGGGTTAAGCTTGAACTGTTGACATACTCGACAGAGTATGGACATGACGGTAATGATGTTGCGGAACTTCCCCCATTGGTAGTGGATTTGACAATTGGACTCTTGACATACTTTTTCACCAGACTAGGCCATAGCACATTATCTTTCCAATTCTCAAAATCACCTCTGTTAAAGTTGAAATTAAAGAGAGCAATGAGTTGCAAGTTTCCTCCAAAGGTCAAAAGATATATACAAATAAATACATACAACAAAGTGATACGTACTCTAAATCATCATCATCATCACCCAATCCTAACTTCACAATCCTTGATGCACCACATTTATTCAAAGATAAATCAACAAACTTTGACATATTATTATAATGCTCATATTGTTTATTCCCCAAACCAAATACTGCATATTCTAAATCATTTAAAAATGTTTTATCCCTTTCTGTTGAACTGTTGTTGTTGGTAGTATCGGCTGAATTGCTATTTGAAGAGAGGGTGGCTTCGTCTAAACTAACTGTACTATCGGCTGCATTCAAATCACCTTCATTAACCTTGTATATATTCGTAATACCACTTTTACCCTTCATAATATTCACAAATTGTTGTGCATTATCGGTTGGTTCGCCTTCACCGTAGGTTGCCATTAGAAATATTGCCTTGGATTTATTGTTATTAGTTGTATCACGATAATGTTTATGGGTTAATGTTGCTCTTATCAAAATGGCATCATCGTCCATTATCTCTTCACTTCCCTTTTCGCTACATTCACGATGTGCCAATTGTAAACTTAATTCATCATCATTATCAATAACATCTTGTAAGTCAACTATACGTTCGACATGAAAACCATGTGTAGAGGCCTCGTTTGATAATTGCTTTGCAAACATTTGTGCTGTGCCGGTTTGTGATCCGTAGTATATTGTTAGATGTCCTCCTGGATATTTCTACCGGTATTGTTTGGAGAGAGAGTATAGTATATTGAGAGTGGAGTCTATTAGAGCACACACTAGCAAAGTTATAAAAAACAAAGCCAACAAGATATTACCGAGCGATCTAACTCCTTAACAGTCTCCTCCTCAACCACCACTCCACTACTACCATTATTGTTATTCTTACGCTGTTTGATATAATAGAATGTAGTACCCAATAATAATATAGTAGTAATACCAAATGTTAGTACTGTTGTTTCTAATGGTGATAATTGATCTAAACTCATTGTATGATTTATTTTATATGTAGTATATACGCCGAGATGTTGGCCGTAGTATTTACTAGATATATCCTTAAGCGATACCTGCCTGTAGTCTCGTCCAAAGGCCGTCTATTGCAAGCAAATTGCCAGAATAAAATTGTTGTATGTTGTTAGTTGCAAGCTTGAGCTGCATGCAGCGGCTTTGATTTTCTGACTCAGTGTTAACACAAGGACAAGAAGCACAACCTCAAAGATATTTATGCATGTCAACTCTTACTTGCAAATCTGTCTATAGAGAATTGCAAGGCGTTATTGACAAAGCGCTTATATCATATTATATGTGTATATAGTTCTAGATTTGTCTCTTTCAATTGGTGTGACCCGTGACGTGAGTTGAGGGTCACAGGACCAATTTATTATTTTGAGATGAGATTTATTAGATACATATATAGGAGTGGTCATGAAGTAATCGACATCGGATGTTGACAATAATCACTTTCATACACTAATAGTACAGTCAATAAATAAGTTGTTAAAAGGTCTTCCGAGTAGAAGTAGTCCAAGTTATTGTGCATTTATATTCATTGAGTAGTAAGGGTTTTTATAAAGTGTTCACATCTTGTGCACTTCTTTTGTAGCCCGAGTACAACCTGCAAACAAAGAGTACCAAAGACAGACTACTATCATCAAGATAATCATCAGTATTTGCCCATAAATATTCGATCTATTAACGTACGATATTACGGGCATAAACAGAGTTACAATGAGCACTACGACCACATCTGATGATTGCAATGGCGCGTCAAAGTCAAATGATGATGGTGTATGTGAGGTGAATGATATATTACGAAATATTAGTACTAACGATGATGATAATAATGAGATATTGTTGGATATATGTGCCAATTGTGGTAAGGAGGGTAGTGATGTTAAGAATACATGCAATAAGTGCAATATGGTTATATATTGCAATGCCGCATGTAAAAAGAAACACCGATCAAAGCATAAGAAAGCTTGTGACAAGCGAGTAGCTGAATTACACGATGAGAAACTCTTTAAACAGCCACCGTTACTACATGAAGATTGTCCAATCTGTTTCCTAAGAATGCCTACACTTGATACAGGGAGAAGATACAAATCATGTTGTGGAAAAATTATATGCAATGGATGTAGTCATGCACCTGTTTATGATAACCAAGGCAATAAAGTTACTGGGAAATTGTGTGCCTTCTGCAGAATTCCTGTACCTGAATCAGATGAGGAGGTTATTGGAAGAATGAAAAAACCAGCTGAGACCGGAGACCCAATTGCAATCTTCAACATGGGAGTTTACTATTATGAAGGTTTGTACAATTTGCCACAGCATTATACCAAGGCATTAGATTGGTATCAAAGAGCAGCAGAACTTGGACACGCTGGAGCACAGTTCAATATTGGTATTACTTATATCGATGGTGGAGGTATAGAAGTGGATAAAAAGAAGGCAAAACATTACTATGAGCTAGCAGCTATGCAAGGAGATTCATATGCAAGGCATAATCTTGGTGTTATTGAGTTTCAGGAAGGCAATATGGATCGAGCTACGAAACACTTCATTATTGCGGTGGAGGGTGGATACAATGATTCTTTGAACTCTACGATATCAAAATATTTTACGAGAATGGCTATGCAACCAAAGACGTCTATTCTGATGCTTTACGAGCTTATCAGGAATACTTGAGTGAGATTAGAAGTGCGCAGAGAGATGAAGCCGCTTCATCTAGTGTACAGTATCGTTACTATTAGGTGCAGGGTATAATATACAACTGTAACCCCAAGGTTCTTTTACTGGATTAGATACAACTTGTCAGTTTTACTTTAACCAGGACTAGATAAAACGCCATCTATCCTAACTTCACTTAGAAATTAATGTTTCTTCACTGCTTTGAAAATTCCGTCTTTGATACATCTACTTCCCCATTCTTCATTTCATATACATAACATACCACTTTATTGTTTTGAACGGCCAGTAATATAAAAGACGGATTGACATCTACTGTTGTTGCTGAGTAGGCTCCAGTGATTGATCCCTATGAATGAAGAATGTTTATATGAATCGATTAGATTAGATTGAGTATAGAAAAAGTCAAATTGAACAAGTGCATAGAGAAACTATATACTCACAGGGAAAATGTAGTGACCTCCTGGTAAATAGCAAGATATAAGACGTATGAAGTATACAGTAGACATCCATTAGAAATCTAATTGAAAAATGCAAGAACAATATCACATCACTTCAATCATACTTGATATGCACTACTTACCTTCATGTTCAACAACACCTTCTTTCCTTCTATTACCACATACCAATATATCAACATTTAACTTCCTCCGCACCATACCTAATGCATTCAAATCACCCCATGGAACAACCTGATGTCCACCGATTATCCCAATCCGAAATTGACCAAGACGTATCACTTTAGTTTCTGGAAATGATGGTAATGACGAGGAGGTTCTCAAACCTGATTTATCTCCTGTGTTAGATGTGGTATCATATTCTCCCGCAACACAATGGACACAAGTACTACTACCACCAACCAAGTTACGCAACTTGTCATACTCTTCTTTAGTACCAATGTTACCTGTACATATGATATGTTGCATTTTGTTGGGAACTAACATCTTTTGGAATTGTTCTGGTATATTTGTTGATCGGGAGGGCATGTGATAATCTCCTATTAGGAGTACTAGCTCCCCAAAGTTTGCTGACATGATGAGATACTATTATCGAAAATAGATGTGATCGTGAGAAAGATATTGTACGTATATTATAAAGACAATATGTTGCAGATATTTTACTCCTCGATTAAATTATACAGCACGGCTATTGCAAGTATTATATAATGTTTTGAATAATGTAATATGACGGCTCTGTATTGGGCAATGCAAAGGCTGCTAGCTTGCTACTAATCTCAAACTCTTCACTCTGCTCGCTACTAATCTCAAACTCTTCACTCAATCTATGGCGATCGAACGAAGTTACGTTCTATCGCCAAACCAAGAGTTGAGCCAAACTAAAAATGAGGCTCTCGGGTAGAGCGGCAACAGCAGAAGAATCTACACGCCTATTACCAAGGATAAGGAAGTATAGGATATAGAACATGACCACTGATAGCACTACTCTCGAGGGTAACCCGTTCTCGCCGCTGGCAAGTACCACAAAGAGCAACACCTCCAACAATGTCTCAACAATTGCAAAGGACGATAATACCAATCCTTCTCCAAAAGGTAAAGCTGTAGGATTTGCAACTACAACAACTATATCCAATAGTACCGGTAGTACCAAAGAAGAAGAATTACAACCATTAACAAAATCTACATCCAGTACTATATCAGCTGCATCAGATGACCATACAACTGCAACACAAACAGTAAACAACTTAAAACAAGATTTATACAATGTACAAGCTAAGCTCGAGAAGGCACTCCGATTACAATCGAAATCATCCTCCGATATATTACAAAATAATAAACATGCCGGTCATGTCGATGTTGATTTTGTTCGGACTAAGCCTAAATTAGGACAGGGGAAATTGAAATGTAAACCAACGAAGAATGTTAAGACTATACTACACTCGTTCCATGCCGAATTTCCCGAAGGGTGTGTTACGGCATTAATGGGACCATCCGGTGCTGGGAAGGTAAGTGATAAAGAGATTATATTTGGATTAATTAAATTCTTTTGGGGATATTTGTATGTCTTATGTCCAAAATCTCATACATATTTATTCCTTTTAACTTTAGACTACACTATTGGATTTCTTAACTGGTATGTTGGGGGATAGTGTACATGCGTCAGGGCAAGTGGCATTACCAGATGATGATGCATACGTCCCCCAAGATGATCGATTACATGGATTCTTTACATGTCAAATGTATATGGAACATTATGCTAGACTTACGGGTATGAAGCCATTGTTTGATTGTTGTTCATCTAAAAAGAATAGTAGTAGCAGTGAGGATAACGATGGTGATGATGAAGAGTGGGGTGAGAATGGTACACCGCAGGATCCTAATACCAACATTACGAAACAAGATGTTGATAAACTTATAACAAATATACTATCAGAGGTCGGTCTAATTAACCAGCGGAATACAGTTGTTGGTGGTATGTTCAAGCGTGGATTATCAGGTGGACAAAAACGTCGTTTAAGTGTTGCATTGGAGGCATTATCAAGTCCTTTGAACTTGTTTCTTGATGAACCTACGGTATGTCTCTTGTTTGATGTGTGTATATTATTGACCTCCTATTTTCTCGTATTCTCATTTATTACCATATAGTCCGGCCTTGATTCAGAGTCAGCTCTTGCTTTAATGGAGTATTTACACAGCTATGCACGTGGAACGGATCCAACCACTGGAAGGAGGCGTAGAGTGATTGTTACGATTCATCAACCTTCTTCTCAGATTTGGGAGGTTATTGATAATGGTAAGGATGTGTATATCTTATGTCTTTTTGCTGTAAATTATATTTACCCATTGGTCACTCTGTTTTCCTATAGTTGTTCTACTTGCCGAAGGACGTTTGATGTATCAAGGGGCTCGAAAGAATATGAATGACTTCTTCTCGTCGTACGGTCATCCGGTTCCCATGATGTATAACCCAGCCGATCATTTCATCGAAGTATTATTCAAAAATCCCAAGTCAGATGAATCCACGGCTCTTAGTGAAAGTCCAGCCACGGCCAATTCATTTGAGTTGTGGTCTAGATGTTTCAGAGAGTTTAAACACATGGAGATATCTAACTCCACGCGTCAATCTGGCATGTCTACAATGAAAGGTGCTAAATCTACAGTCTTTAGAAGAGATTCAAGCACTGGCAATCTTGAAAAGTTTGCAAACAAGATGGAGTTGTACGCAAACCGCAAGTATAGGAATGCAATTGAACTTTCAAGACGATCGTTCGTCAATCTTATTAAGAATCCAGTAGTTTTGGGGCTTCGAGTGGTCATCTATGCAGGCATGGTAAGACAAGTAGGACATCTTGTGAATAATAAAATGTACTCGTCATCTCACATATCACATACCCCTCTATCTCTTAGTCTCTTGTGGTTGGGGTCCTCTTCTTTAATCTGACTGAAAAACAAACTCCTCATTCAATCATCGTATCAAGGACTGCTTTGCTTTACTTCATCATGGCGTTTTGCAGTAGTATGTCGGTAGCAGTTAGTGAGTATGATCATTTTCATTCATTATGTTAGTCATATGATCCTAATTCTCACGCTTGTTCTCTTTTTTACAGTACCATTTGCAATGCTTGATAAGGCTATTGTAGAGAAAGAAGTTCGGAATCATCTTTATCATCCAGCTTTGTATCACGCTAGTCAAACACTAGCGGGTATTCCAGTTTGTCTTATTCTTTCAGTCCTTGTTACGGTCATTATACTACCGATGACAGGCTTGACAGGAGGAGTTCATTATTGGTTTTTGCTCTTCTTGACATTCCTTTGTGCTGATGCAACATCCATGTTTGTTGCTCATATATCTCCCGAGTTGATTAGTGCAATCTGTATTGCCAGTGGCTTGTTTGGTGTATTTGCAATGTTTATGGGCTTCTTGGTTGCACCATCGCAGTTCCCCAATGGGTTGGAGTGGTTGTATTACATTCCCTTCATGACATATGGGTTTAGAAGCATGATGTATGAAGAGTTTCATAATGTGACATTTGATATGGGGAATAAAGGTGATGAAGCCATGGACACAATCGACAATAAATATGGCGGTATTGATCAGCTAATGAGTAGTGATGCTGCTGACAAAATGCTTGGGAACAACACTGGCATAGCAGATTTTACACCTGACGGTAATGGAATCTTAAGGTTTTTCGAGATGGATAATGTGGATATTAGACATGATATGAGGGTCCTCGTCTTTTGGTGGTTGATCATGCATGCTATTTCAATCATTTATCTGTGCTGGACTCAGTTTAAGAGTCGAAGGATATTCATATATTCTGATAACTGAGCTGATTAAGGTTGTGTGTAGGCTTAATGGAGAAGTGACTAGTGACTTGAGAGAAAGATTTGTTGGGAGATGTATTGTTTTGTTAAGGATGTTAATGGTCCAATAGATAGTTGGTACTAATTCGATTTAAACTGTACTTGAATGAAATATGTTCGGCTCTTAATATGTTTATCCAAGTCATCATTCAACATTAAAGCCAAGTATCTCTTGTATCAACAAAGGCAATATGAGCCAACTAAATAAAGGATTGGTCTTCACAAACAAAGTAGGAAAGAAGTGGAATACAGATGCTCCAATAGATAGCTTGTCCTCTGCTGTTTCAGCCTCGTCATCATTACTGTTGTAATCAACACGATGCCACATCCATGGCGGTATCCAAAGTATATCTCCTCGTCCTGTTGTGCAGTTATACACCACAGGTACATGGCTTAGTCTTTCTGTCAGCTGACTTGGATCGATATTGGCATAAAAGTATCCTCTATGTTTCGACACTGTCGGCCATAGTAATGCACTCCATTTGGTTGGTACTAGTATCCATTGACGAGTACCATGTAACTGAGAAGCAATGTTGCCAATCGGTTCCATATGTAAATCAGTTCGTGGATGTGTCCCTACTTCATCATCATCAGACTGATGATTGCTTGCTATGAAGACAGGAAAGTACGACATTGGTGGTAGAATCTTTTCTATCCACTCACCAGTCCACTTCTTTATTCTTTCCTTGATATCCTCGAGGTATGTATTCCAATTGAAGAGCGACTTCGCTAATGATGATGGTATTATCTCATCTTTCAACTCTGGTATCTGCTCAATGATAACTTGTGTGCCGATCTTCGCATTTGGCGTCTCCCCTGATAATATCCCTTGTACAAACTGTGATAATGATGTTTGATTTACAACATCAGGTACAAGCGCATTATAACCAGATTTGGTAGCATCTGAAAAGTAGTTTGGCAATTGAACACTGGCAAGTTCCTCATCATTAAGAATTCCATTGGGAGTTAGACGTCGTTCACTACTATTCAATGATTCAGATGACCATACATTCCTCAATATGATAGGATGAGATGACAGTTCAAAATCCTCATCATATACTTGTTTGACATACTTGATAAGTAGTTGTTGAGTGATAACATCTCTCAGCCGACACGAATCTTCCTTGTCATAATCTATATTGGTATATTCTTGTAATAGATATGACTGTGCATGTTGACATGGAACTAATGTATTCAAATCAATCTCTGGAACTTTATTTGATGCTCTCTTTGAAGAAGAAGAAGTCAATACACAAGTCGTCTGATTTGCAACATCTTCCCAAACTTTATGTACATGTAATAATTCAAAATCATCTAATATATCATTGATTCTTGTTATAATACTAGAAAGCATAATACCTGATTGATATCGTCGTTCTATGAACATCAATGGTGATACAATCAAAGTACGTATAAATGTTGATAATATGAAAGATGTAGTTGCAATTGATAATTGAAAGTGTCGATAAAGTTTAGTATGGCGATTAAGATCACAAGTGTTGACCGTGTCATCGATTAACGGTGACACAGATGGATATATCAAATTATGTCCAAAGAAGAGTAGCGATGATAAAGATATGACGATTGATATGACGATTATTAGAAGTGATAAAACTCTCATGAACTGTGTCTTGTGTTCCTTATAGATACATCAAAAGAATGTTGCAAAAAGAATCTGTTCACTAAGTCTAGTGGTTTCGGCAAGGACAATATATCACTTTAGAACCATCCAATAGGACATAACATTCTTCATAAGCCAGGCGCCGACCTCATCCTTTATCACTTCTTCTATCCTTCAATGCTTTTTGTAGAAAAGATATGTATCCTTTATTTATTCATGACATCTCTAGCAACTACTTTGCATCATCGCCTGTTTCTTACTAGTAACAGAACTGTACAATGATCAGCGTCAACATTATCGGAGTTATACTCCTACTAATCTCAATCTCAATTAGAAGTATATGTGCATATCGTCAAGGTGATGCTGTCGGAATCTTACTTAAAACACACACAACATCAAAAGGCTCATCAACATTGGAGGCTTATAGACATCATTTACCTCGATTTGGTGTATCAACAAAGACAAGATTTGATATATCTACATTACTCAACGACGATGATATAAGACTAGCAGAGGATAACAAACCATCACGGCAGAATAATAGGAGGATAAGTGAAATATCAGAACATCTGCGACTATCAATTGCATTTGACGAAGGCTTCCACAATATACCATGGTTAGATGTTTACAATCCAAATAAGTATAATAATGAAAAGATGTTACAAAGTTTAATAATAACAATAGTCTATTCAGGGAGTGATGGTAATATCCATGCAGTGCATCGTGAAACAAAATATCAAACTCCAATTACAAATAAGAAGAGCTTTACAGTTGAATATATTTGGGTAGAGGAGGCAGATGTAGATGTACAATCGGGATTGTTAGTAATGTTTGGAATAGTATTTATTGTTTCAATAATGATTATTGTAAGCTCTTGTACAACTACAGAGTATGGGTTGAATGGGAAGAGTAATAAGAGATATGTAGAAATGCATACCTCATTAGGTGGTGGTGATTTTGCAAAGAGTTTATAGGGTTGTAGTGTTACGATGTTGCAACTATCCTTAAAGGCTTTACATATCATTATCCATATACTTTACACAACCATTTACTATACTGACATCCTGGGGACTTCTCTCAATGTCCGCGAGAGCTCGAGTAAGCATCGTTATTGGGGTTCATTTGATTTGCATGGTTATCATCATTATCGTACGCATCATTGTTAGGATTCATCTGATTCGAATGGTTATCAAGATCATCTTGATCATAATCGTCATTATCACGAGAGTCCCAATATGCATCGTTATTCGGATTCATTTGATTTGCATGGTTGTCGAGATCAGCTTGACTTGGACTCTTAGCAAGTTTGAGATTGAATTCTTTCAATGGTCGAGTTGGAATAAACCCAATGGTACTAGACATTGATATAACGAGAAACAGAAGGGGGAGACGCATGATTGAGTTGCTCATTAGATACTCTTGTGGGTGAAAGAGGGTGAACTTCACCTGAAATTTTCGTGATGAGCGTCTGTCTGCATGCTCTTTGAATCTACTCTCATTGGCCATTGGTGATGGCGGAAGGATTAAAAGATATCATGAAATCCTTCTATCGATTACTTCTACTTACAATTACATTGGCATTAAGGCAGCATCCTGCAGTTGTTGCCGATGCTGATGCTGATGCTGTTGATATTCAAGTGGAATACCACGAGCCGGAAACGCCAGAAACAGATGACGATGTTCAAGTTCAAGTTTCATCTGAATGTGCTGTAGTACTAGTTACTGGAGGCTTGATCGCAGGTGGAGTAGCGGCAGCTGCTACTGGAGCACTCTTAGGTATGCTTCTCAATGTGATTGGGTTCGCTGCAATTGGAGTAGAAGGGGGATCCTTGGCGGCTCAATGGCAATCAACTTTTCCCCTTGTTAAGGCTGGATCTACCTTTTCAAAGCTTCAGTCCATCACAATGTCAGAAGCTGGTGTAGGAGTTGTACCAGTAGGTGCAGCTGTGGGAGGCACTAAAGCCGATAGTATTGATAGTGAAAGCTGGGAGGGTAAAGTTCTATCCACATTAACATTGTTAGTAAGCAAGGTAGAAGATGAAGTTAAAAAGGGTGAAGAAGAGGTCAATAAGTTGTTAGTATCAGTAACTTCTTGGTTTGATCTTGTAGAAAAGAAGGCTGAACAAGGGGGACAATGGGTGGCAGAAAAGAGCGGAGAAACTGTGGACAATGCGAAGAGTGTATGGGCACATCAAAACTGGTTTAAGGAAGTAAAAGAAGGAGGACAAATGTAGATAACTCTAGTATGCTCTGGTGAAGAGCCTACCAAGAGGTGAAGGGAAGTGATAACAACCATAGATATAATTTGAGATCTGGATAAGTTTTCTATTATCTGTTTAATCGTTAAGTCACTGCTCTGCCGCGCTTCTTTATACATGCCTCTTTATGAACCAACTATTACATCTCAGTTACAATCTTCTCCATAAATTCCTTCCTCTCATCCTCACCCAGCAGCTTATACATGTAGAGCAGCTTACTAACACTCACAGTTGTAATCTTGACGAACGTGTTATAATGTACCCAAGTAGCCAAAGCCATTATCAATTGACAGTCAAATCGATCCATTAATCCACCATGTCCTGGAATGATTGAATCAAAATCTTTTATACCATAGGCACGCTTGATACCACTTGCTAGGAATCCACCAAACGGTGCAACAAGTGAAGCAAATAGACTTAACGAGATGGCATGAAGCTGTATCGGTACGATACTTAATGCCATTTCCCAATGATGATGACTTTGATCTTTGGCACCAGATATACAGGCTGTCAACTTGTCCATATTGCCACCGACACTGCATATCTCAACAACGTTAGGACCTAATTGACGTATTAAAGCTTGTGGAAACAACTCAAAGAACTGTGATGGAAAGTAGGTCGTTGCCTCGTTGAATATGTTTTCAACCTCGCCTGTTGTTGAGTTCAAAGAGGAGTGCATGCAGTATGAGACAAAGGGAGATTGAATGAACAAACATACAACCCAACAAACACAACAGAATACTCACATTCCAATTTGTCAGGCAACAGTGAAACCTGATTGGTAGGACAAGTCATCCAAGTCCATTTACTTAAATATCGTGAAAGGTACCAACCAACAATGACAGTAAATATACCACCGCCAATAAATCCCTCCCAAGTCTTATTAGGACTTAGTTTCACAAAGCTACGATGTATAAATTTACGTCCACACATCATCCCGCTAACATATGCCATAATATCATTCGTTATTACTAATAAGATTGGTAATGTAAACCATATTAAGCCGTTGTATATGTTATGCATAATGTATTTTAACTGTCCAACAGTCAAACATAATACGACAATTGTCCAACATAATTGATTTAATTGAAATTTGATATGTCCAGTTTGCATTGTAGCGATTGTTAATACAAATGTCCCAGTATATAAACTAAAACTAATGACTGGTGATAACTTAACATACTCCAAATACCTTGGAGTATGCAACATGTAATTACTCTTGATTAACATTTCAATAATAAACTCTAAATATGTATATACAATACTAGTAAAGAACCAACACCACTGAGTAGTCCGGAACAATGGTATAGTCGAATCAATCCTATTAAAGTATATATTATACCGTACCGTTACCAATTCTCTAAATAATAATATTTCTAATATAAACACTAATGCACAAACATAGACATGTCCAGAGAGGAGTATTAGTATGAAAGTTGATATCATTATTAAACCGGAGAAGATGCGTGTTAATATTTTAGTCTTTTTGGTTTCATCTTTTGTTATTTGTGATGCTGTCCTTGTTATTGTTGTTGTAGTAGATTGTGCTGCTTCTTGAGGTTGAATTGTGTTATTATTGGACGGTATCTCATCGACGGATGAATCTCTTTGCAAAAATGACATACTTGTGGAATCATCGGATAATACTGATGTTATTTGTGTGCTAAGAATGTTGCAAATGAAACCATATAGTATAAATTGATAAGAGATGCAGTGAGTTGACAAAGAATGAATTTCTCAATATATAAACTCTAACTCACCCACCGCCACCGGCGGAATCGTCTGCTGAAGAATCAGCTTGTCTACGTCTGCGTAGTGTGGACATACGATACTCTAAAGTTCGAGTAGTATATGGTATTGCCTCTCCTCTATCTTTGTATTGTTGCCATTATGCAAATCTAACAACATTAATAGGGAGTCCAGAGTAAATCCCATTTATCTCACTCTCCGCCATAAACAACTGACAAAACGAAGTGGTGCAGTCAAATATTACTCCTCAACAAAGAACAATGGTAAGTATTATATAATATATAGGGCAGAAGAATGTGTAATTGATTTGGTATTGTTGGATTTGGGTGGCGGCATGCATCAAAAGTCTAGGGATTAATTTTTGCACATATCATATGCACCACAATCTTTACTCAAACAGCAACTCAAACTTGTCTCTATTTATCCTACCATTATAATATACACACAGGCAAACGCACAGGGGTATGATCCTAAAAGATCTCGTGTCAATGATGACACAATGATGGATTTCATCCGTGAGTATATTCTATATATTATATTGTAACACAACTTCACATTAAATTCGAGTTCTCAACTAACAAAATTTCTATACCACCACCATATATCACAGGTGGTACTGTCACGGGAGAAATTACAGATGTACCAGGTATTGGACCGGCTGCTGGTAAGAAATTGGCTACTGGTGATGGTGATGAGAAAGTTACTAATACGTATCAATTAATTGGAAAGGTGATTATTGAAATTTGTAAAAATGTTTATGGTGCATGTGATTGTGTTTGATTGATTGGGTATATTTCTAACACACATTATATTCTCTATACTTTTTCGGTTAATAATAAAATCAACATCACTCAATATCAAAGTTTCTTATGCTAAAAGGTCCAGACTCAGACGATAACAAAGTTGAATCAATGGAACACTGTGAAAAGTTTTGGTTTTGGTTACAAGATAAAGGAATTTCAGCACATCGATCGGCAATTGTTAAGGCTATTGCATTAAAGGTTAATGGATTATTACCAGGTGTTTATGATCCTGATTTGTATGATGATGATGATGATGATAGTGATGATGAGTAAACCTTGTGTTCTGTTGACGTGTATTTGGGGAAAGAGAGTGTATTGGACGAGAGAATGAGTATTGAGAAGAAAGAAATGGAACTGTTTTTGTTTAGGGGTGTTTGGCCTGTGGTCTATTCTACACACAATTATTCAATTAAATCATAGAACCGCATTATATTGAATGTCCAAGTTTTCTTTGTGTCCTACTAAAAAAACCTTTATCCTTAGAGACCTAGCTAATCAAACGGCACCCATTAATATCACTTCTTAACCCCATTAGTACCTCCATTCTGATAATGTTTGTTGTCAAACCATTCACGCTCAGCCTTCTTCTTCTTATCAATCTTGGCCTTGAAGTGATCTTGTTTCTTTTGGATACGTGATAGGATATTGTCCAATTTGAAATCGTTTGGGCTTTGGATTGTCGTAAACATACCCATTTCCTTTGGAAATCTGTATCTATCCTCAGACTCCGATTCTCCATCTGAATAACCGTCACTCTCGGTACCATGAACAACCTCAGTAATCTTAAGTGATGCAATCATATCAGGACTAATATCTAATGGTGCATCGATGAGAACATCATCCATATACTTGCAACCGAGTACACTTAATACACGTTCATGCAAGTTCATGAGTGGTAAGTTGCCACCCCGACGTTTGTTAACTACCGAGTCTCCATGGATACCAACAATTAGATAATCTCCTCTCTGTCAGGTCAAGGTTAGAAATGTATGAGTAAAAGAAGGAGTGTTCACGAAAGCAACATAAACATGCACCGCCTGTTATCACTCACCTTCTTTGCCACTTTCAAGAAATCAACATGTCCACAATGGAACATATCCCACGCACCATCAACATAAATTACTCTCATCCCATCCTCGGGATGTTTCACACCGGCACTAAACAACCGTAGCATCATACTTGTCGTTAAAAACTTGGAATGATGACCAAGTGGCACTCCCAATGAAGCATGCGAATCCACAGTTAAATTCGCTGCTGTCATTACTGAGATATCATCTCCATCACCACTATTCTCTTCGTTGTGTATTTCATTATCAGAATCGGAATCATTTGGATTCGTAGTTCCACCAGAAGTACTTTTACTCTTACGTAAATGATGTTCCTTCGTCATTAATAACATTCTACCAACAATATCGGTTGTGCTCACTCCCTCTGTACGCGGTATACTTCTATACCGTCCTCTTCGTTTAGCAGAGGCATAGACATCTTTTCCGTCCACAATACATGGATCATCACCATGTACTACATAATCAACATCATACGTTGTGAATATATAATCTAAATATTCCGATGTCATAATATATGGACAATTCGGTACAACGTCATTCACAAATTTACATCCCTCGACCATTGTTA